>Ga0299913_10000550_pt1 | contig 24434 bp, 26 predicted proteins | sample RVTome_9_FD_201360 | JGI IMG/M metagenome (GOLD analysis project Ga0299913, IMG submission 201360) | Soil microbial communities from uranium-contaminated site in the Upper Colorado River Basin, Wyoming, United States - RVT155D38 (version 2) ... | reverse complement strand
CGCTGCCATCTGCTCCCGCTCCGGCGATCCCGTGGACGTCTATGGACCCAAGCTGAGGGGCTCTGTGATATCGAGGATCATCGTCGCGCCCACGAACAGCACCAGGAGCGAGATCACCGCCACCGAGACCGGAACGACCTTCCGCATGTCGACGGGGCGACCCCTCCTGAGCTTCTCGATCCCCACCAGCAACAGGTGCCCGCCGTCGAACGGCGGCAGCGGCACCAGGTTGATCAGCCCCACGAACACCGTGGCGAAGCCCAGCAGCTCGAGGATCTGATCCCACTGCCCGTCGGTGCCGGCCTCGCCCACGACCTGGCCGATCCCTATCACGCTCGTCGGTCCCTCAGGATCCCTCGGCTCCTGGGTGAAGAGCGCCCGGAAGACGGAGCCCACACCCTCAGGCCCGAACACTCGGCCTACCGTGACGAACGACTGTGTGACGGACCTGCCCACCAGCTCGCCCCCACGGACGACGGACTCGACCGGTCCCACGGACTCGGTCGCGCCCCCGATGACGATCCCGATGCGGGCCGTCTGCTCGCCTTCGACCATCGCAAGCTCCGGCACCACATCGACCGACAGCTCCTGGTTGCCCCGGCGCACCACGTACGTGACCGGCTCCCCCACGCTGGCCTCGGCGATCTCCCCCAACCGCTCCCCGTTGTCGATGTCGATCGCCTGGCCGTCCGCACTCACGATGATGTCCCCGGGCAGGAGGCCGGCTTCGCCCGCCGGAGAGTCGTGCTTGTTGATCCTCTGGATCTCCACGACCTCGATCGCCGGGATCCGCTTGCCGTAGATCGCCAGGAGCGCGGTGAAGATCGCGAGCGCCACCAGGAAGTGCGATGCCGGACCAGCGAAGATCACCAGCGCCCGCTGCCACGCGGGTTTCGCCCCGTACGTCCGCGGCAGGTCCTCGGGGCGCACGCTCTCGAACGGGTTCATGCCGGCGATCCGCACGTAGCCCCCGATAGGGAAGGCCTTGACGCCGTATTCCGTCTCACCCCGCCGCGTGGACCACAGCTTCGGCCCCATGCCGATGAAGTACTGCTCGATCTTCATGTCGAATCGACGCGCGAAGAGGTAGTGCCCCAACTCGTGGATCGCAACGATGACGGTGATGAAGCCCAGCACCAGGAGAAGCCCGACGAAGATCGGCACCGCTACGGTTCCTCGATGATCTCGGCGACCCGCTGCCGAGCCCAGGCGTCGGCTCGCTCGATGTTGACGAGGGAGACGACGGAGCCGGGTTGGTGCTCGTCCACGACGTTTTGGACGACCTCGACGATCCGCGGAAGAGCGATCCTGCCGTCCAGGAAGGCCGAGACCGCCACCTCGTTCGCGGCGTTCATGACGGCCGGGAACGTGAGGCCGAGTCCGCCGACGCGGTAGGCGAGGTCGACGGCGGGGAACGCCTCGCGGTCGACGGGTTCGAACGTCAGCGGGCGTTCGATGAGGGGCACCGGCTCGATCCCCACCGGTAGGCGTTCCGGCCAGGCGAGAGCGAGCTGGATGGGCAGGCGCATGTCGGCCTTCGCCATCTCGGCGCGCAGCGAGCCGTCGCGGAACTCCACCATCGCGTGGACCACACCCTCGGGGTGGATCAGCACATGTATCTGTGAGTATTCCAGGTCGAAGAGGTAACGCGCCTCGATCACCTCGAGGCCCTTGTTCATCAGGGTCGCGGAATCGATCGTGATCTTCGGGCCCATCGACCACACCGGGTGTTGCATCGCCTCCTTGATGGAGGCACGGTCCAGCTCGGCGCGTGTCCAGCCTCGGAAGGGGCCGCCCGAGCCCGTGATCACCACGCGCTTCAGGTCCTCGCGGCGCTCCCCGCGGAGTGCCAACGCGAGGGCCGCGTGCTCGGAATCTACCGGCAGCAGCCGCTCGGGCTCACCCTTGATCAGGTCCATCACCAGCTCGCCCCCCACGACGAGCGATTCCTTGTTCGCCAGGGCGAGGGTCTTCCCGCTCTGTAGCACGGCGAGGGTCGGCGCGAGCCCTGCCGACCCGACCAAGGCGTTCAGGACCAAGTCGGCCTCGGTGTCGGCCGCCAGGCGCTCCGCCGCGTCGCCGCCCGTGATCAACTCGGTTCCTCGAACCGGTCCGAGCTTCCCCCGGACGTCCTGGGCCGCCGCCTCGTCGGCGATCGCCACGAACGGCGGCAGGAACTCGCGGATCTGGCCGGCGAGCAACTCCTGGTTGGTGCCGGCGGACGACAGACCGACGACCTTGAAGCGATCCGGGTGCCGACGCACGACGTCCAGCGCCTGCGTTCCGATCGATCCCGTCGAGCCGAGGATCGCGAGTGATCTCATGCGAACAGCGTACCCCGCCTCTCGGAAAGCCCGCCGGAAGGAGCCGAGATCTCAGACGATGTCGAGCACGCCCAGCAGCAGGTAGGAAGCCGGCGCCACGAACAACAGCGAGTCGATCCGGTCGAGCACTCCGCCGTGCCCCGGCAGGATCGTGCTCATGTCCTTCACGTCGAGGTCCCGCTTGACGAGCGATTCAGCCAGATCGCCGAGCGTGGCGGCGACCACCACGACGAGCCCCAGGAGCATCGTGTCGATGCGGCGGTCGTTGAACGGCGCCACGAAGGAGGTCACGATCGAGACGGAGATGAACACGGTGAAGAACGCCGCCAGGATGAAGCCCTCCCAAGACTTCTTGGGACTCGTGCCCGGCGCCATCCCCCGACGGAACCAGGCGCCCCCGACGACGGTGCCCGCCAGGAACGCGGCGGTGTCGTACGCGAACGTGAGGCCCACCACCGCGATCACCAGCTCGGTCCCCTCGGGACCGGTCGACAAGGCGATTAGGTAGCCCGCGAGGACCGGTATCCACACGATGTTGAGCATCGTGAGGCCCGCGTCCAGCAGGATGTTCTTCCTCTGCATCGCCGGCACGGTCAGGTACCACAGGAACGTGGCGACCAGGCCGAGCGCCAACATCGCCGGGATGGCCTCGACGCCGCGGTAGTACGCCCCGATCATGATGAGCGCTCCCGTCACGAGCCCGACCGCCGTGGCCGGCTGATGCCGGCCGCGCACCATGAGCCCGAACAGCTCTCCCTGCGCGGCCAACACGACGATGGTGGCGACGATCGCGAAGGCGCCCGGCCCGATCAGCAATGAAGCGACCGCTGCGCCTGCCAGGAGGGTTCCGGTGAGGAAGGCGGCAGGCACGTCGCGCTCGCCGGAATCGGGACCGCGACGCTCGAGGTCGGCCCCCACCTCCACGGTGGCCGGCTCCTGCCAACTCGGTCCGGTGATGCCCTCGGTCCCCACGATCACCGCGGCCTGCTCCCGCTCCTCCAGATCGGACAGAATGTCCTGCTCGACCTCGTCGGCACCGAGCTCCGGCAGGTGCTCGGTGCCGGAGGAGGGGCCACCTTCATCGTCGAAGCCGGCGGGCTCCGTGTCGTAGCGGTCGGCGCGAATCGAATCGGCGAAGTGCTCCGCGGCGGCTTCCAGGTCCTCCTCCGATGGTTCGTCGTCCGACAGATCCCCCGCGACCACAATGGGCTCGTCCGACTCGGCCACGACCGGAGCCTCGTCGTCGTCGTCGTGCTCCCAGAAACCCCCGCCGACGCCGTCGTCGTCCGCTCCTTCGCCCGACGGCGCCCCCGTCTCCGGAGTCTCGAACAGATCCGCCTGGTCCGGCGGGGTAGGGGGATCCTCGACGATCCGCACGTCGTCCACCTCGGTGGGCTCCTGCAGGATCTCGTCGATCGCGGACGGGCCCGCGTCGTACCACTCTTCGTCGCCGGCCTCGTCGCGGCCGGATGAGGCGGGCACCGCGACGGATCCGACATCCGTGGGTTCCTGGGTCTCACGCACGGCCACGTGCTCCTCTCGGGGGGGCGCGGACGCGGTTTCGTCCGGCTCATCCCAGTCGACGTCCTTGATGGGTGCGAAGAACTTGTCGAGGTCCTCGAAGAGGTCGTCGCCCTGCTTGTCGTCCGCCACTAGACCTCCAAGAGCTCCTTCTCCTTGTGCTGCTGGATCTCGTCGATCTCGGCCACGAACCGATCGGTCAACTTCTGGAGCTCCTTCTCCCCGCGCATCAGGTCATCCTCGGAGATGGCGCCGTCGCGTTCAAGCTTCTCCATCTCGTCCTTCGCGTGTCGACGGACGTTGCGAACGGCGATGCGGCCCTCTTCCGCTCGGTGATGCACTTGCTTCACGAGCTCCTTTCGGCGCTCCTCCGTCAGCTGAGGGAACGCGAGGCGGATCACTTGGCCGTCGTTGCTCGGCGTGATTCCCAGATCGCTGGTTTGAATCGCCTTCTCGATCGCCGAGATCGCGGTCTTGTCGAACGGCTGCACCTGAAGCAGTCTCGGCTCCGGCACCGAGATGCCCGCCAGCTGGTTCAGCGGGACCGGTGTGCCGTAGTACTCGACAGTGATGCGGTTGAGGAGCGCGGGCGCCGCTCTGCCGGTCCGGATCCCCGCGAGCTCCTCCTTCAGGTGCGCGACCGCCTGCTCCATCTTGTGGGTCGCGCTCAGCTTCGTCCCGGCGAGATCGGTCATCGGACGCCTCCGTGCACGAGCGTCCCGATCGGTTCTCCTGTGACGACCTTGCTGATGTTTCCTTCCTCACGCAGATCGAACACCACGATAGGCAGGCGGTTCTCCATGCAGAGGGAAATCGCTGTCGCATCCATCACCTGGTAACCCTCGCGCAGCACGTCCACGTACTCGATCGAATCGAACCTGCTTGCCGTTGGATCGAGGTGTGGATCGGCGGTGTAGACGCCGTCCACCTTCGTCCCCTTCAGCACCGCGTCGGCCTTGATCTCGAGCGCCCGCTGTGCGGCTGCGGTGTCGGTCGAGAAGTAGGGCGCCCCGATCCCGGCGGCGAAGATCACCACGCGGCCCTTCTCGAGATGCCGCTGCGCCCGGAGGGGCACGTACGGCTCCGCGATCTGGGCCATGTGGATCGCGGTCTGCACTCGGGTCGTGACGTGCGTCTTCTCGAGGGCGTCCTGAAGCGCGAGCGCGTTCATGACGGTTGCCAGCATGCCCATGTAGTCGGCGCGAGCTCGCTCGATCGACGGGGCCTGACGACCACGCCAGATGTTTCCACCCCCTACCACGACGGCGGTTTGCACGCCGATATCGACGACCTCTGCGAGCTGCCGGGCGATGAGCTCGGTGGCATCCGAGCTGATGCCGTACCCGGTGTCGACGGGAGCGAAGGCGTCACCCGAGAGCTTGAGCAGGACCCTGCGGTAGCGGGTCCGGTCGGTCCCTTCGCCCTCGATCAACAGCGTCTGGTCCTCCCCCATCCTCGCCCCGTCACTGGGGCGAGTCCGGCCCGACTCAGGCGTCCTCCCCCAGCTTGTACCGGACGAACCTTCTCACGGCAACCTTCTCACCGACCTTGGCGGAGACCTCGTCCAGCAGCTGCTGAACGGTTTTCGAGTCGTCCTTGACGAACGGCTGCTCGAGCAGCACCAGGTCCTTCAGGTGCGCATTCAGCTTGCCGTCCACCATCTTCTGCACGATCTCGGGTGGTTTGCCCGAGCCTTCGCCCTGCGACTCGAAGATCGCCCGGACCCGATCGACCTCGTCTGCGGGGATCTGCCCGCGATCCACGAACCGCGGGGCCGAAGGACTGGCGATGTGCAGCGCGACGTCCTTGACCAGAGCTTTGAACTCGTCCGTGTTGGCGACGAAGTCCGTCTCGCAGTTCACCTCCACCAGCACACCGACCGTGTTGTTGAAATGGATGTACGAGTCCACGAGACCCTGGTTCGCGGCCCGCCCGGCTCGTTTCTCCACACCGGCTTTGCCCTGCTGTTGCAGGAGCTCGGATGCCTTCTCCATGTCGCCGTCGGCTTCGACGAGCGCGTGCTTGCAGTCCATCATGCCCGCGCCGGTCGCCTCACGGAGCGCCTTCACCATCTGTGCGGTGATCTCTGCCACGACTCAGGGCTCCTCGACGGCCGTCTCGGGATCGGCCTGAACCTCGGCCGATGGGGCGGCGGCCGATTCCTCGGGCTGGATCTCCGGCTCGCCGTCATCGGCCACCGATCCCGGTTGGGGATCCGGCTCGAACACGGTCGTCGCCGCGATCTGCTGCGCCTCTTCGGCCGACGGCGTGTCGTCGACCGCGGCGGGAGCAGCGGTGGTCCTCGGCGAAGGCCCCGCCGGTCGCAAAGGAGCGCCCGTCGCCTTCTCGACGATCTCTTCCTTTTGCATCCCGTAGCCCTCGGCGATACCGTTTGCGATCACGCGAGCCACGAGGGTCACCGAGCGGATCGCGTCGTCGTTGCCGGGGATCACGTAGTCGACTTCGTCAGGGTCACAGTTCGTGTCGACGATGGCGATCACCGGGATGCCGAGCTTCCGCGCTTCGGTGACGGCGATGTGTTCCTTCTTGGTGTCGATGATGAACACGGCGTCGGGCAAGCGCTCGAGGCTCTGGATGCCACCGAGGTTGCGCTCCAGCTTCTCGGCCTCGTGGCGCAGGCGGATCGCTTCCTTCTTGGGAAGGAAATCCATGGCGCCCGTTGACTCCATCTCGCGGAGCTCACGCAACCGCAGGAGGCGCGAGCGGATGGTGGTGAAGTTCGTGAGCATGCCGCCCAGCCAGCGATTGTTGACGAACGGCATCCCGGCCCTGCCGGCGTGCTCCGCGACCACCTCTTGGGCCTGCTTCTTGGTCCCGATGAAGAGGACGACGCCGCGACGGCGGCCGAGCCCCTGGACGAAGTCGTAGGTCTGCTGCAGGCCCTCGAGCGACTTCTCGAGGTCGATGATGTAGATCCCGGAACGCTCCCCGTAGAGGTACCGCTGCATCTTCGGGTTCCAGCGCCTGGTCTGGTGGCCGAAGTGCACACCGGCCTCGAGGAGCTCCCGCCGGGTGACGACCGGCATGGGAACGGCTCCTTTCGGTTGTTGTCCTCCGCCCGGATCGACCCGATCCCGGCCCGCGTGCGCGGGACCCCGAGTTCGGTCCCCGGGCGTGTGAGCTCGGCGCGGGCGCGCCGGCGGCGGCCAGTCTATCAGTGGTCTATCAATGGTCTACCAGCGGTCTCTCAGCGGCGTTTCACGGTGGCCTGCGAGCGCGCAGGGGCCTCCGGCACCTCGTCGGCGACCGCGAGGTAGCGGTAGGCGAACGCCGACTGGAAGACGAGGTGGGCGAGCGAGGTCGCAAGGACCACGAGCCACGCTCCGATCGACGGGTTGACCCCGAGCAAGCTTCCGGGCTTCGGGATGAACAGCAAGACGATGGACAGCAGCGCGTACGCGACGGCGAACAGGAGGTTGTTGGATCCCGGCATCCGGGCCGCGCGCATCGACGTGGACAGGGCGGCGAGCGTCCGTTGGTTCTGCGTGAGCGCCACGACCGGGGCGAACGAGAAGAGATACACGCCCGACACGAGCGCGCCGAGCAGCACGACGAGCGAAAGGGCCCCCAGGATCGGTCCGAGCGCGAAGCCCAGGGTCAGCAGCATGAAGCCGGCGACCGACACGGCCAGGGTCGTGGGGAACGCCCGAAGGCCGCGAACGATCGACCATTGTGAGGCGGCACCGCCCTCCAGTTGATCCACGATCAGACCCGTGAATGCCGCGTGGATCGCCGCTCGGAAAACGACCGTCCCGAAAGCAGCAGCGACCGCCCCCAGACCACCGCCGGCAAGCGTTGCCGGCACGCCGTCAGTGCTCCAGGTGCTGACCGGAGGGATCGACAGCGCATTGACGAGAAGGCTGAACGGACCCTTGAAGTCGGCCAGGACCGCGCCCAGCCAGATCACGAGCACCAGCGCACATCCGAGTCCCACGATCCACGGCGACACGAGCACCGTGACGAGACCGCGGGCAAGGCTCCGACCCATGCCCGGCATGGAGGTCGAGAAGGCAGCACGAGGCGCAAACAGGGAGTCGAGGAGCCCTCGCCGGGCAGGCGGCTCCGGAGCCTTCGGCGTGGGCCGGTAGGAGCCGCTGCGGCTGCGCCTCTTCCCGCTCATGCAGGCTCCCCCTCGTCGGGCTCGAACGGCGGACCCAGCCGGGCGTCGAGGAGCCTGCCGCCGAGAAGGGCGAGCCCGACCACCGGCAACGCGGCGATCAGGAAGGTGACGATGATCATCGGGTAGTTGGGCGTCGTCGGCGACGTCTCGCGCACGAGTTGACCTCGAGCATCGGGTTCGAAGGCGTCGAGCCCCGCTCGAGGCTCTCCCCGGACCCCGATCACGACGGGACCTGCCGGGGCGAGCGATCGCAGGGCGCCCGTCCGCTCGTCGCGCCAGATCCGCTCCCCCGTCGCCGCATCGAATGCGTTCAGAGAGCCGTCCGTGGTCGCGACGAGCAGGGCTCCGGCCGAGACAACCGGGGCTCCCCGGACGATCGGCTCGTTCAGCGCGAAATCCCAGGCGAGCCGACCCGAGACGAGGTCGATCCGATAGACGCTCCCGGTGACACTCGTGGTGTCGCTCGTGAAGGCCGCTCCGCCGGAAAGGGCGGCGGCCGATCCGAACGGCGTGGGCGTGGCGCCCAGTCGGACGCTCCATCGCTCGCTCCCGGAGCCCAGCTCGAAGGCGCGGACGGTACTGTCGGAGAAGGTCACGATCGCGAGACCCTCCGAGAGGGCCGGAGCGCTCGGGATCACGATCCCCGGCAGATCGATGTCCCGGCGCCACGACTCGGTGCCGTCCGCGGCGTCGAGACCTACGACTGAGGCACCGGCGACATCGGCGTCGCCTCGGCCGACCACCACGACCACGCCGCCGGCCACCGCCGGCGGCGAAACGACGGGCCTGTCGATCGAGGTCGACCACTCGAGGGTGCCGGACTCGAGGCCGATCGCGACGACCTCGCCGAGGATGTCGACCACGTATGCGCGATCGGTCTCGACCGTGACCCCGGAGCGGCTGGCTTCGCCGAGCTCGATGGCGTCCCACACGGGCTCGCGCGACTCGAGGTCGATGGCGATCAGGCGAGAGTCGACCGCACCTGCCGGCTCCTGTTCGTCTCCGGGCGACGGCGTTGCCGGCGTCGCTCCGGGAGAACCTGCCGAGCCGGTGGCACCGGTGGCGCCCGTGGCACCTGCCTCGGGAGGATGGCCCGCCCAGCCCTCGGTGTAGAGCAGAACCAAGCGACCATCGATCAGGGCGACGGCGGGAGCAGCCGGAGGCCCGAGCGCTCTGGGCACGGACCAGGCCTGGGCTCCAGTCGCCAGATCGAAGGCAAGTACCTCCTCGGGAGCCACGGCGATCACGAGGTCGCCGGCCACAACGGGCTCGGAAAGCCCCTGGGTGCCGAGCGGTCCACCGGGTTCGACTGCGGCGTGCCATGCGAGCGTGAACGGCGGCGAAGGACCATCCGCAGCGACACCCGTGTGTGCGGCGTCACTCTGGAACTGCGTCCATCCCGACGTTACCTGGGCCGCCGCCGGCCATATCGCGAGCGCGATCCACGACAGCACCCACAGAACGAACAGGGCACGATACGCATGCGCCCGGGCACGCGAAGAAGTAGGATCGCCTTCGGACAAGGTCGCCCATTCTAGGGCGGGCTGTGAACCAGCGCAGGCGTCAGGCCGACGGTTCGTCCCACGGGGCCAGCCGGATCAGGCTGGTGACATCGATGAGACCAAGATAGTCGAGCGGGTCCTGGTAGACGCCATCGAGGCGGACGCCGAAATGCAGGCTGGCAACGGCGCTTCCCGGATGCGCCCACCCGGTGAGGACCACGGGCTGGCCGGCGACCACAGCGTCCCCCCTGCGCACCAGCAGGGAAGACACCCAGGAGAAGGTGGAGGTAAGGCCGCCGCCGTGGTCGAGCGTGAGGAACAAGCTGCCACCGATCGGCCCGGCGAACGACACGACGCCGTCCGACGGCGCCACCGCCACCGTCTCCGTCGGCGCCGCGATGTCGATCCCGCGATGACCACTTCCGTACGGGGAGTCGGGAGGATCGAAGGCGTTCACCACGGGACCCGTGACCGGCCACAGCCACGTGCCGGCCGCAGGGACCGGAGGCGCGACGGCGACGACGAGCACCACCGCGAGGACACCGAGGATCGTTCGCCGCATGCAACGAACGGTAGGGGTAGCGAACACCGACCACCGTGACGACCGTCACACTGCTGGCACGATTCGGGGGGTCGGCGCAGACGGACGGTGTCAGTCGACCTCGGAGAGCTGTCCACGGAGTCCGGCAACGGCCTTCGTGTGGATCTGGCAGACGCGCGACTCGGTCACGCCCAGGATCTCCCCGATCTCTGCCAGCGTCAGCCCCTCGAAGTAATAGAGCGTCACGACGATCTTCTCGCGCTCCGAGAGTGAGTTGATCGCTGCCGCAAGCAAGCCCCTCGTCTCCTGGGACTCCACGCCCGAGGCGGGGTCGAAAGCGCGGTCGGCAAGCGTGTCGATCAACGACACCTGCTCGCCTCGATCCGCTCCGACCGACACCGTCTCGTCGAGTGCCAGAACCGAGACGAAGGAGATCTGGTTGACCACGTCATGGAGCTCTCGCACGGTCAGACCGAGCCGCTCCGCCAGCTCGCGCTCGGTGGGCTGGCGCTTGTGCGTGGACTCGAGGTCGGCCAGCGCTTTCTCGATCTCTCGCTGCTTGTACCGTACGGACCGTGGCACCCAGTCCATCGCCCGGAGCTCGTCGATGATGGCGCCCTTGATCCGGGGGATTGCATACGTCTCGAACTTGTTTCCCCGGCCCGGCTCGAACTTCTTGAGGGCATCGATCAAGCCGAACATGCCGTAGCTCACGAGGTCGGCCTGCTCGACGCTGGACGGGAGGCCCGTGGCCACCCTGCTGGCGACGTACTTCACGAGCGGCGCGTAATGCAGGATCAACTTCTCGCGAGCGGCGACCGATTCCTGGCCCTTGAAGGAATCCCACAGTCGCCCGAGCTCGTCGTCGACCTGCGGGGGAACCGTGACGACGGTGACCTTCCCGTTCGACTTCGCTTTCGCTGGCGCCTTCGCCTTAACCGACGCCGTCGCGCGCGGCGGCGTCTTCGTCCGCGAGAGCGTCCGAGTAGGCCTGGCCTTCGGCTTGGTCTTGGTCACGCTCATGCTCTCGGGTGGCTCCGTTCGTGCACCTCGAAGAGCCGCCGACGCGAGACGTGCGTGTAGCGCTGAGTGGTCGCCACCGAGGCGTGTCCCAAGAGCTCCTGCACCGCGCGTATGTCGGCCCCTCCTTCCAACAGATGGGTCGCGAACGAGTGCCGGAGCGTATGGGGGCTCACCCGCCGCCCCGGCAGCGTGCGTTCGGCGTATCGTTCCATACTTCGGCGGATGTCGCGGGGACTGAAGGGTTTCTTCCGGAGATTGAAGAACAGCAGCGGAGAATCAGCAGGTGCCATCACCGATCTACCCGTTCGAAGGTAGGTCGCGACAGCTTCCGCCGCGTGATCTGAGATCGGCACCTCGCGTTCCTTCGCACCTTTCCCGAGAACGAGCACGCGGCCGCGATCGAGATCGACCGACCGCACCGTGAGGCCCGACACTTCGGCGACTCGCAGGCCGGACCCGTAGAGGAGCTCGAGCACGGCACGGTCACGGGCGGCCACGGCTCGCGCGAGCGGGTCGGACGGCTCGGAGCTCTCAGCAGGAGCTTGCACGAGCTCGAAGGCATCGCGTGCGCGAAGCACGATCGGCAGTCGACTGATCACCTTGGGGCTGCCGAGGAGCGCGGAAGGGTCATCGTCGAGCCGCCCGCTCGCGAGCGCCCAGCGATAGAAGGTTCGGATCGCGGCGACGCGCCGAGCGATCGAGGCTCGCGCGAATCCCAGTGTGTGCTGCTGGGCCAGGAACCGTCGGAGCAAGGGGTACTCGGCCGCGGCGAACGACGTCCGGTTCCGCGCCAGGAAGGCCGCCAGCCGTCTCAGATCCCGTCGGTAGGCGTCCACCGTGTTCGGCGAGAGCCGGCGCTCGTGCGCAAGATGACCGGCGAAGTCGTCGACCAGACGCGCGTCGACGAGGGGAAGCTCCTCTTCGGTTGCCACAACGTCCTCTCGTTAGGGAAGACCGCCGTTGTACCAGTGACGGGATGGGCGTGCAAGAAGCGTACCTAACCCGCCTCGGCGGGAACCAGACATCGCTCGTACCTCCCGCCGATCGCGCGAACGAGGCCGCGGATCTCCAGACGCAGGAGGGCCGACATCACATCGGGGATCGAAAGATCGGCCGTTCGGGCGACGGAGTCCGGGAGCGCGGGGCCCGCCAGGGCCTCCCACACACGCCGGTCCGCCTCAGCGAGGTCCGGAGGCGGACGCTCGATGAGCGTGGCGGCCATCCCGAGGTCGTGAAGCAGATCCTCGGGCCCCCTGATCAGCGTCGCGCCCTCTCGGATGAGCGCGAGCGGCACCGTCGAGAGTTCGCTCGTGACCGGTCCCGGCACCGCGAACACGTCACGTCCAAGCTCCAAGGCATGGTCGACCGTGATCATCGAGCCGCTCTTGTTGGCACCCTCGACTACCACGAGCGCGCGGCTCAGGCCCGCCACGAGCCGGTTTCGCGCCGGGAACCGGAACGGCTCGGCGGGGACACCCGGCGCGTATTCGGAGACGATCGTTCCTTCCTCCAGGATCCGTGCAAGCAAGGGTGCGCTCCCTCTGGGATACAGGACATCGATTCCGGACCCCAGGACCGCCACCGTTCTACCGCCGGCAGCGAGCGCGCCACGGTGCGATGCCGAGTCGATACCGCGAGCCGCACCCGAAACGACCCAGATACCGACGCCGCTCAGACAGCGCCCCAGGTCGTAGGCGACCTCCGCTCCGAGCGCCGACGCGCCGCGCGAGCCCACGATCGACACGCGGTCGTGATCGTCACGAAGCGATCGGCCCCGGACGAACACGGCGGTCGGCGGATCGTGAAGATCCAGCAGACACGCCGGGTACTCGTCGTCGTTGGGACCGACGAGCCGCGCTCCACAGGCAGCCATCGCTTCCTGAACGGCTTTCACGTCCAGGCCGCGCAGGTGTTCCCTGTCGCCGTCGCTGCCTGCCTGCCCGCCGCGGATCCGGGCGAGGCATCCGCGGGCGCTGCCGGTCCGCCATGCGAGGGCGTGCACCGCCCGCGGGTCGGTTCCCCTCAACGTGGCCAAGGCGAGCATGGCTCGCCGCTCGTCGCCCTCGACGCCGAACCCGTCCGGCCACCCCCGGGGAAGGGCACGCTCATCCGACACGGGCCAGCCCCAGCGGTTCGAACCCGTCCCGATACGAGAGCGCCTCGGAGAGATGGGCCTCTCCCACGAGATCGGTGCCCTCGAGGTCGGCCACCGTCCGCGCGACCTTCAAGGCACGATCGAATCCACGACCCGACATGCCAAGGGCTTCCACGGCCTTCTCGAGGAGTCGCTCGGCACGGGTGTCGAGCCGAGCATGTCGCCTCGCCAGCGGGCCGGGGAGATGTGCGTTGCAGCCGACGCCAAGCCCGGCGTAGCGCGTCACCTGCCGATCCCGGGCTGCGGCCACCCGCTCCCGTGCCGCTGCGGAGGCTTCGCCCAGGCCCGAGCCGAGCAGCTCGCGCTTGGTGAGCCGCGGGATCCGGAGTCGCAGGTCGATGCGGTCAAGGAGCGGACCGGACAGCTTCTGCCGGTACACGTGCACGCGGTGGTCCGGGCACCTGCACACCTTTCGTTCGTCTCCCCGGAACCCGCACGGGCACGGGTTGGCTGCGGCGACGAGCGTGAATCGAGCGGGGAACTCCACCGAACCGAGGGCGCGTGTCACGACGACGCGACCGTCCTCCAAGGGCTGCCGCAAACCTTCGAGCGCATCGCGACGGAACTCCGTGAGCTCGTCGAGGAACAGCAGTCCATGGTGCGCCAGAGAGACCTCACCGGGCCGAAGGTAGGTGGATCCACCTCCCAGCAGCCCCGCGACGGAGACCGAATGATGGGGAGCCCGGAACGGCCGGGCTCGAAGCAGGCCCTCCCCCGTGAGCAAGCCGGCGATGGAGTGAAGCTGCGACGCCTCGAGAGACTCGCTCCGGGTGAGCGCGGGCAGGATCGTTGGCAGTCGGCGAGCAAGCATGGTCTTGCCGGCGCCGGGCGATCCCACCATCAGCAGGTTGTGGCCACCGGCCGCCGCGACCTCCAGCGCGCGACGGGCTTGGCTTTGACCACGCACCTCGGAGAGGTCGGCCACCCCGACCCCCGCGCCGCCGGGCGAACGAGATGCCTCGACGTCGGGGGGTGTCCACGAGCCCTTCAGGAAGCCAACGACGTCCGTCAGATCTGCTGCCCCGACCACTCGGAGGCCCTCGACCTGCGCCGCCTCCACGGCGTTCGGGGCCGGCACGACGACCCCATCGAGGCCGTCCCGCGCTGCGGCGATCGCCACCGACAGGACGCCGGGCGTGGCGACCAGCTCTCCCCGGAGCGACAGCTCGCCTGCGAACGCGTACCGAGTGGCACCATCTCTCGGCACCTGACCCATCGCAGCCAACACGGCGACCGCGATCGGCAGGTCCAGGCCTGGGCCTTCCTTCCGCACGTTGGCCGGCGCCAGGTTGACGATGATGCGCCGAAGCGGCCACTCGAGCTTCGCGTGCTCGACCGCGGGGCGGATCCGCTCGCGCGCGTCGTTCACCGCCGCGCCCGGCAGTCCCGTCACGACGAACGATGGCAGGCCTCGGCCGACGAACGCCTCGACGGTGACCGGTCGGCCGCCGATCCCGAGCAGCGACACCCCCACGGCGCGTCCATACATGCGTGCGGACCGTAGCCCGTCCCTCTGACACGAGCCGGTCTGCAACTAGTCTGAGATAGACTACCGACGTCGGTTCAGCACCCGAGACGTGAGTGCGGCGACGACGCCGAGCGTGGCGCCGAACGCCGCCGCCTGTCCCGTCGTCATGAGCACGCGAGCACCGCTCTCGACGGTGACCGACGGGCCGACCGCGACGAGGGCGAAGGATCCGTCGCCGATCGTCACCCCGCCGCCGGAGAGGATCGGCCCACATCCACCTTCGTGGATCTCGACGCTTCCACCTGCGGCGACCGGCCCGCAGCCCCCCTCGCGGATCGAGACGTCGCCCGCGACGATCACGGGCCCGCACCCGCCCTGGGTGATGGAGAGATCGCCACCTGCGAACACGACGCCGGCGGCCGCCTCTCGGATGTCCACCCGTTCCCCATGGACGCTCAACGCGAACCCGTTCCGCACCTCCACCTTCTCGATGCCCTCGCTCGTCATCGTCACGCCTCCTCGCCGGCCTCCTTGCTCGGGAGCCTATCCGGACGATCGGATCCCGCTGTACCCTCCGCTCGTGTCCGATCGGTTCGACTGGCATCCCGACCCCGAGCTGATCGACATCTCCGACCCGGCCCGTTCACGCGAGCCCCTCGAGCAACTCGGAGAGCAGACGTGGAGCGAGGCGCTCGACTGGCTCTACGGCACGGCCATGCGCCGTCCGACCGACCCGCACCTCTACCGGGACCTCCGGCGCGCGTTCTTCGGCGATTCGAACGGTCCCATGCCGGCGCCGCGTCAAGGTCGGCGAGCCGAGGAGGTCCTCGCCGAGTTCCGCGAACGGATCGCCCCCTTCTCGTTCGCGGCGCAGCACCCAGGGTCCTACAGCTACTTCACCCCGCCGCCACTCGTGATGTCGATCGTGGGCGAGACGCTCGGACAATGGATCAACCAGGGCATCGACCTGTGGCTGGCCGGCATGGCCGGTCCGCTCGTCGAAGAGGAGGTGATCCGGTGGATGAGCGACCTCGTCGGCCACGGCGAGGACGCGTGGGGCGTCCTCACGTCGGGCGGTGTCATGGCGAACCTGATGGCGTTGGCCGTGGCTCGCGACATCCACCTTTCACGGCTCTTGCGCCTGGACGGGCCGCCGCGTGCCGGCCGACTCGAGGGCGCGCGCGTCTATGCCTCGGACCAGTCGCACTTCTCGATCGAGCGCGGACTCGACCTGCTCGGGTTTCCCCCGGAGACGCTTCGAGTTGTCTCCTCCGACGAGCGGTTCCGCCTCCACGCCCAACCGGTCGCGTCGGCGATCGCCGAAGACCGGGCTGCCGGTCTCACGCCGTTTTGCATCGCGGCCGTCGCGGGTTCCACCAACACCGGCTCGGTCGATCGCGTGCCGGAGCTGGCCGACCTGGCCGAGCGGGAAGACCTCTGGTTGCACGTGGATGCGGCGTACGGAGCGGCGGCTCGACTCTCCACAACCGTTGCCGACGCAGTCCCGGGCCTCGAGCATGCCGATTCCCTGACGTTCGACCCGCACAAGTGGTTCTTCCAGCCCTATGACATCGGCGGGTTGCTCGTGCGTCGTCGCGAAGACCTTATGCGCACGTTCCACCGGGCGCCCGAGTACTACGCGGTCGGGGATCCGGGAGAGCGACCGCTGCACTGGTATCAGTACACGATCGAGGGCACCCGACGGTTCCGCGCCCTCAAACTCTGGCTCTCGTGGATGCACCTCGGCTCGGAAGGTTTCGCCCGGCTCATCGAGCACAACGTCGATCTGGCGAGGCACCTGGCCCACCGCGCCGCCGGTCTGGGCTTCCAGGTGATCGAGCCCGAGCTGGCGGTCGTGTGCTTCCGGGACGTGCCCGACGCGCTCGCCGACGAGCCCGAGCGCCTGGACGAGCACCAGCGGGCCTTGCAGCGCGAGCTGGAGGTGAGCGGGGTCGGCTGGGTCTCCACGACCACCCTGCGCGATCGCACGTGGCTCCGAGCCGGCGTGATCAACTATCTGTCGACGCCGGCCGATGCCGACCGGATCCTCGAGACGCTCCGCGCGGCGTCAGAACGCATCCTGGAAGACGTGCAGCCGGACTGACGCGTCCGTGCCCAGGGCGACGCTGGCGACGTCGAACCGCACCGATCGGGGCCGCAGATCGCGCGCGAGCAAGAACGCCTCGGTCAGCGACCGGATCTTGGCGCGCTTGCGGGCGTGCACGGCCTCCCACCCCCCGCCGTACCTGCTGCCCCGGCGGGCCTTGACCTCGCACACAACCATGGTGTCGCCCCGGGCGAGCACCAGATCGAGCTCGCCTATCCGGCAACGCCAGTTGCGCGCGAGCAGCCGATAACCGCGGCCCGCGTACCAGCGCTCGGCGGCGTCCTCTCCGAGCCGGCCGGTCGCGATCCGTACGTCCACCGCGCGACCCTACGCGGCGGCACCGACATCTCAGCCGACGTCTCAGGGTCTCCGCGATGATCCCCTGCTCGGGCCTACGACTCGGGCGCCTCCGGGATCGGCGACTCGTCGCGGCGGAGCTCTTCCACGTTCACGTCGCGCCGCGTCATCACCCGCACCGTTGAGACGAACCGAGCGGGTCGGAACATGTCCCACACCCAGGCGTCGCCGAGCTCCACCTGGACCCAGCCGTCGTTGCGGTCGGTGATCTCGACCTTGTTCGCCAGGTAGAAACGCCGTTCGGTCTCGATCACGTACGAGAACATCGGGAGGACGTCGCGGTACTCCCGGTAGAGCTCGAGCTCCCGCTCTTCTTCGAACCGCTCGATGTCGTCGTCCATCACCGGTTCATGCTCTCATGCGTGCGCCGGCTCGCTCCGGCCGAGGCCCGGTAGCGAGACCTGGCCGACGCAAGCGAACGAGAGTCGGTGCACCGTAGACGGTCCGAGGCGGTCCAGCACCTCGAGATGCTCCGGCGTGCCGTAGCCGCGATTGTGCTCGAACCCGAACGCAGGGTGTCGCCGGGCCAGCCTGTCCATGATCCGGTCCCGCGTGACCTTCGCGACAATCGAGGCGGCGGCCACGCTCGCGGCCACCATGTCGCCCTTCTTCACGCCGAGAGCAGGAAACCCGATCCGAGGAACGGGGAACCCGTCGGTCAGCACGTAGTCGGGCTCCGGCCTGAGCGCTCGCACCGCGCGGCGCAGCAACGCGATGTTGGTGCGGTGCAGTCCCCGGAGGTCGATCGCACCGGGTTCCGCCTTCGCCACGGCGAAACAGGCAGCGGCCCGGATTCTTTCGAACGCGCGCTCGCGCTGATTCCGCGTCAGGAGCTTCGAATCGTCGATCCCATCGAGGTCGAAGCCGTCGGGCAACACGACCGCCGCGGCCACCAGCGGCCCGGCGAGGGCCCCCCTTCCTGCCTCGTCCGCGCCGGCGACGCGAGAGAATCCTTGCTCGCGGAGCGTCCGCTCGTACCGACCCAGGTCCTGCCTCAGGTCACGCCTCCCCATCTCGACACCGGCCAGACGACGACGAACGCCTCGCCGATCACGCGGTCAAGCGGCACCAGTCCTACACCGGTCGGCGGCGGGAACCGCGAGTCGCCCGACACCAGGCGGTTATCCCCCAGCACGAACAGCATGCCATCCGGAACCCGCAAAGGGTCGAAGGAACGCGTGTCACGCGTCGGGTCGAGGTACGGCTCACGAACGATCGCGCCGTTGCGAAACAGTCGTCCACGTCGATCGATCTCGATCACGTCGCCCGGCAGCCCCACGACACGCTTGATGAAATCGTCGTCGTCGGGCTGCGCCACGCCGATCCCCTCCCCGAGCCAGTGCACGACGCCCCCGACGAGCCCGCGCTCGGCCTCGTCCCCAGGGCTCGGATCGGCGAACACGATCACGTCGCCGTAGGAAGGCTCGGAGAACGCACCACAGACGCGACACACGAGGATCCGGTCGCCCACCTGCAGGCCGGGCTCCATCGACGATGAGGGGATGAAGAAGGCCTGCACGAGGAACGTCTTGATCACGATCGCGAGCGCCAGCGCGGTCACGATCAGTATCGGGACCTCCTGCCAGAACGGTCGATGAGGCTCGGCGATGCGCTCCGGGGGGTCAGGTGGGGCGGAGCGGGTGGGCTGCTCGGAAGTGGTGGACCCGTCGGCCACGGGTCAGGCCTCGGCCGGCTCCCGCACCTCGTCGACTTCGGAAGCGTCACCGGCCGGAAGCACCTCGGCCGTGTCGGGGGCTTCGGCGCCCTGGGCATCGCCCTCGGCCGCCGCTTCCGCACCGTCTGACGCCTCCGGCGGCATCTCATCGTCGTCGGGCTCGACCGCCGTCGCCTCCAGTGCGGCGAGCTTCTCGTCGTCGATGCGACGTTCGCGGATGCGCGCCTTCTTCCCTCGGAGGTCGCGCAGGTAGTACAGCTTGGCTCGGCGCACGCGGCCGCGCTGCACGACCTCCAGCCGGGCGATCGAGGGCGAGTGCAAGGGGAACGTCCGCTCGACTCCAACGCCGAACGAAATCTTTCGAACGGTGAACGTCTCGCGCAGGCCCCCGCCCGAGCGACGTATCACGACGCCCTGGAACACCTGCACCCGTTCCCGGTTCCCCTCGACGACGCGCACGTGCACCTTGACGGTGTCACCAGGTCGGAACGTCGGGAGGTCGCGTCGCAGGAACGGCTTCTCGATGAGATCGGTCTCGTTCATGGCAACGGCCGCCGATTGTACCAATCGGGCATCGACGGCCCGGATGGCGCGCCCATCGATCAGTGCTCGTCGTCCGACAAATCAGGCCGGTTCCTTCGGGTCTTCGCGAGGGCGGCCTGGCGTCGCCACGCCTCGATCGCCGCATGGTCCCCCGAAACCAGCACATCGGGCACGCGCATCCCGCGGAACTCGCGCGGTCGCGTGTAGTGAGGGTGATCGAGGAGGCCCTCCTTCGAGAACGAGTCCCGCGCATGGGACTCCTCATTGGCGATCACGCCGGGCACCAGCCGCGCGACCGCCTCGATGAGCACCAGCGCGGGAAGCTCTCCGCCGGAAAGCACGTAGTCGCCGATCGAGACCTCCTCGGCCGGCAGACCGTCGGTCACGCGTTCGTCGACCCCCTCGTACCGACCACACAGCAGTGTGAGGTGCTGCTCGGCCGCAAGCTCGCGCACCAGGAACTGCTCGAGCCGCCGCCCGGCAGGCGACAGGAGCAACACCCTGCCTCGCTCCGCACCCAGCGATTCCACCGCCTCGAAGATCGGAGCGGGCTTCATCACCATCCCGGGGCCACCGCCGAACGCCTCGTCGTCGACGCTCCGATGTCGGTCTGTGGCCCACCGTCGCAGGTCGTGGACCTCCACCTCCAGCACGCCGGCGGCGACGGCCTTCCCCAGGAGGCTCTCCCGGAGAGGAGCTTCCACCATCTCGGGGAAGATCGTGAACACGTCGATTCGCACGGCCCGGAGGCTACCGCCAGATGGCGAGCGCTTGCGCTCGCACGCCGGTTCGAACAGGATGCACACCGTTCAATGACCGGGGAAGGGGAGCGCGCGTGGAGTACGTGGTGCTGGCCGCGGTGCTGGTCGCCGCCACGGTCATCGCGGTCGACGCCGTGCGGCAACGGCGACGAGGTCGCGACAGGCTCGACACGCGGCGCGTCCTCGTACGACGCATCCAAGTGGCGGGCGCCGGTCCCGACGTGTTGGCGCTGCTGGGCACACGCCGCGTCCCCGTCTCCGCCGCAACCGTCCATGTTCCGCGCATCGAGCCGCGCGAGGCAGACGGGCGCGCAGCGTCCGAGGCACCCCTGGACGGCGTGTGGGCGGACGTCCGTCGAACCCTGGATCCTGACAACTTCCGGCCGAGGCTCGCCGAACGCACTGAGATCCGAGTCTTCCGCCTCAGGTGGGGTGACGACTACGCCATCGTGGCGAGTCCCGAGCGGACCGCGCATCTTCGGCTCGAGCCATGGGAGGCGGAGATGGTGCAGCGGATGGACGGGACCCGCAGCGTCTCCGAGCTGATCGTCGAGCGCCTCCAGGAGGACGGCGACCTCGACACGAACGGGGTGACCTCGCTCGTCGAGCTCCTCCGGGGCGCGGGCATCCTAGAGCCTCGAGCGATCGACCTACCGGGATCCATCGCGGATCGGTTGGATCCGGCGTCCCCCGGACGGCGGCGACTGCGCCAGTTCGGGAAGACGTTGCAGATCGAATGGACGGGAGCTCAGCGGCTCGCGACCGCGGCCTACCGGGGGGGCCTGCGGCTCGCGTTCCGGCCACTCGTTCTGGCGATCGTCATCTCCGTCGCCTTGACCGGCATGCTGGCGTTCATCGCCGTCGTCCGGTCGGGCCACTTCGAGCTCAACCTCCGCGCGGCACCCGCCGAGGCGGCGATCCTCCTCGCGCTCGGCTTCTTCCTGACGGTCATCCACGAGCTCGGGCACGCCCTCGTGATGGTGCACTACGACAGGCGCGTGCTGTCCGCCGGGTTCCTGATCTACTTCGGATCCCCCGCGTTCTATGTGGACGCCTCGGACGTCTTGCTCCTGGATGGACGGAAGCGGATGGTCCAATCCCTCGGCGGCCCCCTCGCGGAGACGTTCGTCGCAGGGATCGCGTCGATCGTGCTGTTCCTCTTCCCCGATGTCTCGGCGGGCCCGCTGATGTACCGCTTCGCGTTCGTGAACTACTTCATCGTGCTCGAGAACCTCGTTCCCTTGCTCGAGCTCGATGGGTACTTCATCCTTTCCGACCTGATCGAGCTGCCCGATCTCCGTCCCCGGTCGCTGGAGTTCCTCCGGAGCGAGCTGTGGCACAAGCTTCGGCTCCGGCAGCGCTTCAGCCTCCAAGAGGTCGGGCTCGGCATCTACGGGGTCCTCGGGGTCCTCTTCACGATCCTTTCATTCTGGGTGGGTTGGTTCTTCTGGCAGCAGCTGTTCGGGAACCTCATCTCCGACCTTTGGAACGGCGGTCTTGGCTCCCGCTTCCTTCTCCTGGTGCTGGCCGTGTTCTTCGCGGGACCGATCCTGCGCGCTGGGATCGCCCTCGCCAGAGCTGTGGTGCGTCGGGTGAAAGGCTATGTCGACACCATCCGCTTCCGCTTCGAGCGTTCCTGGCGGATCGAAGCCGCAGAACTGATCGACGAGCTCCCCGCGTTCGACGACTTGCCCGAGGAGCTCCTCTCCTCACTCGCCGGCCGCGTGCGGCTACGCTCCCTCTCTCCGGGGCGTGCGGTGTTCCGGCAGGGCGACCGGCCCGAGGCCTTCTACGTGATCCGCTCCGGCACGGTGAACGTCGAGGACGAGGACCCCGAGACCGGGGACACGCGCGTGATCCGCACGCTCGGCCGGGGCGACTCCTTCGGCGAGCTCGGCCTCCTCAGCTCGGCTGCCAGGCAGGCGACGGTCCGCGCGATCACGAACGTTCAGCTCTTCGAGGTAGGCAAGGGAACGTTCGACCGCCTGCTGATGGATGAGATGCGAGCGCCGGACTTCGGGCCGACGCTGCAGTCGTTCGTCGAGCTCCGCGAGCTCGGACCTTTCCGGCGCCTGTCGAGCGACGAGCTCGCGACGATCCTTGAGCACGGAACGTGGACGCGGCATGCGCCCGGTCATGTCGTGATCGCGCAAGGCGAGCCGGGCGACGCCTTCTACGCGATCGCGGCCGGTCGCGCAGACGTCGACATCGACGGCCGCCGGATCAAGGAGCTCGGTCCCGGCGACCATTTCGGCGAGCTCGCGCTGCTCGACGACGCGCCGCGCAGCGCCTCCGTGATCGCCCGGACGCCGATGCGCGCGTTCCGCCTCGATCGCGAGGGGTTCGACGCGGTCATCGCCCACGGGTTCCGCCATGACCGGGACCAATCGACCGGGCGCAGCCTCGAGCATTGAGCGCCCGCGTGCTGGGAAGCTGGATACAAGCTGCAAGGAGGAGTGATGGATTGCTGGCACTGCCGAAAGACCGCGGTCGGATCCTGCCGCTTCTGCGGTCGAGGGGTATGCGAGGACCATGCGGACGAGCAGCCGTTCATCCTCGAGCTGTTCCGGGCGAACGGGCCGACGCGCGCCCTCGTCGTCGAGAACGCGTTGTTCTGTGGCGCGTGCAAGCCGAGGCCCGATCCGATCGACCTGCCCGAGCTGGACGAGTGACGCAGGTCACATCACGATGTGACCTGCGACACACATTCCGCGGTGACCAAGGACACAGCGCTCCTGTGACGCCCGTGCGTGACCAGGGAGCCCCGATGCACGAGCATCACCCGTGGGGAAGGGCCCGCCGGAAGGGCGAGCCCCCGGATCGAAGGGAGCAGGGAGATGGGCGTCAAGAGGATCGAGCCCAAGAGGCCCGAGAAGGACGAGCCGGCTGCCGGCGCCCGCGCCGCAACGCGCGAGACCAAGCGCGACCAGAAGCGCGACCAGAAGCGCGACCAGAAGCGCGACCAGAAGCGCGACCAGAAGCGCGACCAGAAGCGCGACCAGAAGCGGATCTGAGCCACACCCGCATTACACCGCACCCTCGAACGAGGCCCGGGTCGTCAGGCTCGGGCCTCGTCGTGCGTCAGGGGTCGCCTCGATCCCGCCCAGCGGCTAGCCTTGGCGATTGTGGCGCGAACGCAGGTCCGCTCCGGCCCACTCGAGCTGGTCATGAGCCGCACGCCTGCACTCCGCGACGTCCCGAAGGACGACCTGCGGAAGCTCGCCGGGTCCGGCCGGGTTCACCACTACCGGCGTGGGACCTATCTCTGCCACCAGGGTGATCCCCCGGACGACGTCTTCTTCCTCGTCGAGGGGAGGCTCGAGATCAGCTCCGTGTCACCCACCGGCACGCGCGTCCTGCATGCCACCGTCGATCGCCCGCAGTTCATCGGCGAGTTGGGGGTGTTCGGCGAGATGGCGAGGAGCGCCGACGTGTTGACCTTGGACGAGTCCGAGATCTGGAGCGTGGACGGCGACACCTTTCTCTCGTTCGTGACCCTGCAGCCGGCGGCCGCTCGCTCGCTCCTCGCCGCCCTCGCCCGGCAGGTGCAGGAGCATCAGGCGTTCTCGGACGACCTGCTGTTCCTCGACCTCCGCGGGCGCGTGGCGAAGCGTCTGTTGCAGATGGCGACGTCCAGCCTCGATGACCTGCCACGCGACGGCACGTCGATCCCGCCCGTCACCCACGCCGACCTGGCGAGTCTCTGCGGCGGCAGCAGGGAGAACGTCTCGCGGATCCTGTCCGAGTTCCATCGGCGAGGTCTCGTCCGTCGGGACGGACATCGGTACGAGCTCCGGAAGGTTGCGGCGCTCGCGAAGCTGGCCGATCTCTAGCCGGGCTCGGCCACGGCGTCCCCGACATCGGGAGCCGTGAGGCCGGGAACGTCGCGCACTACGATCCGTTTGGCGACGGTGTCGACGCTCACCAGCAGGTCACGCAAGGCCGGGACGATCGTCTCGGCGCCGTGCTCGTCCCGTGCCACCCAGAGGTCGTTCGCGGGGTTCGCCACCACCTCGCCGACTCGGCCGAGCCGACGCCCGGATTCGGTGATGACCTCGCAGCCCTCGATCTGGGAGGGCCACCATTCTCCTTCGGGGAGCGGCGGCAACCAGGACTCCGGGACGGCGACCTCACCACGCAGGGACTCGGCCTGCGCCCTGTCCTCGATGCCGGCGAATCGGACGAGCATGCGCCCTCCCCCGGTGGCGCGGAGGGTCTCTACGGTGAGCGATCGTTGACCCAGGAAGACGACCGAGCCGTGCGTCCACCGGTCGGGGTTGTCGGAGCGGCTCTGCACGACCACCTCGCCCCGGAGG
>Ga0299913_10000549_pt1 | contig 24445 bp, 29 predicted proteins | sample RVTome_9_FD_201360 | JGI IMG/M metagenome (GOLD analysis project Ga0299913, IMG submission 201360) | Soil microbial communities from uranium-contaminated site in the Upper Colorado River Basin, Wyoming, United States - RVT155D38 (version 2) ... | reverse complement strand
TGAGGACTACACCGTCTCTGAGCCCGATACCCAAGCCATCCATCTCTGGAACGAAATCCGCCGCCTTCCGAGACGTCAGTCACAAGTGATGGCCCTGCGCTACTACGACCAGCTCCCGATCGCAGACATCGCATTGATCCTTGAGTGCTCCGAAACAACAGTCAAGACCCATATCCAGCGCGCGAAGAAGGCCCTTGTATTCCGCTTAGAAGGAGAGAATCCCAAATGATCGACCTTGAAGAGAGACTCGAGATATCTGCGCAGTCAATCCGTTCTGTAGTAGATATTGGGCCAGTCCGGCCCGTGGCCGAGATAATGAGACGTCATCGTCGTTCTCGGACTCTCTTGGCTGGCGCGGGTTTTGTGACCGCATTCATCGCGGTCGCAGGGGTCACCGCCTTGGTTACCGGTGCCCGCACCGTCTCGTCACAGCCGGGATCCGTGCTCGAATCTGCCCACACGTATACGCTCGACCTCCCGGGTTGGGTAGCAGGGGGAGTGTGGGAATCTGAAGACAGCTCTGGATTGGCTCACACTCTGTTCGGCTACGAAGGTGACCCAGATTGGTCGCGGAGAATCGGAATCGAATCCGGATCGGTAGCCACCGAAGCCATCGCGATAATTCGGGCCCTGGGAATCGAGTCCGTGGGGATCGTTCCCCTTGGCGATACCGAAGGCACGGTTTATCTGATGGGAGAAGACAAGTGCCGCTTGGCATGCGCGACGATGGTGGTCACATGGCTCGGTCCCAATGGTGACGACGTGGTCTTCTTATTCGAGGGTATCGAGGTGGACGAAGGCACCATTCTTCTTACCCACCTCAAGCCTCTCGATGTGGAGCAATGGCAGACGATGGTCGACGAGTATGTCCCCCCAGTGACGACAACCACGACCGCCGACTAAGAAACGGACCCCGAGGCTCCTCGCGCCGGCGTCGTGAGGTATGGGTTCATGTTGACGATCGGAAGAGGCGTTTTACCAGCGACTCGTGAAGGGGAGACCGAGAGAGTTCTTGTTCTCGAAATTCTCGCCCGAATCTTCGATTTGATTCCGGTAGCGCTGGACGGCGACCACGACCCAGTATGTAGTTGCCACCAAGAGTCCCCACGGAGCGAAGAAGAGAACGAAGACTGTCGTCATCGCGATTCCGACACCCAATCTCATTGCAGAAAGCACTTGCGCAAGATAGAGGGGATTCTACGCACGTCTGAGTCTGTGTTGGGCCGGGGCGGACCGCTTGAAAACAGGGCTTGTATTCCTCCAGGCTGCCCGCATGGGTGTTGGTGTCGGCCCAACGGTTCCAGAGGAACAGGCCCACACGTGGCAGTGCAGGCTGTCTGCTAGTATGTACTCTGTAGTACCACGTAGTGCGGAGATTACCTTGGACCCGACTCAAGTGCTCAAAGGAGTTCTGGACACAGCGGTTCTCGCCGCCCTCAAAGGTCGGCGCACTTACGGATACGATCTGGTCCGCCATCTGAGGGAGAAGGGATTCTCGGACATTGCCGACGCCTCCGTCTACGGGACCTTGCGGCGCCTCTACCGAGCCGGGTACCTCAGATCGGAGATCGTCGAGTCTGACTCCGGTCCGGCGAGGAAGTATTACTCACTCAATCGTTCGGGTATTACAGAATTGAACAGATCGATCAAGACCTGGAACGAGATCACGGCAACTATGGATCGGCTGACGGAGGAGGGCTCAGTATGAACACGACAGGTTCGGTCACCGAGTATCTGAGACGGATCGAGGAGCTGCTGGCGGACATAGACGAGGACGACAGGGCGAGTCTCCTGGCGGACCTCACAGAGCAGCTGAGCGATGTCCCGGGTAGCCAGGTGACGGCCCGACTCGGGACGCCGGAGGAATTCGTCGAGGAGTACCGCAGAAGCGCGGGGATAGAGACACCAACCGAAACAGCACGTCCGGAGAGGGCCATCCGGCTCGACACCTTGATCTCAGCAATCTTTCTGCCGTTCGGAATCTTGATCCTCTTTTCCTTCGGCGGCCAACTCCTCTTCGGACCGTTCATCCTCGTAATCGAGTGGATACTTGCCCGGATCTCACCAACAACGCTTCGTCTCCTTTGGTCGGCCCTTGCGGGCCTCCTGGCAGGGGAGATCATCTACCTGATCGTGGAGATGAAATCCACCGGGTTGCTATTGGGGTTGGCAACAGCTGCCGTTACCGGCATTCTGTTTGTCAGGACGACCGAAGGGCGGCAATCGACTAAATCTGAGGCCATTTAGGCGAGCCGCCCTTCTCACCCGGGTGCGGGTCGAGCCCTCTCGTGGCGACCTGACGGAGCTCACCCCTCCGGGTGAGACGCCAATCACACCCTCGGGTGAAGACCGTCGACGTCGGGCCCCTTACGTTCGGAGATATCCGAGTAAAGGAGCCAACAAATGTCGTTCGTCACCGAAACCGTCAACGATCTCCGACCGATCCGTCGCCCAGCACGAATTCTCTACGCAGGAGCCTTCTTCTGGCTCGTCTCGGCGGTGGTACACATCGCTGCTCTGGCGTTGGATGGATGGCAATGGTCGGGATCGGTGTCGTTTCGCAAGCCTGTCGTGTTCTCCGTCTCCATTGGCATGCTCCTCGCTACCGTGGGTTGGGTTCTGGATCGACTTCCGGACCGCCCCCGGCTCGCTGGAGCCCTGGCCTGGACCTTCCTCGTCTCGTCGTCGATCGAGGTCGGCTTGATCGCCATGCAGACCTGGCGGGGCCGCGCCTCGCATTTCAACGTGTTGGAGGCGGGCGATGCCGCCATCTTCGCCGCCATGGGAGCGTCGGTCGGAGTGATGTCTCTGTGTCTGATCGGGACATTGATCTGGTCTTCGATCGAGCGGCCCCAGGATCCTTTGGTGCGTTTCGCTGTCATCGGTGGGCTCGTCCTGGTTGCCACTGGTCTGGGCATCGGTCAGTGGATAATCGGCCTGGGAGCCGAGTTTGTGGCAAGGAACCAGGAGGTTCCCGAGACTGTGCTGTATGGCTCCGCTGGCGTGGCCAAGTTCCCTCACGCTGTGGCGTTCCACGGGATCCAGGTGTTCATCATCTCCGCAGTAATGCTGCGAAAAGGCACACTCGGCGAGTCTGCGCAACGAAGGCTGATGTACCTGGTGTTCTGGTCATATGCAGCCGTCCTTGTCTTCGCCTCGGCACAGACTGTGGCCGGTCGCGCACCGTTCGACCTATCGCCATGGAGTGTTGGGCTCGTGGTGTCATGTGCCGGGGTTCTTCTCGGGCTCACGCGGATCATTCGGGGTGCTCGCAACCCCGCCTCAGTGGATAGGAAGACCCCAATACCGGTAGCGTGAACGCGCCCATGGCGGCGATATGACAAGGCTCAACACGCTCACGACACGACAGGCCGGAGATTGGCTGCTCGCAGCCGCCTTTGTCGCCATCGTCCAGATAGAGGTGTGGGTCTTTACGTTGCAGGACGGCCGCTCGATCACTTTGCGGGTGGGCGCATCGCTCCTCTTGACTGTGGCCTCTGCCGCTCTTGCCTGGCGTCGGAGCCGGCCCGCCACCGCCTTCTGGATGAACTCCGCCGGGGTCGTTGGAACCATCGCGATCGGATTCCCCGGCGACGTATACCAGTGGACCAATCTCGTCGCCCTCTACACCATCGGGGCCTATGGAACCGGGACGCAACGCTGGATGGCACTTCCTGCCGGGATCGGCGGGGTGGTGTTCTACTTCTTCAGATTCCCCGATGAGGGTGGTGTCACCCTCGCCGCTTTCGTTGTCGCACTCTGGGTCGTCGGATGGCTGGCGGGCCGAATCTACGGAGCACGGCTCGACCAGATCCAGCTCCGGCATGAGATCGACCTTTCGCGTCAGCTCGCCGAGGCGAACGCGCAACGTCTCGGCCTGGAGGAGGAGCGGATGCGGATCGCCCGCGAGCTGCACGACATCATCGGCCATACAGTCAACGTGATGGTTGTCCACGCCGGTGCCGGGAGACGCGAGGTAGGAGGAGACGATCATCTCGTCAGGCAGGCATTCGAGACTATCGAAAGGACCGGCAGAGCCGCTCTCGGCGAACTCGATCGAGTCCTCGCCGTGTTGCGCCGGGACGAGGTCGACCCGGATCTTGACCCGGCCCCTGGGATCGAGGATCTCGACAACCTGGCGAAGGTCTTCTCAGAGACAGGCCTAACGGTCGATGTGAAGGTGTCCGGGACATCCCAGGTTCCGGCAAGTGTGAATCTCGCGGCTTACCGGATCGTTCAGGAGGCTCTTACCAACAGTCTGAGACACAGCGGGGCGCGTCGTGCGGTAGTCGATGTGACATTGGACGACGGTCGGCTCGAGCTGTCCGTGATCGATGACGGAGTTGGAGATCCGGAGTCCTTCGAGCCGGGAAGAGGGATCACCGGTATGCGGGAGCGGGCCAGTGTCCATGGCGGCACTGTCTCGATCGACCGTTCTGAAGGTGGGGGAACCGAGTTGCGGGCGAGTTTGAACTGGGGGTCGAGCGAGTGATCCGGGTCCTGGTCGTCGACGACGATCACCTCATGCGGGCCGGGTTGACGATGATCATCGAGCAGACCCGCGACATCGTCGTCATAGGCGAAGCCGAGAACGGCGAGCGGGCGATATCGGTGGCACGCAGGGAACGCCCCGACCTAGTGCTGATGGACGTGAGAATGCCGGTGCTCGACGGGATCAAAGCCACCCGGGAGATCACTTCGCACTCCGACTCGCCCCGCGTCCTGATCCTCACCTCCTTCGAGTTGGACGAGTATGTCTTCAATGCACTGCAAGCTGGGGCCTCAGGATTCCTGTTGAAACGGACCCCACCGGAGCAACTCATCGCAGGGATCAGGACCGTCGCCGCAGGTGACGCCCTTCTCTCGCCATCGGTGACAAAACGTCTCATCGCCGAGTTCGCCACACGACCCGGGCGCTCGGTCAATCCCAAGCTGGCCGAGCTCACCGACCGGGAGCGTGAGGTGCTGGTGGAAATGGCCAAGGGTCTCTCCAACGAGGAGCTGGCCGAGACCCTGTTCATCTCGGAGAACACCGTAAAGACCCATGTCAAGAGCGTGCTCTCCAAATTGGGTGTCCGGGATCGTGTCAACGCCGTGGTTCTGGCCTACCAGGGTGGCCTCATGGAGGACTGATCGCGCGGCGACGTTCCAGAATGTTCGCCGAGGAGTATCGCAATGAGGAGGGGACGGACGCGCCATGAGATCGCGCGACCACTCAGATAATAAAGTGAAACGCCCGGTGGGCCTTGTTCGTTTAATCGAATAATGGCCAGGCCTGACGCTGCCCATCTGAGAGGATTCGAGTCTGTGTCCGAGCAGCGTGACTTTGACGATTTCTACCGGACCTGCCGCCACGAGATAGTACGCGCCTTGGTGCTGACGGTCGGACACAGGGACTTGGGCCTCGAAGCCACGGATGAGGCGTTCGCACGAGCGCTTGAACGCTGGGCCGATGTGAGTGGATACGACAACCCTGAGGGTTGGGTGTACCGCGTTGGCGTGAACTGGGCTCGGTCCAAGCTGCGGCGGCGGTCATTCACGATGGCGGGGATGTTTGCCGAGTCGGTCCATATCGACGACCTGCCTGAGCCCGAACTGCTGACAGCCGTCGAACTGCTGCCTATCAAGTATCGCTCGGTAGTTGTTGCCCGCTTCTTCCTCGATTGGTCGATCGAACAGACCGCAGAGGCGCTGAGCATTCCGGAGGGCACAGTCAAAACCCGCCAATCCCGAGCGCTTACACGTCTTCGTCGACGACTAGGAGAACGATATGAGTCTTGAACAACGACTGAGGTCGACTTTGCAGGACGCCGGATCTCGTATCGACATTGACACGGAACCGTCGCCTCAATCGTTGACGGTCGTTTCCCGGAGCAGACAGCGACGGCTTCGACCAATCCTGGCATTCATTGTGAGCTTCGCCGCCGTACTGACTGTCGGTCTGACAGGTGGGTGGCTTGGCGGATCAGGTGATGGGGCCTCGCCCACCGGAGTCTTCTGGCATCGTGTCGACGAGCCCGGCTTTGTGGCCGTCGCAGCCTCCGGGCCGGGAGGCTTCGTGTCAGCCGGCCGACCTGCGGAGGAGGGGGTTTGGCTCTCGGCCGACGGGGTGTCTTGGTCACAGTCGGCGCTCCCATCAAGTGACGGGGCGTTCATCGAGTCGATATTTTCCACCACCGATGGTTGGCTTATCACCGGAGGCAAGGATGAAGCCCGACTGGCGTGGTGGTCGGAGGATGGGCGGGCATGGACTCAGGTGAATTGGCCGGAAGCATTTGAAGACTCGATCCAGACGATCACGTCGACTGACGAATACTTCTTCGTATTGTCCAATGATGTCTTCGACGAGGGGACAACACTGTGGCGCTCGTCCGACGCCCAGACCTGGGCAGAGATCCCCGCAGGACCGATCACACCAACATCGGGATTTCTCGAGGGTGTGTCCGGTGGGCTGGTGTTTCACGACGAGGCCGTCGTCTCGGTTTCAACCGACGGCGGCACCACATGGGCGACTGCAACGCTCAAAACGCCTTCCGAGCTGGGTGAGGGCCGCCTTCTGGTAGTGGCTGTCGAGCGTCTTGGGAATCGTTGGATGGCGTTCGTCGAAGTGGACCTTGGCGATCAAGACCCGGTGCAAGCCGTGTTGAGCTCGGTGAACGGGGAGTTGTGGGAATTCGAAGGCAGCCTGCCGTTTCGATATATGGAAGGTTTGGGGCCTGGCGGCCAAACAAAAGCAATAATCGGTGATCGGCTAGTCGTTATTCCGCTCGGTAGCTCAGGTCAAATATGGTCGACGAGAGATGGATCTGAGTGGGCGCTCGAATTGAGTGAGGACCAATACCTGACTCATGTTGATGGAGCCGTCGTCGACGGTCGACCCATCGGAATCTGGGTTGGTCTTGGCGGTGAAACTGAGGAAACGGTTCAAACGCCGGTCGTCACCACGACTCCATCGGTTGTCACCACGACTGCTGTCATGCCGGACGAGCCGGTGGATCCTGACGGGCTCGAATTCCAGGCCGCCGTGATCGAAGACGGCACGGTCACATTCGAAGAATTCGAGCAAGCCGCCGAGCACTGGAAAACCTGTATGGAGGAGCACGGGGTAACCGATGTCGAATACACCATCCACCGGACGGGAGGAATGAGCGGCTCATACGCATCTCCCAGTCCACAGGGAGATCGGGAGAACGCCATCTCCAACCTCTGCGATGAAAGCTGGCTGAACCAAGTCCTCGCCACACAGGCCGGGTACTAAAGGGGCTGTATCGCTAGTGGTTGGGGCCGGCGACGAACCCTGCCGCCTGGACGTCTTTATGGGGAAGTAGTCTCGGCCGTGTGAGGAAAAGGACTCTTTTGATCCTGCTCTTGGCCGGTTTACTTGCTGCCTGCAGTGGTGATGGACTATGCCCGCCTGGCTCGGGCCCGGAAGGTATCAAGATCGATGCTTCGGCATAAGCCGACCTGGGCACCCTCAGAATCTGCGTTGGCGACGGAATTGCCGTCGGCCCCCCGGACAACTGCTTTGACGACGGCACCGCTGTCGAAACAAGTCTCGATGGGGAGTATCCGCAGTCGTATCCATATGAGATATATCTAATCGAGGGCACTGCCGCAGATGGGCTCCTGAAGTCAGGGAGCGTAGACCTCTCTTGTGATGCAATCGCGATCACGGTGAGTTTCGATTAGCTATCGAGCGGGTCATTAGCCTGCTGGTCGACGACCGAAGGAACGGATTGGGCAAAGCGCAATTCAGGGACGGCGACACCGTGTTTCTATGTCGCGTCGCCGGCGTCGCCGTGTATAAGGGTCGTGTACTTCTCCATCGGAGCGAGCACGACGACTTCTGGGCACTGCCGGGAGGTCGGATCGAAGTTGGTGAGTCATCGACACAAGCGCTTCGGCGAGAGATGCTTGAGGAAGTCGGTGCCGATGTGACGGTGGGCCGGCTCCTCTGGGTGGTCGAGAACTTCTTCCAACACTATCCCCTCGACCAGCAACCGGACACTACGATCTCGATCGACCACCACGAGATTGGCTTGTGTCTCGAGATGGAGGTTCCGGTCCATATGACGAATGCGACATCGTTTGGAGGCAGGGAGCTCGTTGGGACGCCGGACGAGTTCGCTCTCGAATTCCGATGGTTCGATCAAGCAGGGCTAGGCGATTTCGATGTCAGGCCCAGTCGGCTCGCAGAGCTCCTCACCCAGCCGCTCCCGACAGGTCTTCCGACGATCGTGAACTACAGCTGAGGAGTCGCCTTTACGGAGACAGGGTAGGGGCCGTAAGACTTCACTATGGGCTTCTGGCTTTGGTTCGGTTCGCTCGCCGCGGTCGTTGTCATTTCATGGTGGATCAGACGGTGGCAGAAAGACATCGACGACTACGACGGAACTTCGGCTTCAGAGACCCACCCATTTTCGATGCCGGTAGTTATTTGGGCGGCGATCGGTGAGCACACCGGATAGGCCCGTCCAGTTCGCCTTATACCCCCTGCAGATGTGTCTCGCGTGGCTGGACGGTGGGGCTCGTGGGTTTAGAACTCTTGGGCGTGGTCGGCGGGCTCCGGGTTAGATTCGGGGTGTGAGTCACTACCGCGTGGTTCTGTTCGATTGGGTGGGGACACTCGTTCATTACCAGCCTGGCCGTTGGCGGCTGCGCCGGGCTCACGGGAACCTTGGCAGGCCAATCGACGGCGTGGCGTTTGAGGCAATGGTGTCTGCCCTCGATGCGGCCTATGCGGACCTGGATGTGCGGGAGGCAGTGGCCACCGAGGATTGTTCCCCCGAGCTGCATCGAATCGCCAACATGCTGTGGTTTGAGCGGGCTGGTCTCGATCGGAAGCTTGCGGAGGCGTTATATGCGATGGACTTCGATCCGGCCTCGCATCCCGTTTATCCGGATGCCCGCGGTGTCCTTGCCCAGCTTCACGCCGGCGGGACTCGGATCGCGGTGGTGAGCAACTTCCACCGGGACATCCGATCGGCCATGGCCGATCACGGTCTCGCAGAATTCGTCGAGGCAGTCGTCATATCATCTGAGCACGGCTTCCAGAAGCCTGACCTCCGAATGTTCACCACTGCTCTTGAGCTTTTGGGAGCGGACACCGCCGATGCCCTGATGGTGGGTGACTGGGCACCGAGCGATGGCGCGGCCGCGGCACTTGGGATCGACACGTTGATTCTGCCGTTGCAGGGCGACGCTGCCGTGTCACATCGAGGACTCGACGCGGTCCTCCGTCTGGTGGGCTGAAGCTGTGGCTCCGTCCGGTCGCACCTGAAGGCAAGGTCGCCTTCGGATGGCCGCCGTTTAGATGCGGTTCAGAACTCCAGGTTTGTGGGACGAGCTTGGTTTAACTCACCGAGGAAGTAACGGTTACGCCGGAGGCATCTGCGGTGGTGTCGATCCATTCCGTTCCGTCCCACGCGAATAGGTAGGTTCGGCGGGCCGCGTCTTGGAATCCCTTGGTGATCCACACATCTACGCCTACAACGTTCGCCTTCGCTGTGTCGTGCGGGCTTTCGGCCTCGAACATCGTCGCCCCGTCGTCGAATCGTCCACTGGATGAGGTCGCGGACTCCACTTCGGTTGCGCTCACGTATCGGACCTCGTCTGTGTGTTTTAGCAGTTCGGCACGGAGCTGCTCGGACGTCGATTCGGGTGCGTAGATCGGCGCTCCTGCGCAGACAACGTCGCGACAGGCCCTCATGATGGCCCGAGCCTGAAGTTCGGTGGCGGTCGCTTCATCGACGCTTGGTGCCGGTTCGCTCGACCCACTTAACGTGCAGGCTGTCACGGCGACACCAATCACCAGTAGTGCCAACGCCTTCATGGACTCCACTCTACGAGCGCTCTCGATGGGAGCGCCGCGCGTCGAGCATGTCGTTCGACGACCACTCAGGGCGTGGGGTCGACCAGATCCACTTCGAGCCGCTCCAACGTCACCGGGTCGTGGTAGGCAATCCCGTCGTAGCCGGTGGTCACGATCCGACCGTCGTATTCCAGCGTTTCCATGACTACGACCGGACTGAACGGCACAATCGTCCAATCCCCGTACGGTATCGCTTGTCCCTCCGGAGGCCCATAGATGGATTCCTCGCTGCCCATAAAGATCCTGCCCGTGGTGCCCAGACTTTGTCGATCGATCCGGCACAGCATTGAATCGGGCAGACCACCATCGCCTTGACGGGCGCAGTACACGGCCTCGTCGGTAACCAACAGCAGCCGGGCAGGCTGGCCGGGCAGGGGATAAGCGCGGATGATCTGGCTGAGGTCGTCAGTGAGCAACAGCACCTCGTGGTACTCCCCAAGACAGACGAAATCCGTCCCGTAGAGGCCACTTCTGTCGCCTATGAGGCAATCAGGGGCGTCGGCGCCGGGAACTTCCGAGATCGCCCACACACCCTCCGACGTGGACTCCGACACGATAACTGAGACCCGATCGGCCAGCGACAACTCGGCTAATGCCGGCACGATCCCGTCCCGGGCAGCTTCTGTCGGAGACTGGCTGGGCCCACTTACCGTCGAGACATCCACGGTGGTGGAAGTAGTGGAGGTTGTGGTCGTGGTTGTGGTGGTGTCTATCAACGTCGTCGAGCTATCCCGAATGTTCGGCTCCGTTGTGGTCGAAGTCGCTGCACTTCCCGAACACGCCGCCAACACCACACATGGGCCAAGCAACACCAACAAGAGACGCTTCATGCTCATATGACTCCATAGGCCACCACCAAGTTCCCGATTGGTTCGTCTGACGACCGCATTGGATCGCGCGGTGCCCGCTCTGTACCGCAGGAGGTCCTGCTTGTCCCGTATCGGAAAGGGTCGGTTTGGTACCGAGATGCGTTCAGAGCGGCAAGACTCCATTGCCGTGCAACCGAAGTTGGCCGTGGCGCGTGATAGTCATGTGGACGATGCCGCTATCTGGCGCAAGCACAAAGAGGAGCTGATCCGCTATGCCACGATCCTCGTGGGCTTGGACCGTGCCGAGGACGTTTTGTCGACGGTGGTGGAGCGGATCCTGCGAAGGAGTGGCTCATTGGTGGCCCTGGACGATGCCCGGCCTTACCTCTTCCGGGCTGTGCTCAACGAGAGTCGTGGCGTGCTGCGACGCTCATGGGTCACCCCTTGGGAGCGAGACTTCGTCGAGGACAGCATCGGGTTCCGGCCCGACGTGGCCGCGGCGGTCGGAACTCTCCCCGAACGCCAACGTGCAGCCGTGTATCTGACCTACTGGCGTGACCTGCCGGTAAGTGAGGTGGCCGACCTCATGGGTTGTCGACCGGGCACGGTGAAGCGGTATCTCCATATATCCCGAAATCGACTGAAAGAGGTGCTGGAGCCATGAGGACAGAACTGAGCGAGCGTGCACGGGCCGACCTGCGTCGGACACTCGGCGAGATGGAGTCGCTGGCGCCACTCCCACCTGAGTTGGAGACACGTCCCGTCGAACTGGGCCCAATCGCAAAAGCTACGCCCCGGCCACTCCTGGTCGTCATCGGCGCGGCAGCCGTGGTATTTGCTCTGGTCTTGCCAATTGCGCTTCTGTCCGGCAACAGGGATGTTGTTGATGACGCCAGCCAAACAGTGCCACCGCCGACGCAGGCGGAAACCACAGCCCCAGAGCCCGAACCTACCACCACAGCCCTCGTCAATGGTTGGGCGATCACCGACGCTCCCGGCCTGGGATCGGTGATCGGTACCACCGATGAGGGGTCTATCTCCATCTCAATGGGCCTGGTGCACACGTCCGACGACGGAGTCGTGTGGCAGCCGTCGGGCAGCCTTGGCGATGGGGCGTCAGCCATCGACATCGAGCACCATGAAGGCACGTTGGTTGCTGCAGGCGTCGTCATCTCCGAAGAAGAAGATGGTGGTCGAGCCCACTCGCCGGCAGTTTGGACCTCGACAGATGGCGGTGTGACCTGGACCCAAAACGACCTCGGCGTGAAAGACGTCACCACCACACCGGACGGTTTCGTGGCAGTGGGAATCGAGAAGCGAGACGACTCCGACCCAACCTACAGTAAGACCCGAGGCGTTTTGTGGACCAGCGCTGACGGGCTGTCCTGGACGCGGGTAGCGGCGACTGACGACCCCGAGGGGATCTCGTCGTCGTTCTCCAACGTCGTCTGGAACGGTCAGGTCGTAATCCTCGGACACCGGGGACCCGACTACGTCTCGGAGGGCTCCGGTCTGGAGGACTCTGTACCCCACGAGACTGTCACCTGGTTCAGCGACGGAACAGACCTGTCCGAGCCGGTTCCGTCGAACCTGGTTGGGAACCTGGATGCCAACCAGACTGCGGTGACGCCTCACGGCATCATCGCCATGACTCACTGGATGACGCCAACAGTGAAGACGGTGGCCGCCGCCTGGATCAGCGACGATGGGACAACTTGGACGGAAATCAATATCGACCCCGGCAACTATGAGTACACCGACATCGGTCAGTTCGGAGACGAGGTCTTCATCACCGGATACGACCTGAGCGGGAGAGACGACACCGGGCTCTGGTCGACCCTCGACGGGGCCGACTGGACCCGGCTCGAGCTTCCCGACCTGCCTGAATTCACGACACTCAGCCAGGTCGAGGTCTCCGAGTCGGCTCTCGTGATCGCCGGCGACCAATCCAGCGGGATCATCGCAAGCCGTCCACGTCCCTGAGCTTCTGCGACACCGGGCTTCGTCGTCTAATGGAGCGACGCGAAGTGCGCCTATTGGCCCATGTAGCCGACCCGCTCGACTCGGTGGTGACGTTGAGAGCAACCACAAGCCAATAGAAGCAAGCCCCCATCGCGATCCAAGAAGCGATCCAGAAGGCGCCTCTGGTCCCGAAGACGTTGATCCCGATCAGGGCCATTACAGCGAAAGCGATTCCTAGAACTGCAGAGACTCGACTCCACTTTCTGTCTTCGGCATCGACTGACAGGATGAGGAGTCCGATGCCCATCAGGATGATCCCTGCAGCCCACGTGTACATAGAGGTCGGATCGGTCGAGAATCCAAAAACGCGGCCAGCGGTGAAGACGGCAGCCAGCCCATCGGGAGTCAAGTCGATGCCCGCATCGGGGCTGGCAAGGTTGGATAGGTCGATCAGGTCCCCAACCAGCGCTATCGCAACACCAGCCACAACGATGTGACCTGCCCGTCTAGTACCGGGTAGAAATGGGGTAACGATCAACAATGCTACGAACAGGAGAAGAGTGGCGACGTCGGCCCACCGCCCCCACCGGAAATAGCTGGTGATGGTTTCGCCGAGCGTTGGCTCACCCACGATTAAGCCTATGTTCCACAACACGGTGAGCGCCATTGTGGCTACCAAGGCAAGGAGGGCGAACTGCAACGTTCGTCGCACCAGCATCACACCAAGCCTACATGGGGCCATTGGCGTGACTGCACTAGCGGGCCTCGGATATTCGCTCCGATCTGCTTGCGGTTTCTACCGGTTCAGAACACGATGATCGAATGACCAATCCATGGGGCATGGAACAAACCGGCGGGACCGTTTGGTCAGATCCGACCGAGTGGGAGCGTCGCCTTACCATCGAGGGCTGTGTCATCTGCGTCACCGGCGGGCCGCACGACGTCATCGGCGAGTTTTCCTCTTGCTGGGTGACTGCCCAGCCCGAGGCTCCGCTCCGCTACTACACATGTGTGGTTGCACGCGAGCACGTGGTGGAGCCTTATGAGATGACTCCCCACAGCCAGGCAGCCTTCTGGCAGGAGGCCATGCTGGTGGCACGGGCGGTGGCATCGGTCGCTCGACCCACCAAAATGAACTACGAGATCCACGGCAACACGCTGCCGCATCTTCATCTCCATCTGTATCCACGAGGTTCAGATGATCCGTTTGTCGGTGGTTCGATCGACCCAAGCAGCAGCAGGGTTAGAAGAACGCCCGAAGATCTTGAATGTTTGAAGAAAGCCGTGGCAGCCATAGCCAACGACGATGGTCCCGTAGCCTGACCGTCATCCCGTGGCTCGATGTAATGGGACAGCAAGGACCAGAGGCTGTCAAGTATGCAAGGTGACGTGCGTCGCATTGCGATTGGTCCTGATGGAAGCCGTTACGAAGTCGTCGGGATGGCCAAGGATTGGAAGCTCGGCACGGGATCGGTGTTGCTTGATGCGGCCGCGTTCATTTGGGCGGTTGTTCGCCAGGCAAGAGGGAAGGAGTGGATCGTGATAGTGCGGCGAGCTGATACCAAGGCGGCCCCGGTCGTATCGCGTCGAGCAATTAATCGAGAGGATGCAGCTTCGATCGTGGAGGAGTTATATGAGGCGATCGAGAGCGGTCAGCTACCGGTGAGTAGTACATAGGCGCAATTTCGAGCCAACCCGCCCAATCTGAGACAACTGCAGAACCCCACATCTCCCGGGCTGCTCGTCCGCTGTCGCGTCCTTTGGATCGCTCAGGGAGTTGTAACGGCCACGAGCGCACACCAGTCCAAAGGAACATGCGTTTTCGGCTACCCGCGTGGGATGTGCAGATGCCGGAGCCGCTCGTTGCCTACTGGACGGCGTGGAACGAGTTGGACCTGGACCTCGTGGCAGAGCATCTCGTCCGTGCCGTCACGGAGGACGTTGAATGGAATGATCCGCGCGACTCCTTCGTCGGGATCACCGAATTGGAAGCCGCGATTCGAAGACTCCGGACAAGCAAACCGAATTATCGGTTCGTGATCGCATCAGAGGTGGATAACCATCACGACCGATTCAGGTACCGATGGGACATGATCAGTCGAGGTCGGATCCTGATGGAGGGTCTCGACATAGTTACCACTGATCCGTCGGTGGGTCTGATCTGCCGCGTCGACGGATTCTTCGGCCATCCCACACCAATCACCCCTGACACGACCGGTGTGCCCGCTGGGCTACTCCGTGAAGCTTGACTCAAACCGGTTGGCGCAGACACCACTTACCGAGCGACAACGATGGCCGGGGAATCGTGGGCGATGGACGGGCGAGCCAGAGGCTACGATGCAATTCGTGACTTCGTGGAGGGACTCGGCATCTGAGCAGGCGCAAAACGATCTCGATGAACTCCTGGACGCCTCTCTGCCCTTTGCCCAGGAGATGCTGGAAAAGCATGGCGAGTTCTTCCCATACGCGTGCGCGCTCTCCTCATCAGACGAAACGAAGCTCGTTGCCGGCGATCCGGGTGAGGGTGATCAGCCGAGCAGCGTCGAAGTACTGCAAGTTCTCGTAGAGGGCCTCCGAGCGGAACGAGGCACATTGCGCGCAGCCGCTTTGGTTTCAGACGTCCGTCTGGCCGAATCAGACGCGATAAGAGTCCAGGTCGAGCACATGGAAGGTCAGGCGATCACGGTTCTTCTCCCGTATCGGAAGAAGCGCCTACGACGCGGCGTCGAGTTTGGCGAAAGCACGGCTGGTCAAGGTGATCGCCAGGTCTGGGCCTAGAAACCGCCTATCCGCAAAGGCCCTGTTTACGACACCAGTTAGCGTTTGAGACGCCGAATAGAACTTGGGCGATAATCAGCACAATGAACGAGCATGAGTTTCAGCTGGAGGGCGGGAATCTGAACGCCGGGGTGGTTCGGGTTGGTGAGACGGTGCGGCGCAGTGCTGGTCCCTGGACCCCGGTGGCGCACGACCTGTTGAGTCACCTCGCAGAGCATTCCTATCCGGTGCCCTGACCATTGGGTATTGACGATGAGGGCCGGGAGATCCTTACGTTCATTCCAGGTTATTGCGTGCACCCAAACAACCTGGCTGTTCTGGATACAGATGCCGCCATGCGTCGTGTCGGCAAGCTCATCGCCGAGTTCCACCGCGCACAGGCCGGATTTGTCAGCCCGGTCACGCGCCATGGAGAAGCGAGGGGCGAGACCCGACGGGTTCGACCGAAGTCATCGCTCACAACGACCTGGCACCGTGGAATCTGATCGTAGGACCAACCGCGTGGGTGTTTGTCGACTGGGACCTCGCCGCTCCCGGACGTCGAATGTGGGATCTCGCGTGGGCGCTGCACAGCTTCATCGGCCTGTGGCCCGACTCCACCCTCACCCATGGTGACACCGTTGGCCGCATCGCTGCTTCTGTGATGGTGCAGAAGTCGACATCGCCGATCGCCCACACCTGCTCGATGTCGTGGTCGAACGAACCCGACATCATGCCGACATGCTCCGATCGAAAGCTCAAGGTGGCGATCGGCGTTTCCAACAACTGGTTGCCGACGGCCATGCCGACGTATGGGAGGAAGGATCGGACCGCGTAGCATCCAACCGAGTCGACTGGGCAAGGGCGCTCGATGCCTAGTGAGCGCCGGGACGCCATAACCACAATGGCGCGCACCCGGCCCGACCCTATCGCACTGAGCCTTCGCTGATCTGGAGGGTCTTCAGGTCGGAGTGGAAGTCGAGGGCGTAATCCCCGCCCTCGCGGCCGATGCCGGAGAGGCGGCAACCGCCGAAGGGGGCCGTTAGGTCGCGAACCAGGAAGGTGTTGATCCAGACGGTGCCAGCGCGTATTGCCCGTCCCACCCGGTCGGCGCGCAGTGCTGACCCGGTGTACACGATTGCTGAGAGGCCATACCTCGTCGAGTTGGCAAGTTCGATCCCTTCGGCTTCGTCTTTGAAGGTCTGGTAGGTGAGGACCGGACCGAAGACCTCGCGCTGGACGATTTCGGAGTGGTTCGACGCCGGAGCGATCACTGTCGGCTCGTACCAGAGGCCGTCTTCGTTGTGCCGGTGTCCGCCCCGGAGAATACGGTCGCCGTTCTCACGGGCCCGCTCGACAAAACCTTCGACGCGGCGCATGTGGTCGGGGTGGATCATCGGCGAGATGGTGGTTGCCGCGGCCCGGCTGTCACCCAGGATGTGCTTGTCGGTGTATGCGGAGAACCGCTCGTAGAACTCGTTGCTGACCGACTCCTCGACCAGAAGCCGTGTCCCGGCGAGGCACACCTGGCCCGAGTCGTCGAACTGGCCGGCCGCCTTCTGGGCCGCTGCTTCGATGTCGGCATCGGCAAACACCAGGAATGGCCCTTTTCCGCCCAACTCGGCCGTGAACGGGGTGATGTTCCGGGCGGCGGCCTCACCAATGTGGACCGCGGTTTCGGGTGAGCCGGTGAAGCTGATCCGGCGCACCCTCTTGTCTCCCACCAGTGCGGCGCCAACTTCGTCGCCGATCCCCTGGACGATATTGAGCACCCCTGGAGGGATTCTCGCTTCGGCGGCGAGATCGGCAAGCAGTGATGCCGAAAGGGGCGACCACTCGGCAGGCTTGAGGATGACGGTGTTGCCGGCGGCCAGAGCCGGTGCGATCTTCCACGTGGAGAGCAGCCACGGAGCATTCCAGGGCGTAATGATCACCGCCGGGCCTGCCGGCATCCGCTGGACGGTGTTGTTGGTGCCTTTGGAAGACCACTGTCTCTCGACCTGACCGTCGGCTAGATCGGCGTAGTTGCGGAAGTTTTCCGCGCCGCGGTGGATCACCCGGGCTTCGAGGCTCTCCAGCAGCATGGCCATGTCGACACACTCAATGGCGGCGATCATCTCGATGTTCTCGTCGATGAGATCGGCGAGGCGCCGCAGATAGGCGCCTCTCTCCTCGACACCAAGGGCAGCCCAAGTGGGGAATGCAGCCACCGCGGCCGACACCGCCTCGTCGGCGGTCAGGGCATCGCCGCGGGCGACATCGGCGAGTTTCCACTCCCAGTCCAGCGGTGAGCGCACCTCGAACGTCGTGTCGGAGCTCACGCGCCGGCCGTCGATGTAATGGTCGGGGGAAATTGCGTATTGGGAGATCTCGGCACGAGTCGAAGGCATCCGCACGTCCTCTGGTTCGAAGTCGTTAGGAAGCTAAGGATAAACTGGGTTCCACGCCAGTCGAAGAGACCGATGCCCGTACCTCTCAGCCAACACGATCCCGAGGAGCTTCTCGAAGCTGAGCTTGATATCCGCGCCCGTCTCGACGGAAGACCCTTCGACTTCGAGGCGATGCTGGCAGTGTCCAACATCTATCGGGCCGCGAATGCAGTCCGCAATCGGATGGAGCGTGACGTGCTCGGCCCGGAGGGTCTGAGCTGGGGTGGGTTCACGATCCTGTTCGTGCTCTGGGTATGGGGAGACCGCGAGACAAACGAACTAGCGGACGACTGCGGGCTCGCCAAAGGCACCCTGAGCGGGATGCTGTCGACCCTGGAGAAGACGGGATTGGTGGAGCGTTCCAGACACCCAGACGACGGCCGCCGGGTAATCGTCACCCTCCTCGGGGAGGGCAAGGAGACCATCGAAAGGGTCTTTCCAGATTTCAACAAACACGAGGCCACGTTCACAGATCGTCTCGACGACACCGAAGTGCACGAGATGGCCAGGCTGCTCCGCATCGTCACCGCGACCGCATCGGATGTGCCGCTCGTGGCGGGCGAGGGCACTAACCGGTAGAATCTCGTTAGCTTCCTAACGAAGTCCGCCGAGCCTGAGGAGATTGACGATGGGCGAAATAGTGGGTGCCGGTCTGATAAGTCACGCGCCAACCATCATGTTCAACGAAGCGGACCGCAGGGAGCTCAACGACGGCAAAGAGATCTCGCTAGTCCCCGGCCTGAATCGGCTCAAGTCCGAGGTATTCGCCCGGCTCGACCCCGATCTCATCGTGATCATCGACTCGCACTGGGCATCAACCGTCGAGCACATCCTCACCGCTCAGTCTGAACAGAAGGGGGTATTCACCTCCTCGGAGCTGCCCCGGGGGATGGCAGGGATCGAATATCAATACCCCGGCGATCCTGAGTTCGCCCGTCTCGCCGCCACCCTCGGCGACGAGTTGGGAACACCTACTCACGCCTCAGAGGATCCGCACCTGCCGCTCTACTACGCCACCATCAACCTGGTCCATTACCTCCGCAATGCTGAGAAGGTGGTGTCGGTTTCTCTGGTCCAGACCGGGGAGACCGACGACTTTATGACCATGGGTGAGGCGATCGGAGAGGCGGTGGCTCGACTCGACCGGAGAGCGGTGGTCCTCGCATCCGGCGGCCTGAGCCACACATTCTGGCCACTCAAACAGATTCCCAAGCACGAAGCGTCCGACCCGATCCACATCATCACGCCCGAGGCTCGAGCGGCAGACGAGGAGCGTATCGAGTGGATGAAGGCGGGAGATCATGCCCGGATCGTCGACACCATGGGGGATTATTTCGAGCATGCCCCTGAAGGCGACTTCGGCCACTATCTGATGATGCTGGGCGCTATCGGCGGTCGTGACTGCGTTGCGACCGGGGAGATGTTCTCCGACTACGAGAATGCAACTGGAACCGGCCAGGTTCACGTCTGGTTCGACAAACCAGAGAATGGTTGGACCGGCTGACACGGATACTGCCACGTGTCGTGCCACAATTGGGTATGACATCGAACAGTCGGAAGCTGCCCCGGCCCGATTTGATACGGGCAGTTGCCGACGATCTCGAAGAACTACTTGACCCGGAGGGCGGGTGGGTCGACCCGGTGATCGAGAAGGATCTCGACCGAATCGTCTCCACGATCCGGAATTATCTCGAGCCGCGCCTTGCCAACAGGAATGCTCCGTTCAATGTCGTGTTCGTCGGTCCCACCGGTAGCGGCAAGTCGACGATTGTCAACAGCCTTGCCGGTCGAACCGTGAGTCCGCAGGGTTCGATCCGACCAACGACAAACAAGCCGGTCGTCTTCTCAGACGAGAAGGACAAAGGGGCGGCTTTTCTCGGCTCTGTCGACGCCGACGTAGCGACGGGAAAGACCCTTTTCAGTGCCAACGTTTCTCTGGTCGACACTCCCGACATCGACTCGACGAGTGTCTCCAACCATCGCACGGCCCTACAGGTGCTTGCCGCAGCGGATGTGGTTGTGTTCGTCGCCTCGGCGCTGAGATACGCGGATCTGATTCCATGGGAAGTACTCCGTTCGGTGACCGAGCGGGGCATTCCGGTGATTCATGTGCTGAATCGGGTGTCTACTCAGGGCTCCGGGGCAATCATCGACTTCAGGAGGCGGTTGCGCGCGGCGAGAATGACGCCGAGGATGGTGCCCGTCACCGAACACCGTCTGGGAGACGGAGGACTCCTGCCTCCGTCGGCAATGCGGAGCCTCAAGGAAGAGATCGAGGGCCAGACACGGGATCTGAATCGCGCGGAGTGCCTGGACCGCGCATTTGCCGCAGTGCGGTCAGACCTCTCCGCCATCGTGCACTCGGTCAATGCCGACTTGCTTCGCGTCGAGCGCGTCGTGAACCGCATCCACCCCGAGTCGCTCACTTTCGACGGTTGTGACCCGACGGAGAAGGTCGCCAGGTGGGAGGCCGAGATGGAGGGTGCCTTTCTCTCGAAGTCATTTCGTCGTCGCAAGTTCCGGGCGAAACTGGAAAGACTCGGCGACGAGGTCAAGTCCGAGTTGATCACCCTGGTCGAACGCGACCTCCGTCTGTTTGCCCTCGAGCGAGGCGGCATGGTTATCGACCTGACCAGCGGAAACGAAGTCCGTCATCTCGACCGGGTCGACTCGGTCATCGCCGGGTGGTACGAGTCGCTCGACTCGGAAACGTCTTCCGAGGTGCTGAGCATTGCTGGGTTGCTCCGTCGGCTCGCTTCTGCAGTCTCGTCGTTCCGTGAGGTGACCGCCGCCAGTAATGACCCGTCAGCGGAGGCGATCGAGTTGCGGAGCGCCATATGGGCGATATACGAGGCTCTCGCTGACGAATTGGTTGCAGATACCGACCACGCCCGAATCCTGAAGGCGGTCCAGCGGGCTCGTGCCCGGATACGGCCGGAGCCGGCCCTCGCCAGCGCATGAGCCCAGCATTCCCTTGTGGCCCGTCGCAGAAATAATGGCGGTGTCTCTCCGGCCCTCGACACCCCTGGCTGCGTCGAAAATGCTCGATGCAGGCCCCGACTGCGACTGCGCTTTTCTTCTTGCCAGATGGCGCCGATGACTCGGAGACACCCTCGCCCTATTTCAACGACAGACCACTAGATGTATGAAACTCTCCTCGGGATCCTCGACTCGGCGGACCGGGCACTAGCTGCAGCGCTGGGTGCGGTCCCTCCCGGCGGACTCGACCGGATGGGTCACGTCATCCTCCGATTGAGGCATCGGGTCGACTATCCCGACGATCTGGCACTCGTCGCCCTCGCCGGAGGCACCGGATCGGGCAAGTCGTCATTGTTCAACGTATTGCTGGACTCCGATGTCGCCGAGGTCGGCGGAGTTCGTCCCACGACCTCTGTTCCGCTTATCTCATCACCGCGGGGACGCGCTCGCGAGATCGAAGGCTATCTGCGATGGTTCGATCCCTCCGAAAGGTCAACTCACGACGGGCTCGATGGTGTCGTTTTGATCGATCTGCCGGATACAGACAGTGTCGAGACCGACCATCGAATGATGGTCGAGAACCTGTTGCCCCGTCTCGATGCGGTGGTCTGGGTGGTTGATGTCGAGAAGTACCGTGACGATTCCCTGCATCGGGGGTTTCTCCGCCGCTACGTCGATCACGGCGATCGTTTCCTCTTTGCCCTGAACCAGGTGGACCGGCTCCCTTCGGCCGAAGTCGCTGCGGTGGCGGCGGATTTCAAAATGGCGTTGACCGAAGACGGCTTTTCCGATCCTCCAGTCTTTCCGGTAGCAGCAGGCCCGCCGATCGGGCCGCCTTCGGGAATCGATGAATTGCGCACCGCGATCGAGGGGATTGCCACCCACTCCGTTGTTGCCAAACAGGTGAGCGACCTCCTCGAGACCGTTTCAGGGATCACCGAGGCGATCGGGAAAGCGAGCCTCGATTTCGAGCGACGGTGGCAAGACGTGCGCACGACTGCGGCATCGCTCGCAGTCGGCGGTGATCCCGTGAGTGGTGGGCGAACCGCGGCCGCATTCTTCTCCGACATTGCCAGCGAAATGCATGGAGAGCCCGCTGAGGTCGCCCTCGGCCTGTCCGCCCATGTTGGCGAGCGTATGGGTGCGTTCGCCCGTCTCGGAGAGAGCGCCGTCCCTCCGGTCGTCTCGCCGGCCGGTAGTTGGTTTCGACGCAATCGGCCGGGCAAGGACTCGAATTTTGCCGATCGAGTCACCTATGTCGCAGAAAGCCTCGACCGATACGCGGGTGATCTCCTTCGTCCCGTCCTGCAGCGTCGCGCTGAGGCAGTCGCTGCTCTCTCCTCGTTGGCCAGCGCCATAGAGAGTTGGCGTGGAGCCTCTGGAAGTTAGGCTCATCGGATGCTCGAAAGACTGATCGGGGAGGCCAATCAGGGAAAGCTGATCGGCTCGCTTGTCGCGATAGCCGTGGTTTTGCTTGTCTATTACTTGCTGAAACGCGTGAGTCGCCGTGTGTTGACCCGCGTGGCCGGGCGCGGACCGGCCGGGGAGAGCAGGGTGGCCACCCTGGAGAAGGTGACCCTCAGATTTGCCCAGGTAGTGGTCTTCGTGGCAATGCTGATCGTCGTCGGGGGAATCTGGGAGGTCAACCTTGGTGGCGTCCTCGCCCTCGGTGCCGTCTTTGGCGCCGCGATTGGTTTCGGTGCGCAGGACCTAGTCAAAGACTTGATCGGGGGCTTCTTCATCCTTGCCGAGGATCAGTTCCACATCGGCGATGTGGTCAGGATTGCCGACACCGAGGGCACCGTGGAGGACATCCAGTTCAGGGTGACCATCCTGCGAGATGTCGAAGGCAACAAGCATTTTGTTCCCAACGGCCAAATCACCGTCAGCAGCAACTTCACGGCGGTCTTTGCCCAACCTGTTCTCGATGTCGGCATCGCCTACAAAGCCGATGTCGATCGTGCTCTATCGGTCATGAAGGACGAGTTGGAATCCATGGCGAGCTCCAGGGAGTTCAAGGACTCAATCGTGGAGCCACCGGAGGTGCTCGGTGTTCAGGACCTCGCCGACAGTGCCGTCATTATCCGGGCCAGGCTGCGGGTGCTTGCCGACGAGCGCTGGACGGTGTTACGGGAGGCGAGAAGGCGGATCAAGATCCGTTTCGACAAGGAAGGCATCGAGATCCCATTCCCGCACATGACTGTCTATCAGGGTGAAGCCTGAGCCTTGATCAACCTCAGTGAGTCGGGTACCCACGTGACTGTCACGCGGTCGGCCATTCCAAGAGACTCGCCATCGGCCTGGACTGCCACGGGTGGGTCTGCCTCAGCCTCCACTTTCTCAACCCCTTCCCAGATCTCGATCTCGGGGATCGCCTCCAGATCTCGTCGTGTGATCACCCGCGCCGCGATCGAGGGTACGTGCCGGCGCCGAAGGCGTTCGACGAGAAGGGCGGTCATCGGGTCGGGCTTTGCATCAGAGAGAGTAAGGGGCAGCCGTCCGAAGTAGGTATAGACGTCGCGGAACTGGAAGACAGCCGCGGAGACACGTGACGAGCGATCTCCGGATGTGAACTCGACATGGGGGCGTTTCTTGGGAAAGGAACGAAAGGCAACGCCGAACGCGGTTGAGGCGTAGTGGATCGAGCCGAATCGGTATTTCTTGTACGGGTCCTGGTCCGCTCGGATCACGATGTCCGCGTCCAGACCCAACCCGCACGCGAATATTGAGTGGTGAGTCGAAACGGTTGCACCCCGGTCGAGGACCAGTTCGGCAGTCCCTGTCACAACCGGGGGAGAAGGGGCTGTCAGGAGACGCGCTGCCTTGGTCGGGTTGGAGGGCAGTCGGAGCAGGCGACTCACCACATTTGTCGTTCCAACCGGAATCACACCCAATGGCACAGCAGTGTTGATCAATCCCTGGGCCACATGATGGACCATGCCGTCGCCACCCATAGCGACCACAAGAGAAGCGCCATCCTCCACGGACCGGGCAGCTGCCTCGCTCGCCTCACTCCCCGACGCGGGCCAAATGGCCGACACGTCGAACCTCTTGTTGAGGATTGCCATCACATCGCGGTGAGAGCCACCGGTGAATTGGGATGCCGCAGGGTTGGCGATCACCATTGCCTTTTCCATTGCAGGCTACGGTACCCATCTACTGTGATCAGTCATGACTGAGGCTCGATTTTCCCTGGTGTTCGGAGAGGGTGACGGTGCGGTGCTCGGGCTTGCTGCCGGTGACACCGCCGGAGGAGCCTGGGAGCTTGGATATTCAGCGGTTACCGAACAGGCAACCGTCATCTCCTACGAACTGATTGCCGATGGCAAGCTCGACACACAGACGCTGATCGAGCAATACCTCGAGCTTGATGGGTCGATGGACGAAGAGCCTGTGTTCAGGGCTGAGAGCCCTGAGTTTCGCGCCTGGCTCGACAAGGCGGTGATGGGCACGCCGACGCCGGACGAGACACCCAGCCTCGACCCGGCCGGTCGCTCGGCACCCCTGGGAGTCACATACCGCACCGCACCTGAAGAGCTCAGCCGTGAGGTGATCGGGCTCAACCGCTTGTTCCACACTGACGCCGGATCGATCCTGGGCGGTGTCGCCATAGCTTCCGCGGTTGCTGCGTCGTGCTT
>Ga0299913_10000548_pt1 | contig 24453 bp, 18 predicted proteins | sample RVTome_9_FD_201360 | JGI IMG/M metagenome (GOLD analysis project Ga0299913, IMG submission 201360) | Soil microbial communities from uranium-contaminated site in the Upper Colorado River Basin, Wyoming, United States - RVT155D38 (version 2) ... | reverse complement strand
CTCCTGCGTAGTGGAAGGTCGCTCCCCGCCGTTCGGCGCGGCCCATCGTCAGAGTCCAGGTTTCGGGCATCCGCAGGCGCACCTCAACGCGAGCCGGCCTGGCCAGCGGCTGGGGCGTCAGCTCGAGGGAATATCCGTCGCGGGCGATCTCCAACTCGTAATCGGCGCGTAAGGTCGCGGTACGGCCGCGCGCAAGCTCGATGAAGACGCCTGCCGCAACCCGCTCGTCTTCGCGTTGCAGGGAGTACCGAACATCTTTGCCGTTCAAGCTCATCCCGGAGATACGCGCATCTTGCGGTACGTAGATCTCGAGGAAGCTCTGCAACATCGCGTTCCGCTTCTGTTGAGTGACGTAATCGGTCAATCGATTCGGCGCGTCGTTCTCAAGTCGTACTTCCGTTGCGCAGGACGCGGCCCCCCCGGCCGTAACGCGGCAGTCGTGCGAGATCGTGCGCTCCACCCAGTAGTCGAGCTTGTCGCCGCCGAAGTTCTGGACCGTCACGAAGACGCTGTCGTCGGCAGGCGAGACCAGGTCCCCACTAACCTTCGCTCGATCGAGCAGCGATGCCTCTCGGGGATCGAAGGAGACGAACCGGATGTGACCCCCACCCGCTGCGGCAACCACGGCCGACGGATCGAGCGATCGCAGAGCCTCGCCGGAGGCCAGCCCCGAGAATGCGGATTCACCGATAGCCAATAGCGCGTCGCGGCGCTGGCGGTTGGAATCTTCGAAGACCTCGTAGGCATCCGAGTAGACGAAGCGCGCGATCTCCGAGGCCCGGAGCGGCTCGTGCAAGCCGGGGATCCTCACTCGCTGCTTATCGGGGATCAACGACGCGATCCCATGAGGATCGGCGAACAAGACGCCGTCCGCCCGGATACCCGTTACCTTTCGGTACAGGCGAGATACGACGAGGGCAACCTCCGGCACGTCGGGGGACATGGTCGAGTTGACGAGATAGGTCGAGTTGGCCCGATATCGCGCGTACCTCGTTGTGAACTCGCGCGGTGCCTGCACCCTTTCGATGTGTGGCAGGTGGGTGGCGAGCTCACGGTAATAGTCGAAGCTGCCGAGCGAGAATCCTCCGTCGGTCACCGCCAGCGTCCCGATCCCGGAGGGGATCCCCCCGCTGCCACGCAGCTCCGCATTGTTCATCAACATCACGAGATATATGCGCTCCTCGTCGGCACCGAGGATCGTGGGAGCAGCACGCAGGAAGGCGGCGGCGCGGTCCAGGTCGGCATGGAGCTTTGCGACCGCCGGAGTGAGGTCCACGATCGAATGCCACAGCGGCGGCACCAACCACCCCGACCGATGTTGCTCGATGGAACCGAGAAGACCATCGAGCGACCGTGCTGTATCCGTCGCGCGCTCGGCCACAACGGCCAACCGGTCCAGATCAAGAGCTCCATCCGCGACGAGTGCGTTGCCGTCCACCATCGTGGCAAGATCGGAACCACCTTCGAGGACGGATATCGCGTGCGAGGACACTTCGTCGACGGCGGCGATGTTCTGACGGGCGATGGGGAGCAGTCCCAGGAGTCGTCCCGGAAGCGACCGGAGTCGCGCACGGGCCTCCTCCAGGTGTCCTGCTGCCACGATCAGCGTTCGCGCGTCGAGGTCTCCGGGGGCCGTGCTCAGAAGCGCTCGCGCGGCCCGCAGGTTGCTTGCAGCCGGTTGCACGACGTAGAGACTCGACCCTCCGACGACCGCGATGAAGAGCGCGGCCCCCACGAGAACCCGTCGCGCGACCCAGAGTCGTCGCGATCGTGGCTGGGCGGCTAGCTCAAGCCTCTCGGCACGACTGATGGCCACACGGATCCATGTCCTTCCGACCTACGCCGGCTGGGACTCAACCGTCCGCGCCGGCACAGATGGACGTCCGGTTGGGTGGTAGTGGAGCCCTGCGGCATGGACCGCCTCGGGATCGAGCGCGTTCCGCCCGTCGATGACGATCGGATGGATCATCAGGTCCCGGACCTGGTTCAGGTCGAGTGACGAGAACTCGGCCCACTCGGTGGCCAGCACGACGCAGTGAGCGCCGCTGACCGCCGCGTAGGCGTCCTCGGCGATCGTCAGTGCCGGAAGCTCCTCCTTCGCGTTCGCGGCCGCCTCAGGGTCGTAACCGATGACCTCGACGCCTTCGGCGATCAGGCGAGATGCGAGCTCGAGCGCGGGAGAGAACCTGATGTCGTCCGTTTCGGGCTTGAAGGACAGCCCCAGCAGAGCCACACGCTTCCCCTCCAGGTTCCACAGCGCATCGCGGATCTTGCCGAGCGCGTTGTCGATCGCTTCGTCGTTTATGCGAGCCACAGCGCCGAGCAGCGGGAACTCATACCCGAGCCGGTCGGCCAGTCTCTCGAAAGCCACGAGGTCCTTGGGGAAACAGAAGCCTCCGTAACCCAGTCCCGCGTTGAGGAAGTAAGGACCGATGCGAGGATCCGAGCCCATGACCTTGGCGACGTCCATGACGTCCGCCCCGGCCAGTTCGCAGATACGCGCAAGCCCATTCACGTAGGAGATCTTCATTGCGAGGAAAGCATTGCAGGCATGTTTTGCGAGCTCCGCCGTAGGGATGTCGGTCTCGATCAGCTCGGTCCCCCTATCGATGATGGGGCCGTAGAGATCGCTCATGACCGTGAAGGCCTTGTCGGACGCTGCACCGATCAGCACTCTTTCGGGGAACAACGCGTCTTCCATCGCGCTGCCCTCGCGCAAGAACTCGGGGTTCGACACGACTTCGAGCTCGCCCCGCAGATCGGGACGCTCTTGATCCAAGACAAGCCTGACGCGATTCGCCGTCCCTGCGGGGACTGTTGATTTCTCCACGACGATGGTTCCCGGCGCAGCATCACGAGCAACCGCGCGGGCGGAATCCTCGACCGCGAGGAGATTCGCCTCTCCATTCAGCCGCGCCGGCGTTCCGACACAGATGAAGACGATCTCGGCGCTGCGCGCGGCCTCACCGATGTCCGAGGTGAAGCTCAACCGCTCTTCGGACATCGCTCGTATCAGAAGCTCTTCGAGTCCCGGCTCGTAGAAGGGGCACCGCCCCATCTTGAGCATCTCGATCTTCTCTTCGTCCACGTCGACCCCGATCACGGAATGGCCGATCGCCGCCATGGAGACACATGTGATTAGACCTACGTGTCCCGTTCCAACCACTGCCACTCGCATCGGCTGCTCCTTGGGATGCGAGATCCACCCGTCATGCACTCCCATATGCCACCTCGAGACCTCCGATTGGTACGTCGTCCCCGGCCCCGCCGTCCTCATCTTCACCTAGATAGCTCATGTTCCCGTTCTGCAGAGCAAGGGCCGCGGCCTCGAGTCGCGAGTGAACACCCAACTTGCTCAAGATGTTCTGGATGTGGGTCCGCGCCGTTTCCCTGCTGATGACCAGCTTCTCGGCTATCTGTTCGTTGCCGGCCCCTTTCGCCAGGTAGAGGAGCACTTCCTTCTCTCGCTTGGTGAGGCGATTCATCCTCTTGAGCGCCGCGTCTTGATCCTTGCGCCGGTACATCAGACCGTCGAGCAGAGATCCCAGCATCTGACTCGGGACGCTGATCCGCCCCGCGGCGATCGAGTTGGCTGCGTCGATCAATTCCGATAGCGGGCTGGTCTTCGTTACGAATCCGCTCGCCCCTGCCTCCAGCGCGCTGAGGAGAACGTCTTGGTCCTCCACGGCACTCAGGATGAGCACCTTGCAGTCGGGGACCTGCTCGCGGATCAAACCTGCAGCCCGGATCCCGTCGCATTCGGGCAGGTCTGCATCGAGTATCGCTATGTCGGGGTGTTCCCTGCTGGCCTCGCTAACGGCGATCACACCGCTGGAGGTCTCGCAAACGACCTCGCACTGGAGCTCTCTCTCGAGAACGGCCTTTACGGCTTCACGAAACAGAGAGTGCGCATCCCCCAAGAGAATCCTCATACCAGCCCTCATCTCTCCAACCGGACGATCCAACGTCCCTCGGGACAAGGGCCAAGTTAGCTACAGCAGAGCGCACCGTCACCAGGCCTTGGACGTAGCGGTACTACGCCGTATGTACCGTTTAGCTCAGACGGCAGACCGGTAGCCGTTCGTCTTGATCACGCCGTTCTGCACGGCGAACGCGGCCGCCTCGAGCCTCGAATGTACCTGGAGCTTCGTCAGTACGTTCTGCACGTGACTTCGCACGGTGTTTGGGCTCACGGTCAGCTCACGGGCGATCTCGATGCTGCTGGCTCCTCTGACCAGCAGGCGCAAGACATCGACCTCGCGTCTCGTGAGTTGCTTGACGAGAAGATCCGCCTGCTCGGCTTCGGGCGACATCGCGCCCGCTACCGCCCTCGCGGACTTCTGGGGAATCACTACTTGACCGTTCATCGCGGATTCGATCGCATCGACGAACCGAGCGAGTGATGTCGTCTTAGTGATGTATCCGCTGAAGCCCGAGCGAAGGGCTTCCTTCACTCGTGCCGGCTCGTCGGATCCGGTCACCGCGATGACCTTCGAGCGCGATCCCGAATCCAGGATCCTCTTCCCAAGCTCGATCCCATCGCCGTCGGGCAGGTTGAGATCGATCAGCACCACGTCCGGTTGGGCCTTGATGCAGGCGTCAAAACCGCCGCTCACCGTCGTTGCGGTGCCGACGACGTTCATGCCCCCCTCTTCAAGGGACCAGCGGATCGCTTCGAGAAACAGTTCATGGTCGTCAACCAATAACGCCGTCATTGTCACGGGTGAGTCTCCAATCACTAGCCAGCCCCGGTAGGTGTTCAAGGGTCGTTGCATGAGTTCTTCTAATCAATAGGTCGTATGACTCAATACGCCGTTCACACTTTGGTCGGCTTGAACGCCCTTCGACTAGCCGTTCGGGACCATGCGGGGGGCCGCAGGAAGGGAATCGGGACGCTCGCGGCCCGGTGCCTCAGTTTTGCTTCAGAAGGCGAAGAGCCGAGCTCCGGTCATGAACGCGCAGTTTCTTCACCATGCGTTCTATGTGGCGGCGAACCGTGATGGGCGAGATCGACAATCGCTTTGCGATCTCGGACGTCGACGCGCCTTCATCGAGCAGATCCAAGATCTGCCACTGCCGGGCGGTGAGCGCGGCCAGGCTAGGCACCTTCTCGACCGGACGTCGCCGAGGCAGTTGAGCGAACTCGTGGATCAGCCGGGAGACAAGATGACGAGGCACGACCGCCTCCCCACCCAGCGCGGCCCGGAGGACGCGCGGGAGCGTCACGGGATCCATCGTCTTGGGCAGATAGCCCTGGACGCCGGCCCGCAAGGAATCGAACAGCTCATCCTCGGACGGCTCGGACGTGATCATTATCACGATGGTGTCGGGAACACGCTCGTGGATCTCGGCGGCTGCAGGTATCCCTCCGCCGGGAACCGACACATCTATGAGGCAAAGATCCGGGTGCGCCACGGTCGCGCTCACCACCGCACTGTCTCGGTCGGTTGCCTCTGCACTGATCCAGAATCCCTCTGATTCGAGGATCAGGCGCAAACCGTCCCGCAGCACGGGATGGACGTCGGCCAGAAGCACACTGGGATGCTCGCCTCGCATCCCGGTCTGCATATCCCTCGGTCCCTTCTCGCAGGCGAACCCGACCGTATGACCCGCGTGAGCAGACGGCACGCTATGTTCGTCGTATTGGTTCTACGCCCGCGCGGCAGGGCGGGCCGTTCAGAGGTTGAACGCGCGTACGGCCTAGCGGGGGTGGAGGAGCTGGACCGCGGCCTCTCGGGACTCGAGATTCATCTTCCGTAGAGCGGATGCGATGTGTCTGCGGACCGTCACGGGCGAAAGTTCCAGACGCTCGGCAATCTCACCCGTGGTGAACTCCTCGGAGAGGAGCTCGAGCACCTCGAGCTCTCTCGTCGAGATGCGTACCGGCTGATCCTGGCCGCCGGCCGGGACGTGACTTCCTTTCCCCTGAAACTCGTAGATCAGCGTGCTGATGAAGCGCCGTGGCAGCGCACCTTCGCCGGCGACGACTCCTCGCAGCGTGGCCACCAGAGCCGCCGTATCCATGTCTTTCGTCACATACCCGGAGGCTCCCGACCGGATCGAGTCCAGGATCAATCGATCCCGGGCTTCGCCGAACATGATGACTTTCGTCTCGGGGAGCACCCGGGACAATCTCTTGGTCGCGCGCACGCCGTGCGGGATGGTCGTGCCGATCAGGCAGATGTCGGGGCGCTCTCTGAGCGCGGCCTCCACCGCCGCCTCGGCAGACCCGACCTGGGCGCACACTTCGAAGTCTTCGGCTTCGAGGATGATGTGAAGCCCGCCGCGCTCGCTCGCGCTGCGATCGGCCACCAGCACCGTTATCTTCCGAGGTCTCGCTATGCCGTCGGCTCGACCTGTTGGTTCCTCCATAGGGGGAAGGCAGTCTCTTTCTCGAGTTGGGGAGTCTCAGATACTCATTGCCTTACCCCTCCGAGGCAATAGCAATGCGGGAACTGCCGAGTACAAAAGACCCATTTCGTACCGATCACACGAGCCGGAGGGACTGTGGCGGTCGATGCACCCCTGCAGGATCATCGAGGAGGAGGGACCGGCATCCCGGCGAACATCTCGGTCATGCGCACAGCCCTCGCCACGACGGCCCTTGGTGTCCTCCTCGCCGTGGCTCTCCCACCCGCCGGCGCGGCCCCCTCACGCGCTCCACTCCAGGGTGTGGGTGAAGGCCTGAAGCTGATCGCGAACCTCGATACCGGCTCGGGCACCGACATGGAGTTCGCCACGATCAAAGGTCGCGAGTATGGGTTCGTCGCATCCCGATCGACCAGCGAGGGCGCTCCCGGCGGATTGAACGTGGTCAACGTCGACAACCCGGCGAAGCCGAAGCTTGCGGCGAAGCTTGCCTGCAACCTGAACCAGGGAGACATCCAGATAAGCCACGACACAAAGACGGTGATCATGGCGGCCGACTCCGCGGGTGGACCCGACAGCTGCTTGATGCTCGGCAAGCTCGGGTTCATGACGATCGACATCTCCAACCCGCTCAAGCCGAAACCGCTCGGCGTCGCGGAGATCGCCCGCGGGTCCCACAACACGACGGCGCATCCCAAGAAGCCCTACGTCTACAACTCGGACTCGGACCAGGCCGCCGTCGGCGAGATCCAGATCTGGTCGATCAAGAACCCTGCGAAGCCCAAACTCGTGAACACGATCACCAACCCGACGCACTCCCCGCATGACCTGTCGTTCAACAAAGACGGGTCGATGATGGTCACCGCGGCACGCACCGCCATCCACCTGTACGACACCAGTGACCCCGAGAACCCCGTGCTGCTGGGCGCGACGGGTTGCCCGGGCTGCTATCTAGCACACGATGCGAAGTTCACGCCGGACTCCGCGTGGGTCATCGCGGGGGACGAGGCTTCGGGCGGCGGTGCCTACCCGTGCCCCGGGGGAGCTCTCTACTTCTACGAGATCGTCGGGGGCCGTGCGCTCGCTCTTCGAGGCGTGTACGAGCCGGGTCAGCTTCTGTTCGCCCAAGAACAGGGCAGCCTCGGCTCTTGCACGTCCCACGTCTTCGACATCTCGGACGACGGCACCAAGCTGGCGATCTCGTGGTACACGGCCGGAACCCACTACCTAGACATCTCGAACATGACCGGCGTGACCGTCGGCGAGCAGGGTGTCGGTGTTACGGAGCTTGGTTGGTTCATCCCCGAAGGCGGCGACTCGTGGTCGTCCAAGTTCCACAAGGGCCCCTACATCTACTCCAACGACATCGCTCGCGGCTTCGACGTCTACAAGATCGCTCGCTAGGACATGAACGGGGCCCGCTCAGGGCCCCCGTTCATCCCTAGATCGCTGGTGGAACTACGCGGCCCGGCGCCCCCGGATCCACAGAACCGCCGGCACCAGCCCGAAGAAGAAGACCGGGAAGGCAGGCGCTGTATCCGGGATGGTCCCAAGGCTCGGCGCATCGTGCTTGATGGAATTTTCCATGATGTAGAGACCGGAGTACGTCAGGGAGTAGTCCTTCAGCCCATAGCGGTGGTCGTTCTCCTCCGTGGGCATGTGGAGCCCACCGCCCATGATCCGGATCTTCCCGTCGTCGAGCTGCAGCTCACCCACCGACACGCGGGTGGAACCTGTGGTTCCGACGACGTGGCCACCTGCTGCCTCCCACTCGTCGCGCGTCACGATCGTCATAGGCGACGCGGAGTTCCCGATGCCGTACCCGATCAGCGTCGCCTCCGACAGCTGACGAGCATTGCCTCGCAGTCCCTCCACCATCGGGTGCTCGAGGTCCTGGATATCGGAATACGGCTGGTAGACGTTGATGTCGGCAACCGCACCCTCGGCGATCACTCCCATGTCGACGAGTGCATGTAGCGCGCGATCTGTGAGGACGAGGTTTCCGCCGCGCTGCACCCACTCGCGGAGGTTGGCATAGAAAGCTTCCTCGTCTACGGCTCGGCCTTCTGCGTCCGGAGGTAAGACGATGTCGGCGATCACCAGGGTGTCGAACTGATCCAGGTATGTATCGCTATTCGAGATACTCGCGGGCAACGCCTTGTTGAAGCCACCGACGATGTACTGGTCTTCGTCCTCGAAGAAACCCATGTTTGTCGCGCTGTAGGGACGCTGCTCCACCGGATTGCCATTGCGTCCGATGCCATCTGCGTCTGGACCCGGCAATCTGCCCGATCCATCCGCATCGGTGTCGGTGACGGGCACCGGGTTGAACAAGTAGCCGACTCGTCCCCCGGGATCGAGCTTGAAGTCCGCGAAGTCCTCTCGCTCGGTCATCGCGTACGCCATCGCCGTCTTGATGATGGCGCGAGTTGCGTTGATGTAGTTCTCCTGGAGCAGGACTCCCCACGGCCGACCGTAAGGGCGCGAGTCGGCGTGGTTGAGAGCGATCTCGTAGTCCATACCGGTCACACCAAGTTCCGTAGCCATGTAGTCGCCGAGGAAACCCGTGTCGGTGTAGCCGAGCGTGTCCCACACAGTGCCCCAGCGCGCCGGCTTCGTCGGGATCGTGTTGGCCGGCGGAGCAAGCGATCGGCCCGCCACGTCGGGAGCCGGACTGGGGTTGTCGGCACCGGGGATCGTGACAGCCTGGTCTTCGATCCCTTCGCCGGCATCGCCGCCGGTCTCCTCCTCGATCATGTTCGGTATGCCCAGGAACAAGGTGTCGTCGATCACCGACTTCGTGCGCTCGGCGATCGACATCAGACGACGGTGCTTTACGGAGTCGAACTGGCCCGCCGGGTACATGATGTCGGCCCACGCGCGCGACTGTCCCTCACCGTGCACGTCCGCGCCGTAGGCCATGTTGCCCCCAACACCTGCGGCGGAGACCTCGTGCATGAACTTGTGCCCGTAGAACATCTCGGACTCTTCGAGAGGGTTGCGCGAGGTGTTGATCCAACCGACGGTGGGCATCTGCCGGTTCAAGTCGGTGTTCTCGTTCGCGCGTGTGTAGAGAAGACCTGGGGCAGTCACCATGTTCGCCGGGGCGGGAAAGTCGTTCGGCGCGAAGTTGTCTCCGGCCCTCCAGCCGTCGATGTTGAAGTCGACGAGGTAGACGACCTCGTTCGCGAGCACATCGGCCACCTGGTACTCGTGGATGGTCGGTTCGGCCCCGGTCGTCGACTCGTATCCGGCGATACCGTCGGCGATCGTCCCACCCTCTTCGGCAGCGATGGCGAGGTCCTCGGCCGCACGAAGGCCGCCCTCGATACCGCCTTTCTCATCCCCGTGGATCGAGAGCGAATACAGCAGGGTCTCCTTGCCCTCGTCGGGGACATCGTGGTCCGTGAGCTTGATGACGAAGATGTCGTGACCGTCACCGGTGTCGTCCGCCTCGTACGAGCGGTTGCCGTCGACCCCCACACTTACGGCGTCGTCCCCATACAGGTCACGGAGACTGAAGACGGATACCCAGCGGGGGTAGAGCTGTGCGAGGTACTCGATCCCGTGCTGGTACTCCCTGAAGCCGTTGGGCAGGGGTGAGTACTGGACGTACTCGCGTGTCAGGTCGGCTTCCGGGAAGATCCGGCCCCCGCAGACGTCGCGTGGTGGGCCCCCCATGTAATCGTCGGTGCAGACCGGGGTTGCAGACGCGATGGGCACTGCAACGGCTCCAACGGACAGGATCATTACGCAGACGATGACCGCGCGCGCACAACGATTCCCCATGATTCCTCCTCGTGTTGTCAAGAGCCGGTCGGCAGGACGGTGATCTCTCCGTGCATCAAAGCTTGGTGTTGGATGCTGACGGCGCAGGTGTAGATGTACTTGCCCGGCGTGTCGAAGCGAAACTCGTGCGTCCCCCCGACCCCCAAGGTGTCGGAATCGATCTCACTCCCCGTGCCGGTAGAGCCGTCGGTCCCTACGAATGCCTGCGCGGTGATCTCGTGGGGGAAGCCAAGCGAGTCCACATTGCTCCACCGGATCGTCGTTCCCTCTGGGATGGCGATCGCGGGGGGCCGGAACTGGAACTGGTCGATGGCGATATTCACGGGAGATGGCACATCTGCGATCTTCGCCACCCGATAGATCGAGCCGGCGAAGTCCGCCACGTATAGGGCGCCCGCGTCATCGAACGTGACGTCGAGTGGGACGATCCCACTAACGAACTCGCTCTGACGCACGACCGTGTTGCCGGTCTCGTCGAGCTCGACCCTGACGACCTCGTGGCCCACGATCTCGGTCCCGAACAGGTTCCCCCACTCGGCGATAAAGAGGTCGTTCTTGAAATCGGCCCCCCACGCGTCCGTCGTTTGGAACGCGAGTCCGTCGGCGGAGACGTGGAGGCCGAGGCTCGCGACGGGTCGCGGCACGGTGTCGATGGGACACACGGTCTCCATCTGCGGATGCGGGTTCTGAAACGGCTCGAGGTTCCCCTGCTTCGACTCGTTGTAGAGACACTCGGGGAACCCGAAGTCGTCGATGATCGGCTCGAACGTGATCTCGCCGTTGTCCCCGACCACGGGCCGGGTGTCGTCTATGTCGGTCTGATAAAGGAGATCGTCGGAGTCGGCCAGCTCGAGTCCGGCCGGGTCGTTCGCCGAGGTTGTCTCATCCCGGGCGTCATCGGCCCCGTTCATGGGTACGAACAGCTTCGAGTCGTCGAACGGCGAGAACGCCAGGTCGTACACGTTGCGCATCCCGTTGGCGACGAGCGACGTCGCCGGGTCGGCGGTAGCGAAAGAAACGGGACCGTCGTTCGGATCCACTTTCACGACGGACCCCGACCACGGGTCGACCTCCGGCTGGCCGCCTTCGATCCCGTCGTCGGTCGAGTTGCCGTTCGCTATGTAGAGGAGCCCGTCGGGCCCGATCGCCATGCCGTTCGTGTTGTGGCGCCCGTTCGGGAGTTCCGTGACCAGAACCTCGATCTCGTCGGCAACCGCATCGTCGTTGGTGTCCGTCATCTTCCACACACGGCCAGATGTAGAGCGGCCGGGAACGGTGGACGCGGTCGAGTCCGCGACGTACACCGTGCCGTCCGGCCCCACCGTGACACCCAAAGGCGAGCCGACACCGTCGTCGCCGTCGGCGAACACCGTTGGCGGGCCACCTACTCCACCGAGATCTTCGATCGCGAGGATGCGGCTCCCCGCGTAGTCCGCGACGTAGAAGCGGGGAGTACCCAGGTAGTCGGTCGCGGGCGTGTACGCGATGCTGCTCGGCGTGCCGTCGATCACCGCGAAGGGCGTGATCGTGAACCCCGGCGGCACGCGTGGAGTGGGATCGGCCGTGGCCGGAGCCCCCATCAGCGGAACCGCAAGCGCGACCGCGGCAAGGATCGGAAACAGCTTCCTCGATGCTCTTCTCATGGGCGCGGGTCTCCAGGTCGGGAGCGTGCTAGGCGGTGGTTTGCCCGTTTCGAGTGGATTCCTGTTGTGCATCTGCACAAGCCCGCCCGGGGACGGGGGAAGGGGATCAGGGGAGCACGACTCGCTGGATACCGTGACCGAAGGTTGCCGCCGTGATCGTGTTCGTCCCGGCGTGGTAGCGCAGCTCGATGATGGGGACCGCGGGCAGGTTGGACCCGAGCTTGAACCACTTGTCGTCGTCCTCGGTGACGAACACTCCCACGTCGGTCGCGACGATCCGCCGGTCCCCCGCGAAGACGAGGTCGTTCACGGGCGCATCCGGCAGGTCTTTCGATACGTCGACCCACGTCGCGCCCCCGTCGATCGTCTTCAGAACATGGGGTGCGTCTTCGCCCGAGCGATAACCCGAGTACGTCACGTACACCACGTCTTCGTCCGCGGGATCGATCGTGACTCGAGTCACCCACGCGCCGTCCGGGAGCTCGGTGGAGGAGATCGGAGTCCATGTCGCCACTGGGCCGGCGGTCGCGTCAGTCGATCTCCATAGCAAGCCGTCGTCCGTACCCACCCACACGGTCGCCGGGTCTGCTGCGGCCACGGCGATCGTGGTAATGACATGACGGATCTTGTACCCGGAATGCTCGTCGAGCTGAGGCTCGTTCCTCGTGAGGTCGGGACTTATCGCGGTCCAGGTCAGTCCGCCGTTGAGCGATTGGTTGACCCGATTCCCGCCGAAGTACATCGTGAACGAGCTCGTCGGGTCGAACACGATGGGGGTCCACCAGCCCCGTCGATCGTTCGTTGTGCTCATCGGGACGCCGGCCGGAGCACCGTCCAACGAGGTGCTGCACGAGCCGTACTGCGAGCACGAATACAGCGTTCGTTCATGGGTCGGGTTGATCAGCGTCTCGAGGCCGTCACCGCACAGCCCGAAGCTGCCCCACGTGTCGAGGTCGACCGGATCGCTGCCGCTCCAGTTCTTGATGCATCCGTTGTCCTGCAGGCCCGAAACGACGTGATCGGGCGTCAGTTCGCCGACGTCGACCGAGTAGTGCTGCGTCCACCCTTGCGATACGGCCTCTTCCCACGTCGCGCCGTCGTCGTCGCTGCGGTACATGCCGCCGTCGTTGCCGAGGTAGACACGGCCCTCGACCTTCGGGTCCCACATCATCCCGTGCTGGTCGGCATGCACGCCGCTGCCGCCGTTGGAGAAGGAATCGCCCCCGTTCGTCGAGCGCTGCAGGTTCACACCCGGGACGAACACGCGCGCAGGCTCGTCGGGATCGACCCAGACGCGCCCGAACCACCAGCCGAAACTCGACTGGCTCAGGCTGTTCACAGAGGCAGGGGTCTTGACGAAGGTTGCCCCGCCGTCCTCGCTGCGGAAGAACCCGACCGCGGTGCCGTTGCGGCGGTTGCCGATGATCGAGTAGACGCGATCCGGGTCGGACGGAGCGAAGGCGACTCCGATGCGTCCTATCTCGTTCGCCGCAAGACCGTGCGGCAGCTCGATCTCGGTCCACGTCTCCCCCCCGTCGAGCGACCGGAAGAGACCCGAGCCCTCGCCCGCGTACACACGGTGCGACGAGAGGCGTTGGTGGTCCCACATGGTCACCAGGATGTGATCCGGGTTCGATGGGTCGAGCGCGACGTCGGCGGCACCGGTCGTTTCGTTCTCGCCTGCAAGGATGCGCTCCCAAGTCTCGCCCCCGTCCTCCGAGAGGTAGAGCCCGCGCTGACCTCCCGGGCGATACAGGTCACCCGACGCCGCCGCGAAGATCCGATCCGGGTCCGCAGTGTCGACGACGATGCGGCCGAACGCGCCCGAGTGCGGGAGCCCGATGAGCTCCCATGTCACGCCGTGGTCGGAGGATCGGAACAAGCCGGTGCCGCCGTAGGTGATGGAGCCACCGCCCGGGCTCGCCTCGCCGGTTCCCGCGTAGAGGACGCCGTCGCTTCCGACTGCGAGGGCACCGAGAGATTGGGTCTCGTCACCCGACCACGAGTAGCTCCAGTTCATGCCGGCATCGGTCGACTTCCAGACGCCGCCGCTGGCAGTGGCCGCGTAGACCGTGTCGGGCAGGACCGGATCGATGACGAGATCGGCGATGCGGCCACCGATATTGGTCGGTCCCATCAGGTCCCACTCCGCAGCCGCGATCTCGGGGGCAACGGATTCCGTACGGGCCTCGAGCGCGATCGCTCGATCGAGGGCCCGCCGGTACGCGCCCCGAGGGATCGAGCCCTGCCCGTTCGTACGCTGGTTCAGGATCCAGTCCGCGCCGGGGCTGTCCGGCTCGCTCTCGAAGCGGTCGCCGACCGCAGGCCCGCCCGTGATCTCGATCAGCCGCGCGGTCGTCTCCTCGGCGGCGCTCTCGAGGGCGGCTCGGTCGGCGAGGCGGGAGACCAACGAGGCCCAGACACGATCGCCGAGCCTCGAGTCGAACGCGACCGCCACGACCCCGAGGGCCACGATCGCCAGCGTCGACAACAACAGGAGGCGCTTCCCCAGGATGGGCACGAAGGGAAGATTGCGCCACGCAGAGTCGGTTCCCTTTGTGCAAATGCCCAACCTAGGGCCGGGCCTCCTGCCCACGGGTAACGTTTCGGGCATGGCTCTCGCCGTTCCCGAAGGTTTCCTGTGGGGCACCGCGACCGCGGCGCACCAGGTCGAAGGCGGGAACTGGAACTCGGATTGGTGGGCTTGGGAGCACCAACCCGGAACCCCCTGCGTGGAGGTCTCGGGCGATGCCTGCGACCACTACCACCGCTATCCCGACGATCTCGCGCTCCTGGGTTCCCTTGGGTTCGACTCGTATCGCTTCTCGGTCGAGTGGGCTCGCATCGAGCCCGAAGAGAACGAGTTCTCCCGCGCCGCGCTCGACCACTACAAGCGCATATGCGAGACGTGCCGGGACCGCGGCTTGAAGCCGGTCGTCACTTTCCACCACTTCACTTCGCCCCGGTGGTTGGCCTCCAAGGGTTCGTGGAGCGATCCGGGGGTCGTCGACACTTTCACCCGCTTTTGCGACGTGACCGCTCGCCATCTTGGCCCCGAGATCGGCGTTGCCTGCACGATCAACGAGCCGAACATCGTGGCGCTGTTCGGATATCAGGTGGGCATCTTCCCGCCGGGCATGAATGACCCCGACATCCGCGTACGGACGAACGAAAACTTCATCGCCGCTCACCGGAAGGCGACCGAAGCCATCAAGTCTCACGTCGACGCACCTGTCGGACTCACACTGGCGATGTCCGAATACCAAGCGGTGGACGGAGGCGAGGACACCATCGAACGGCTGCGTCGTCCGATGGAGGACGTCTACCTTGAAGCGATCGCCGGCGACGACTTCGTCGGGGTCCAGACCTACTCTCGCACCAGGGTGGGGCCGAACGGGCTGCTCGATCCGGAACCCGGTGTGGAGACGACCCAGATGGGCTACGAGTTCTTCCCCCAAGCTCTGGAGCACACGATCGAACGCGCGGCTCGGAGGTCGGGTTGTCCCGTGATCGTGACCGAGAACGGGATCGCCACGACGGACGACGACCGCCGGATCGAGTTCGTCAAGATCGCACTCGCCGGTGTCCGCTCATGCCTGGAGCGCGACATCGACGTGCGCGGCTACTTCTACTGGAGCTTGTTCGACAACTTCGAGTGGGCCCTCGGCTACGCCCCAACCTTCGGGCTGGTCGCGGTCGATCGAGACACGCAGACCCGCACGATCAAGCCCAGCGCTCGGTGGCTGGGCGAGATCGCGCGATCCAGAGAGTTGCCCTGAGCTCTATCCCTCGATCGTTCTCATCATTCCAGCACCTGCGCCCAACCATCGACAACCGTGCCACTCGATCCCTCGCCCGACAAGATGGGCAAACCTTGCTCGACCCAAAGAGTCATGCCCCCCTCGAGGTTATGGGCGTCGAAACCCTTCTCCCGCAGGAATCGAGCGGCTAGGTCGCTGCGCTGCCCGATCTGGCATGCCACGACTACGGGCCGCTCCTTGTCGAGAGTCTGCACGAGCTCCGGCAACCGGCGGAGCGGGATGTGCACGGCCCCCTCGATGTGACCGGCGTCGAACTCGTAGTACTCCCGGACATCCAGGAATCGGACCTCGTCACGGCGGGCGAACGCCTGGAACGGCTCCATCACAGCGAGCGTAGCGCGACGTTCTTCAGCCGAAAAGAGAGTTGAGCGAGATCGCCTGTCACTTCGATCGTGCTGTATCTGACACCCGAGAAGACTCCCGGCAGAGGCACGACGATGTCCTCGATCGTGGGAGCTCGGATAATGATGCGTCCATCTTCGAGACGGAGTGGTGCGGTGACGGCCCGTCCCGATGACGGGATCCGCACCGTAACGCCGCGCTTGCCGATGCGAACCGAGGTGATGTTGCCGTTCCTTTCGAGAAACCTCGCCAGCACGCGGAGTCTGATGAACGCCTCCCCCCGGCCCTCGTCGATCTCCGCCGCGCCGGTTCGCCGATCCGCCTCGGTCAGCGAGATCTCGAGGCCCTCCGCATCGACGGTCAGTCGATCGACCCGCAAACCCTTCCGTTCGACATCGTGAGCAACCACCGACGCGCTCGGAATGCTTTCGGTCAGCAGACCGGCGACGAATGGGAACCCCCCGAGCGATACCTCGACGGATCCGCCGGGATCGAGATCGCGCTCCAGACGGCGGGCGACGGTGGACTCCGCGTAGGAGCGCAGCGCCGCGTCTCCGGCAACGAAGAGGCCCACGATCACAGCGAGGCCGATCAACTTCCGCATGGCACTAAGTGTGCTGTATGCGGATCAGCGTGCGGCTACTGGAAGGACCCGTTGGGCGGCGCGGTCTGGACGATCTGTATCTCGTGTGAGCCGGGCGTGAGGTCGATCGCGATTACGCCGTCGGGGCCCGCGGGGTAGACCTGCTCGACGCCGTCGACCGACACGAAGACCGCGCCCGTCCAGCCGCCGTCGAGGCGCAGCTGCAACGGCCCGTTCGTCGACACGTTTCCGGCGGCCGTGGCGGGATCGATCTGCATGCGGCCGAGGTCGAGCCTCACCGCCGATGCGTCGGTCAGGGTGACGTCGAACGCGTTCAGTGCCTCGGGGGCCGACGCGGTGGGGTCGGCGATCCACTGCAGACCGGTCACGAAGTAAGGGCCGGTCTGACCCGCGGTCGGCACCGTCGTGTCGGGCGCCACGATGTAGGGCTGTTCGGGGATCGCGAGCGAATGCCCGTCGAAGATCGCCTGCGGCGACCCCTCTGCCACCGCCAGCTCGGACATCCAGTACGCGCTGTCGAAGTCGAAGTTGAGCAGGACACCCCCGGACTGGACCTCCTCGGTCGCCTTTTCGAACGCGACGTCGCGGATGTAGGTGACGTGTGACGGGTTTTCCGGCCTTTCGAACTGGTGCAGGTAGCGCGCGGTCTCGGCCCACTGGTCGGCGATCGGGTGACTGTAGTGCTCGTAACCGGGATACGTGTAGAAGCGGTGGCGGTAGTTGAGCTCGGTAAGACGCTCCGCCTGACGCGCGACGCCCGTGTACCAGACGAGCTCGTCGTCGGTTCCTTGCAGGATCGCGTAAGGCACGTGGCGCGCGTTCTCGAGGATCTTGCGCGTGTGTTGGTCCTGGGGCCGGCCGTCGTTCGCGCCGGTCCAGCACGGCAGGTCGTCACATCCGGGGAACTCGAGGCCGCTCCACAGGCCCTGGGTGACAGGGCCGGCTACCGGCGCCGCAGCCGCGAAGCGATCCGGATACAGAAGCGTCATCAGGTACGAGCCCCAACCGCCCATCGAATGGCCGGTCACGTAGACGCGGTCGTCGTCGATCGGGAACGATTCCATCGCGTCGTCCCACACCTGTCGGACGTCCACGTGCCCGCGTCCCACGTACCACGTCGACGTTCCGCGGCCCGACGGCGAGATCACGATCGAGTCCATGTCCTCGCCGTAATGCTTGAAGATGCGCGGCACGACGTACGCGCCGGTGTGGGCGTCGCCTCCCCGGAAGTGGAGCCACCATTGCGCCGGCAGCTCGGTCTCCCCGTCATACGCCTGCGGGATGTACACGCCGTAGTGCTGGAAGAGGCCATTCTGAGCGTTCTCGTTCACCACGGGTCCGCCCGAGATGAAGATCCGGTCGAGGTACCCCGCTCTAGGCGAGAACGTCTCGGTGAGCCCCACGCTCAGGTCGGCGATCGATACGGGGTGGAAGAAGGGGTCGATCGTGCGATCGTGCAGGGTCAGCGCCTGCTCCTGGTCCATCCAGATGCGCGGCGGTTCGGCGAGCCGGAAGGCGACGTTCGCGACGTTCGCGTGAGGCTGCTCGTTCGCCGCGGTCTCGATAGGAAGGTCGAGGAACGCGTCTCCGCCGGAGTTGCCGGCCGCGACGGCCACACCCGAGACATCGCCGCCCACCAACGAAAGGTCCACGGCGGCCTCGATCGCGTTCGTGAATCCGTCCGGCTGCACCGCCACGGAGCTTGCCGGCAGAGCGGACACGCTGCCCGTCGTCAGATCGGCGATCTGGGGCGCAGAGCGCGACAGATAGAGCGCGAACTCGGCGGTGTTGGTGCTCAGGTTCGAGTTGAACGGGACGTCATGAGCCGAGCCACCGTCCGCGGTATCGAGCAGCACCAGCAGAGCGGTCCTGTCGGGGTCCGTGAGCGTCGTGGTCCGGGCGAGGACGAACAGCTCGTCGCCGTTGGACGCGAAGCGGACCTCCTCGAGATCGGACTGGTTGCCGTTCCGGTCGGCATCGCCATAGGTCTTGTCGTACGCGAACTGCTCGGGCATCGGGGCACCGAGCTCGTCGGGGGCATACGTGAACAGCGGCTCGAACCGGTAGGTCTCGGGGGCCACATCCTCGATCGGATCGAGTCTTTCCCGGCGGCTGGTGTCGCGGCCGTCGTCGGGCCCGGTGGCGTCGAAGAGGTGATCTTGGTAGACGAGCTCGCCGTGCGAGTAGATCGCGGTGCCCCCGAAGCGCGAGATGTCGCCGGTCCAGTCCGAGATGTCGCCGTCGACGACCTTGCGACTCGGGTCGGCAGGGTCGGCGGGTGATGTCAGGAGGACTCCACGGGGGACCTCGCGCGCCAGCACGGGAACGTCCGTGACCTGGTCGGGATTCGGCACGGCCGACACTTGGGCGAGAGCCGGACCCGCGGCAACAGCAACGGCGAGCCACGGAAGGACGAACCGGACGAGCCGGGAGGAAACGGGCATGGCGCCTGATTCGCCGCCGGTCGGCCCACTCCTGCTGCGGCCCAGCCCGAAGTGTGGGGACGGCCCGCCCCTATGCTTCGCCGATGGGGCGGAAGACGAAGATCCGGGGGTGGCGCAAGATCACCTCGGCCGCGTGGGGCGACCCGGTGGATCCTCAGATCTACGGCGACCTGGACATCGACGCCGGCGAGATCCTGTCGTTCATCGAAGAGGCCCGGTCCAAGACCGGCGTGAAGGTCACCGTGACCCACATGGTGGGCAAGGCACTCGCCCACGCGCTCGGCGAGAACCGCGACCTGAACGTCCGCATCTATAGGTCGAACTTCGTCGAGCGGGACACCGTGGATGTCTTCTTCATAGTTTCGATGGGCGAAGGCACCGAGCTGTCGGGCGTGAAGGTCGAGCGTGCCGACGAGAAGTCGGTCGTCGAGATCGCGCAGGAGCTCGCCGGGCGGGCAGACAAGATCCGCACCGGCGGCGACCCCGAGTTCGGCAAGACGAAGCGGATGCTGGATCGCACGCCGCTGCGGCTGCTGCGCACGTCGATCCGGCTATCCGCCTGGCTCACGGCCGACCGGAACCTCGACCTCAAGAGGTACGGCCTGCCTCGTCAGGCGTTCGGGAGCGTGATGGTCTCGTCGGTCGGGATGTTCGGCATCCAGCACGCGTACGCGCCTCTCGCCTACTACTACCGGATCCCGTTCCTCGCTCTAGTAGGACAGGTCGAGGAGAAGCCCGCGGTCGTCGACGGGCAGGTGGTGGCGCGACCGATGCTGACGATCAGCGCCACGATGGACCATCGCTACCTCGACGGGTTCCATGCCGCGCGGCTCGCGCGCAGCGCGCGCGAGTATCTCGAGAACCCGAGGAAGTTCGAGCCCCTGCCCTAGCCTTCCTCGTCCATACCCAAGCTCAGATCGGACGGTGGCGGCGGCGCGAGCAATCCCCGAGACGCTAGCCTCTCGGCGCGAGCGGCCGTGCGCGCGTCTCCGCGACCCGACGCCCAATCCCCCTGCCGGACGAGTAGCGCGCACGCGGTGGTAGCTGCGAGGCTCATCGCGAACGACCGGGCCGAAGCTTCGGTGTCTTCGGCCTGCAGCCGCGTCCATCGCTCTCGTAGCTCGCCCAGGGAGCGCTTCACGGCGGAAGCCGCTTCTGCGACCGACGGGTGGGTGGCGCTCTCGGAGATGCGCTCGACGTCGGCGAAGATCGCGTCCACCGATCCCTCCCGCTGCGCGGCGCGCAGTAGATCCAGCGACAACACGTTGGTCGTGCCCTCCCAGATCGGCTGCACATGCGTGTTGCGAACGAGGGCCGGGAGGCCCGAGTCCTCGCAATAACCGACGCCCCCGACCGCTTCCATCGCCTCGGCGGCCCCCGCTACCGCCCAGCGGGCCGTTGCCAGCTTCGTTATCGGCGTCAAGCCGCGCAGCAATGCGAGGTCGTCGTCCCTTGCCGTCCCATGCTCGGCCTTGCCGGTCAGCTCGCAACAGCGCATCACAAGCGCCAGCGCGGCGGCGTGATCCACGGAGATGTCGGTAAGTGTGGCCTGGTGGGCCGGCATGTCCCTCAGCGGACGGCCGAAGACCTCCCGGACCCGGGCGTAGGCGCGCGCCCACGCGAGACCGCGGCCCAGCGAGCCCACCGACCCCAGTCCGTTGTGGATCCGAGTGATGTTCAGCATCGTTGCGATACGGCGGACCCCTCCGCCCTCCAGCGGGTCTCCGACTGGATGCGCGAGAGCACCGACCAGCTCGAGCTCGGCGGTGGGCAACGAACGCGTGCCGAGCTTGTCCTTCAGGCGACGGACCACGATCCTGTTGGGCGAGCCGTCGTCGAGAACGCGCTGGATGCGGAACATCGCCAGCGCCCGCGACCCGTCGGCGCCCCCCTCCGGGCGCGCCAGCGTCAGTGCCATCTCGGAAGTCGTTGCGCTCGTGAACCACTTGGTGCCGTGCAACCGCCACGTGCCATCGGCCTCGCGGCGTGCAACCGTCTGCGTCCGGCTGATGTCGCTCCCGCCGGTCGTCTCCGTCATCCATTGCCCGCTCGTCCAAGCGCGCGATGTGTCGCGGGTGGTCAGTCTCTCCACCACTGCGCGTTCGGCTTCGGACGAACCATGCACGAGGAGTGTTCGTGCGGCTGCGTCGGTCATCGCGACCGGACACGAGTACAGCGCGGAAGAAGGACCCCACAACGCGATCAAGGCAGCCCATACCGCGCGCGCCTTGTCTCCGAAATCAGTCTGCTCGTAAGGAAGCGCGGTTACTCCGGCCTCGACCCCCCACATGCCCAACGCGATGTACGCGTCCGAGACGCGGATCTCGTCGATCCGCTCGCCGAATGGAGAGAAGGGAACGTGTTCGGGAGGCTCGCGTTCTGCTCTGGCCGCTAAAGCGAGTGTCTCCGGTGCTGTTGCGACTCGCCCGACGTCCTCGAGGAACACGTCGGCCGCGCGGAACAATTCTCCATCCCGAAGATGGAACTCGAGCGCCCCGCGCAAGACCCGATCGGAGGTCCACGCATTGTCTAGTTGTGGCGGGCGCTGCAGGAAGCCGGTCATCCGTGCCAGCTTATTCTGGGACGATGCCGGATAACGCGATCGAAGTGCACGCGCTCACCAAGTCCTACGAAGGCGTAGAGGCCGTAAGGGGGATCGACCTTCACGTTGCCCGGGGAGAGGTGTTCGCTCTCCTCGGGCCCAACGGCGCAGGCAAGACAACCACCGTCGAGATCCTCGAGGGCCACCGGACCCGGACGTCCGGGGACGTCTCCGTGCTCGGTTACGACCCCGGTAAAGCGGAGCGTTCGTTCAAGGAACGGATCGGCATCGTGTTGCAGGAGACCGGCGTCAATCGTTTCCTCACGGTCGCCGAGGTGATCGACCAGTTCCGCGGCTTCTACCCGTCGCCGCGTCCGCTGGACGAGATCATCGAAGTCGTCGGGCTCAAGGAGAAGCGCGATTCGCTCGTGCGCAAGCTCTCGGGAGGTCAGCAGCGGCGGCTGGATGTCGCGGTGGGACTCGCAGGTGATCCGGAGTTGCTATTCCTCGACGAACCGACGACCGGGTTCGATCCGTCCGCGCGACGCAATGCATGGGGCATGGTGCAGACCCTAAGAGACCTGGGAAAGACGGTCTTCTTGACCACGCACTACATGGACGAGGCACAAGTGCTCGCGGACCGAGTCGCGCTGATCGTCGGCGGAAAGATAGTCGCGCAAGGGACTCCCACCGAGCTTGCCCAACGCACCGGAGCCGACGAACGGCGCGCGTTCACGGTGCCTTCGACCGACGCGGACCGATTAGTGGGCCTCGCGCGCGAAGTGGGCATCGATGTGCGCGAGACAACTCCGCCGGGCCGGACACTCGAGGATGCCTACCTGGAGCTGACGAAGGACCAGTCCGAGGAGAGGGTCGAGTGAACGCGGCGATCTTGACGGGCAAGCAGCTCTTTTACGAGAACAAGTCCTTCTGGCGTAATCCAGCCTCGGCTTTCTTCACGTTCGCATTCCCTTTGATGTTCCTCGTGATCTTCAACCTGATCTTCGGGAACAACACGGTTGCGAGAGTCGACGGCGAGCCGATCAGCGGGTCCACCTTCTACGTACCGGCTATCGCTGCCTTCTCCGTGGTCACGGCGTGCTTCACCAACATCTCGATAAGCATGGTGTTCCTGCGCGATGAAGGGATCCTCAAACGGGTACGAGGCACTCCGCTTCCAGCCGTCTCGTACTTGCTCGCCAGGATCATCCACGCTTCGGTTATCGCGCTGCTACTGGTCGCGTTGGTCACCGTGGCCGGCGCGATCTTCTACGACGTCGACATCCCAACCGCGGAGCTACCCAAGGTCATCCTCATAGTGCTCGTTGGAGCCGCGGCGTTCTCGGCCCTCGGGTTGGCGCATACAGCGATCGTCCCCAACGCCGACGCGGCCCCCCCGGTGGTGAACGCGACGATCCTCCCCCTGCTGTTCATCTCCGACGTGTTCATCCCGCTCGAGGACGCACCGTCGTGGTTGCTCACTTTCGCCAAGATCTTTCCGATCTGGCATTACGCGCATTCCATGTTGCACGCCTTCGATCCGACCGGGCTCGCATTCGAGGACGGCAATCTCCTGATCGTCGCCGCATGGGGGGTCGCAGGCCTGCTGTTGGCGATGCGCTTCTTCTCCTGGGAGCCGCGGAGGTGATCGACCTCGCCTGATGCCGGCCCCCTCGTTCGCGACGATGTGATCGTCTTCAACTTCCCCGACCCGGAGCACGACCTGCTGGCAGTCAAGCTCCTTCAGGAGATCGTCCGGCCCCGGTGGGGCATCGACTTCGTCCGGGCGACCGACGGTGATTCGTGGACGTTGCACTTCCCGCGCCCCGATGCCGACCGGATGGAGTACCTACTCGAAGTGGTCCAGGCAGATGGAAGCGCCGAGACGATCCGCGATCCGTTCAACGAGAAGCATGCAGCCGGGCCATTCGGAGACAAGTCGGTTCTCGAATTCGACGGCTACAAGCCGCCGTGGTGGGTGTTCGAGGATGTGGCACGCGGCGAGCTCCATGAGTTCAGATTGCGGAATCGCTCGGCGCGTGGCCGCGTTGCGGGTCTCGTGTGGGCAAGCGCGGGAAGCGACAACGACTCGCCGTTACCGATGCTCATCGTCCACGACGGACCGGAGTACGCGCGGCTCTCGGAGCTCACGCGCTTGCTAGACGTCCTCGTCGCGCAGGGAAAGGTTCCCGCGATGAGGGCCGCCCTGCTGCAGCCGGAGGATCGCGACGAGATCTACTCCGCATCTGCCGCGTATTCACGAGCGCTGGCTCATGAGATAACACCCAAGCTGTCTGAGCTCGCGCCCACGCCCCACGGACGGAGATGGCGCATCGGCATGGGGGCCAGCTTGGGCGGACTCGCGATGCTCCACACGCACAGGCGCTATCCGGCGGTCTTCGGCGGGCTCTTCCTTCAATCGGGAAGCTTCTTCCGCCAGCGCTTCGACAAACAAGAGGTGCACTTCGGCAAGTTCCGTCGGATCGCTCGCTTCATGGGCGAGGTCCTCTCCACCGATGCCTGGCCACATCCGGTCCCCGTCGCGATGACCTGCGGGTCCGTCGAGGAGAACCTCGCCAACAACCGGGCAACGCGCGACGCGCTGGTCGCGCAAGGCTACGAGGTCACGGTCGCTGAGAACCGTGATGCTCACAACTGGGTCGCATGGCGCGATGCGTTCGATCCATCGCTCGCCGAGCTCCTCGCGAAGGCGTGGGGATGAGGCGCGAGCACACGTCACTCTTCTCGCCCGCTATCGGCGAGTACGGAGGGATGATCGCCTACGGCCACTACGGCCGGCCGCTCTTGGTGTTCCCTTCGCAGGAGGGCCGCGCGATCGACTACGAGGATCGCGGCATGATCGAGTCGATCAGATGGCTGCTGGACGAGGGCCGCGTGA
>Ga0299913_10000546_pt1 | contig 24457 bp, 23 predicted proteins | sample RVTome_9_FD_201360 | JGI IMG/M metagenome (GOLD analysis project Ga0299913, IMG submission 201360) | Soil microbial communities from uranium-contaminated site in the Upper Colorado River Basin, Wyoming, United States - RVT155D38 (version 2) ... | reverse complement strand
TCTCCTCACCCAGGTCCTCCAGCTCGGCGACCGTGTGGCCGGCGATGAATCCCAGCGCCGAGTTGCGTGCCTCGGCGACGTGCTCGGGGTCCTCGACGCCCACGACCCGGAAGTACGCCTGCTTGTACGCCGCGCCCAGGATGTCGCGTGTGGTGAAGAAGTTCCGGCGGTGCAGCCCCCGGGCGAGGTGGAAGATGCTGGCGCCCTGCATCACGGTGTTGTCCACGTCGAAGAACGCCGCCGCCGTCGGGTCGGCGGGCACATCGAGGGCTGACTCCACCTCGGTGGCCGCGGCCGCCGCCTCGCCGGCAAGGGTGGAGCGGCGGCGCAGGTCGACCGGTCGCCTGCGGGGGGACGGCGGGTTGTCGGGAACCACCCGCCCAGCCTAGCCGTGTGGAAGGATCGGCCCATGGCCAACTCCGTCGCCGAGCTGCTCACTGCCGCCGCTGCGGACCAGCCCGACGGCATCGCGCTCGTCGAGGCGTCCGGCGGGCGGAGTGCCACCTGGTCCGCGCTGGATGCGGAGGTCGACCGGGTGGCCGCGGGGTACGCCGCTCTCGGGATGGTCGCCGGCTACCGAGCCATGCTGGCGTTGGGGAACCGGATCGAGTTCGTCACCACCTACCTCGGGGCGTTGCGCGCCCAGCTGGTCGCCGTACCCGTCAATCCGCGGTCCACCGCCGGCGAGCTGGCGCGGATGCTGGCCGACTCCGGCTCCCGGATCGTGGTCGCCGAGCCCGACACCGTGACCGTCGTGCGCGAGGCCGTCGCCCTGCTCGAGCAGGCGCGCGCCGGCGCGCTCGACGGGGTCGACCCGGCTTCGCTCGACGGCGTGCCCGACCCCCGGGTGGTGGTGGTCGGGGCGACCCTGCGCCCCGGCGAGACGTCCTACGACCACCTCACGACCACCCTTCCCGCCAGCGCGCTGTCGCGGCCGCTGCCGCCCCCGCAGGACGACGAGGCGCTGGCCGCGCTCCTCTACACCAGCGGCACCTCCGGCCGACCCCGGGCGGCGATGCTGACGCACCGCGCGTTGCTGGCGAACATCGAGCAGGTCGCGGAGGTCGAGCCCCCGATGCTGACCGCCGACGACGTCGTGCTGGCCGTGCTGCCGATGTTCCACGTCTACGGCCTCAACGCGGTGCTCGGCGGCACCCTGCGCCAGCGGGCCCGGATGGTCATCGCCGACGCGTTCGACCCGCAGGGCACGCTCGACCTGATCGAGGACGAGGCGGTCAGCGTGGTGCCCGTCGCGCCGCCCGTGTTCGCCCACTGGCTCCCGATGGACGACCTCGCCGAACGGCTCGGCCCGGTGCGGCTGTTGCTGTCAGGATCGGCCCCGCTCGCCGCGGATGTGGTGCAGGCGGTCAAGGCGGCCACCGGCATCCCGGTCCACCAGGGCTACGGCCTCACCGAGGCGGCGCCGGTGGTGGCCACGACCCTGTGCAGCAAGGACGCGGACCCCGGTTCGGTGGGGGCGGTCATCCCCGGCATCGAGGTGCGGCTGCGCGACGAGGGCGGGGCGACTCCTGACGGCGCCGACCCCGGCGAGATCGAGATCCGCGGGGACAACCTGTTCTCGGGCTACTGGCCGGACGGGCGGGACGGCCCGGACGAGCAGGGCTGGTGGCCGACTGGCGACGTGGGCTACCTCGACATCGACGGTGACCTGTTCCTGGTCGACCGGCGCAAGGACCTGGTGATCGTCTCCGGCTTCAACGTCTACCCCGTCGAGGTGGAGGACGTGATCGCCGAGGTCGACGGCGTACACGCGGTCGCGGTGATCGGCGTCCCCGACGAGCTGACCGGCGAGGCCGTGGTGGCGTACGTCGTCGCTGCGGGGGGCGACCGTGAGCGGATCCGGGCGGCCGTGGCCGCCCGGTGTGAGGAGCGGCTGGCCCGGTTCAAGCAGCCGAGCGTGGTGCACCTGGTCGACGACCTGCCCTACACCGTGACCGGCAAGGTGCAGAAGGGCCGCCTCCGCGCCGTGGAACGGCGCCGGGTACTGGGGCTGCTGGAGTGAGGCCCCGCGTCACGCTGTACTCACGGCCGGGCTGCCACCTGTGCGACGAGGCCAGGGTCGTGGTGAGCCGGGTGTGCGCGGAGCTCGGCGAGGAGTTCGAGGAGCTGTCGATCGAGGACGACCCGGAGCTCGCGGATCGCTATGCCGAGGAGATCCCGGTGACGCTGGTGGACGGCCGGCAGCACGACTTCTGGCGCGTCGACCCGGTGCGACTGCGGGCCGCCCTCCGTCGCTGACCCGCCCCGGTGCGGGTGGGTCAGGTCACATGTGCTAGCCAGCCGTTGGGCTGAGTTTGTTCTCCTGTTCACAAACTCCTACAGTGAACGGGCCGCACCGACCGGGGCCCGGAATTCCGGCCAGGCCCCGCGGCCCAGCGGGCGGCATGCGAAAGACGAGACCTGTGACTTCACGGACACCATCCGGCGGCACCCCGGCCGAGAATGTGTCGACTGCCGGGCCGATCGACGGTGTCCCGCTGCGCGCGAGCGGGCGCGACATTCCCGAGGCCACGGTGGCCAGGCTCCCGGTGTACCTGCGCGCGCTCACCGCGATCGCCGAGCGCGGGGTGGGGACCTGCTCCAGCGAGGAGCTCGCCGCCGCCGCGGGCGTGAACAGCGCCAAGCTCCGCAAGGACCTCTCGCACCTCGGCTCGTACGGCACCCGCGGGGTCGGGTACGACGTCGACTACCTCCGCTACCAGATCGCCCGTGAGATCGGCCTGACCCAGGACTGGCCGGTCATCATCGTCGGCATCGGGAACCTGGGGCACGCGCTCGCGAACTACTCGGGCTTCCGCTCGCGGGGTTTCCGGGTGGTGGCACTGCTCGACGCCGATCCGGCCCGCCACGGGGAGCCGGTTGCCGGGCTCGACGTGCGGCCGTTCGACGACCTGGAGGGTGTGGTCCGGGAGCACGCGGTGTCGATCGGCGTGATCGCCACCCCGCCCGTCGCCGCCCAGGACGTCGCCGACCGGATGGTCGCCGCCGGCATCACGAGCATCCTCAACTTCGCACCCGCGGTCCTCGCGGTCCCCGACGGCGTCGACGTCCGCAAGGTCGACCTCTCGATCGAGCTGCAGATCCTCGCCTATCATGAACAGCGCAAGTCGCCCCATGCCGACGTACCCGGCGGGCCGCTGCCGGGCGTCGGCGGAACGGAGGCGTCCGCATGAGTGTGCTCGTCGTGGGGGTCTCGCACCGCTCCGCGCCGGTCGAGGTGCTGGAGCGCCTGGCCCTGGACGCCGACGGTGTCGGCAAGCTGCTCCGGGACGTCGGCGCGGCCGAGCACGTGGCCGAGGCGACCGTGCTGTCGACCTGCAACCGGCTGGAGGTTTACGCCGACGTCGACCGCTTCCACGGAAGCGTCGAGGAGGTCTCGCGGCTCCTGTGCGAGCGCGCCGGCGGGGGGCCCATGGACACCGTGGCGCTGCTTCCCCACCTCTACGTGCACTACGACGACGGCGCGGTCGCGCACCTGTTCAACGTGGCCGCGGGCCTGGACTCAATGGTGGTCGGCGAGGGGCAGGTGCTGGGCCAGACTCGCGAGGCGCTCCGCCTGGGCCAGGAGTCCGGCACGGTCGGCCCCGCCCTGAACTCCCTGTTCCAGCAGGCGCTGCGCGTCGGGAAGCGGGCGCACGCCGAGACCGACATCGACCGGGCCGCACCGTCGCTCGTGACGGCCGCGCTGGATCGCGCGGTGGAGGCGCTCGGACCGGTCGCCGGCCGCCGGGTGCTCGTGGTCGGTGCCGGCGCCATGGCCTCGCTCGCGGTGAGCACGACGGCCCGCCTCGGGGCCGCCGAGATCGTCGTGCTGAACCGCACGGAGGGCAACGGGCAGCGCCTCGCCGAGGAGTACGGCGCCCGGTCCCTGCCGCTGAGCGCGCTTCCGGACCAGCTCGGCCGGGCCGACTTCGTGGTCTCGTGCACCGGCTCGTCCGGTGTCGTGATCAGCGCCGAGCAGCTGGCCTCCGCCCGCGGCACCACCGGGCGCCCGCTGGCCGTGCTGGACCTGGCGCTGCCCCATGACGTCGAGCCGACCGCCGCCGAGCTGCCCGGCGTCACGCTGATCGGGCTCCGCCGGCTCGCCGACGAGCTCCGGGACACCGACGCGGGCCGCGAGGTGGTCGGCGTGCGCCAGATCGTCGGCGAGGAGATCAAGGCGTTCGTCTCCGCGCGCCGGCAGGCCGGGGTCACGCCCACCGTGGTCGCCCTGCGCACGATGGCGACCGGTGTCGTCGAGGCCGAGATCGAGCGCCTGGTCGGGCGGCTGCCCGACCTCGACCCGGTGGCCCGGGTGGAGGTCGAGCAGACGGTCCGTCGGGTCGCCGACAAGCTCCTGCACCAGCCCACCATCCGGGTGAAGGAGCTGGCCAACGAGGGAGCGGCGGTGTCCTACGCCGCGGCGCTCGCCGAGCTGTTCGCGCTCGACCCGGAGGCGGTCGACGCCGTGACCCGGCCGGCGGTGGCCGACGATCCGCGGCGGGGAGGGGACGCATGAACCCCACGACCCGTACGCTGCGCGTCGGCACGCGCGCCTCGCTGCTCGCCCGCACCCAGTCCGGCCAGGTGGCCGACCAGCTGCGGAACCTGCTCGGCGTGGAGGCAGAGCTCGTGGACGTCAGCACCGAGGGCGACCGCACCGCGGCCCCGCTCGCCTCCCTGGGCGGCGCCGGGGTCTTCGTCAGCGCGCTGCGCGACGCTCTCCTCGACGGGACGGTGGACGTGGCCGTCCACTCCCTCAAGGACCTGCCCACCGCCCCCGCCCGAGGCATCACGCTGGTCGCCGTACCACCCCGCGAGGACCCGCGCGACGTGCTCGTGGCCCGCGACGGACTGACGCTCGGGGAGCTCCCCCCGGGCAGCGTCGTCGGGACCGGCTCGCCCCGGCGGGTGGCCCAGCTGAGGGCGCTCGGCCTCGGCCTGGTGACGACGGGGATCCGCGGCAACGTGGACACCCGGCTCGGCAAGGTCGCGGCCGGAGAGCTCGACGGCGTGGTGCTGGCCCGGGCGGGACTCGCCCGGATCGGCCGGCTGGACGCCGTGACCGAGGTGATCGACCCGATCCAGATGCTGCCCGCTCCGGGGCAGGGTGCGCTCGCGGTGGAGTGCCGCAGCGACGACGCCGCCATGGTCTCCCTGCTCGCGGCGCTCGACCACGAGGGTGCACGCGCGGCGGTGACCGCCGAGCGGGCCGTGCTCGCCACGCTCGAGGCCGGCTGTTCCGCGCCGGTGGGGGCGCTGGCGGAGGTCGCGGAGGGCGAGGAAGGCCCCGAGGTGTGGGTGCGCGCCGTGGCCCTGGCCCCCGACGGCAGCGTGGAGATCCGACGGTCGGCGAGTGGCCCGCTCGCCGACGCCGAGCACGTCGGGACCCGGCTGGCGACCGGGATGCTGGACGAGGGCGCAGCGACGTTGATCGACACAACCGTGAAAGAGCAGCAGGCATGACGCGACGCAAGACCAAGACCACGACCACCCGGAACCCGTCCGGGGGGACGCCTCCGAGCGCCTCGGGCTGGGTCGCCTTCGTGGGGAGTGGCCCGGGTGACCCCGACCTCCTGACCGTGCGTGCGGTCGACCTGCTCCGCGAGGCGGAGGTCGTGGTGACCGAGCTCCCCGAGCACGCCGGCCTCGTGCGCCGGGTGCTGGGGCTGCCCGAGCCCACCGTGGTGGTGGACGAGGACGGCAACGAGACCGTCGAGGCCGAGGGGCCGGAGATCGTCGACGGCGGCTTCGGCCAGGACGGTCAGCCGCTCACCCACGCCGCGCGGGCGAAGGTCGTGGTCCGGCACGCCAGGCGCGGCCTGCGGGTGGTGCGCCTCATGGGGGGCGACCCGTTCCTCTACGCCTCCGGGCCGGAGGAGGCCCAGGCCTGCGCGAAGGCCGGCATCGGCTTCGAGATCGTGCCGGGCATCTCCTCGGTCAACGCGGTCCCGGCCTACGCCGGGATCCCGCTGACCACCAAGGGGAGCCGTGAGGTCGCGGTGGTGACCTGCGGCGAGCGGGTCGACTGGAGCCGCTACGCCGACGACCGCACGCTCGTGCTGCTGTCGGCGGTCGGCTCGATCAAGGAGATCGCCGCTGCGCTCGTGGCGGCCGGCCGGTCCGAGGACACGCCCGTCGCGATGACCTCGGTGGGCACCACGACCAGCCAGCAGACCGTCCGCTCGACGCTTGCCGACATCGCCGCCGATGCCCGCGCCGCAAAGGTGGCACCGCCCGCCGTGACGGTCGTGGGAGACGTGGTCGACCTGCGCGAGACGCTGTCGTGGTTCGAGACCAAGCCGCTGTTCGGCTGGCGCGTGCTGGTGCCCCGCACCAAGGAGCAGGCAGGCTCGCTCGCCACCCGGCTGCGCGGCTTCGGTGCGGTGCCCGAGGAGGTACCGACGATCTCGGTCGAGCCGCCGCGGAACCCCCAGCAGATGGACAAGGCCGTGCGCGGCCTGGTGGAGGGCCGCTACGAGTGGATCGCCTTCACCTCCGTCAACGCGGTCCGGGCCGTGCGGGAGAAGTTCGAGGAGTACGGCCTGGACGCCCGGGCCTTCTCCGGGCTGAAGATCGCCGCGGTGGGGGACAAGACCGCGGCCGCCATCGGCGACTGGGGCCTGCGGGCCGACCTGGTGCCCTCCGGGGAGCAGTCGGCCGCCGGGCTGCTGGCCGACTGGCCGCCGTACGACGACGTGCTGGACCCGATCAACCGGGTGTTCCTGCCGCGCGCCGACATCGCCACGGAGAACCTCGTGGCAGGGCTCATCGACCTGGGCTGGGAGTGCGACGACGTCACGGCGTACCGGACGGTCCGCGCCACCCCGCCGCCCGCGCCGACCCGGGACGCGATCAAGACCGGCAAGTTCGACGCCGTGCTGTTCACCTCCTCCTCGACGGTGCGCAACCTGGTGGGAATCGCCGGCAAGCCGCACCCGTCGACGGTGATCGCGGTGATCGGGCCGGCCACCGCGAAGACCGCCGAGGAGCACGGCCTGCGCGTGGACGTGCTGGCCCCGACCCCCTCGGTGGAGGTGCTGGTGGACGCGCTGGCGGACTTCGGTGCCGCCCGCCGGGCCTCGCTGCTCGAGGCCGGGCAGCCGGTCACGAGGCCGTCGGAGCGCCGGACCTCCTCGCGCCGCAAGGCGACCTCCTCCCGCTGAGGCCTGACAGGATGGGGACATGCTGATCCCGACCGTTCGTCCGCGCCGGCTGCGGCGCACCCCGGCGCTGCGGGGACTCGTCGCCGAGACGACGGTCGAGCCGCGCCAGCTGGTGCTGCCGCTCTTCGTGCGCGAGGACCTCGACGAGCCCCGGCCGATCGCCTCCATGCCTGGCGTCGTCCAGCACACGCGTGACTCGCTGCGGAAGGCCGCCTCCGAGGCGGCCGGGCTCGGGCTGGGCGGAGTGATGCTGTTCGGGGTTCCCGCACGCCGCGACGCCGCCGGGTCGGGGGCGATCGATCCCGACGGCATCCTCAACGTCGCCATCGCCGACGTGAAGGCCGAGGTCGGCGCGGCGGTCACCGTGATGAGCGACCTCTGCCTCGACGAGTTCACCGACCACGGCCACTGCGGGGTGCTGGACGCCCGGGGCGAGGTCGACAACGACGCCACGCTCTCGGTGTACGCCGAGATGGCGCGCGCGCACGCCGCGGCCGGAGTGGACGTGGTCGGACCGAGCGGGATGATGGACGGCCAGGTCGCGGTGGCGCGGGAGGCACTCGACGGGATGGGGGCGACCGACGTCGCCATCCTTGCCTACTCGGCGAAGTACGCCTCGGCGTTCTACGGCCCGTTCCGGGAGGCGGTGGACTCCTCACTCACCGGGGACCGGCGGACCTACCAGCAGGACCCGCCGAACGCCCGTGAGGGCGTGCGCGAGGCCCTGCTGGACGTCGCCGAGGGCGCCGACGCCGTGATGGTGAAGCCGGCGCTGGCCTACCTCGACGTGGTACGCCGCGTGCGGGAGGCCGTCGACGTGCCGGTGGCGGCGTACAACGTCTCCGGTGAGTACGCCATGGTCGAGGCCGCCGCCGAGCGGGGCTGGATCGACCGGGAGGCCGCGATCCTGGAGGCCCTGACCGCCATCCGGCGGGCCGGCGCCGACATCGTGCTCAGCTACTGGGCGGCCGAGGCCGCCCGGCTGCTGGACCCGCGCTAGGGAACGTCAGGCGCCGAGCCAGGCGAGCACGTCGTCGACGGTGTTCGGGATGGTTGCCAGGGCATCGGACTGCGTCTTGCCCTCGACCTTGGCCGCGCACTCGTCCTCGTAGCCGTTGAGCAGCCCCAGCGGGTCGATCGTCTCGAACTCGTTGGTGCAGAGGTTCAGCGCCTCCTGCAGGCTCAGGGTGTCCACGACGTCCTTGACGGTGTCCTCGACCGGCTCGGTGACGTCCTTGACGGTGTCGTCGAGGGTCTTGCCCGGGTCGGTCGGCTCACTCGGCGGGTTCACCGGCTCCTGCGGCGGGTCGCTCGGCTGCTCCTGCGGCGGGTTGCTCGGCTGCGAGCCGCCGTTGCCGCCCTGGGAGCCCTTCGACCCCTTGGCGTCCGACTTCGTGGGCTTCAGCACCGGCCGGGTGTAGTTGTAGTCCGGCTGGAAGTAGACCGCGGAGGTGGTGGCGTTCGGGACCGCGGTGTAGTCGCCCGACAGGTAGGCCTCGCGGACCGCGAGCACCAGGTCGACGTAGGACTGCGAGTTGTTGTAGCGGTGCACCGCGGCCTGCTGGCCGGCCAGCGTCGAGAGGTCGTCGTTGCCGGAGCAGAGGTAGACCGCGGAGGCGAGCGCCGCGTCGTCGATGTCCTGGGGGTTGCGCTGTCCGTCGCTGTCGGCGTCCACGCCCACGACCGACCAGGTCGAGGGGATGAACTGCATCGGACCGACCGCGCGGTCCCACTGCGTGTCGTTGTCGTACTGGCCCGCGTCGGTGTCGGAGATCGCCCGGGTGTTGCGGGTGCCGTCCAGCGCGATGCCGTAGATGCCCGGCTGCGCGACGCCGTCCTGGTCGAGCGTGTTGCCGCCGTAGCGACCGTGATCGGACTCCACGCGGCCGATCGCGGCGATCAGCTGCCAGTCGATGTTGCACGCGGCGTCGGCCGCGTTGATCACGCTGGCGGCCCGCTGGTAGGCGGCCAGGGCGGCCGAGGGGATGCCGTTGGTGGAGGAGGCCTGCACGATCTGGTCCGCGGAGCCGCGGACGCCGAGGCCGAGGCTGCCCGGCTGGGTGTAGCTGGCAGGGTCCTCGATCGCCTGGGTGGGGATGGAGGTGCCGTCGGGGAGCGAGCCGCCGGTCTCGTCGGACGCCGATGCGGTGGTCGCGCCGACTCCGGCGAGGCTGGCGGTCCAGGCGGTGGACAGCAGGGCCAGCGGCACCAGGGTGATGCCCTTCTGGACCGGACCGAATCGCTGAGCGCTCATGACGGTGGATCTCCCATTGGTCTCTGTTGTGGCACCTGCCGCTCCCTCACGGCCAGGCAACCAGTCAACGAATGTTGTCACACGGAGTTACGTGTCGTCTCGGGGGTGGAACGGGCGCGACTGCGGCCCATGACGCTGTTCGGCACAGAAAGTCGAAGGTCGGGCCGCCGTTTCGCCGCCCGGACCCGGCGCCGGCGCCGGTTGGTCGCTCGGGGACAATGGCCCGGTGACCGTCCCACCGACCGAGACCCCGCCCGCCTCTCCCGAAGACCGCACCGCGGGCTCCCGCGCGCTGTTCGCGCGGGCCCGCACGGTCACGCCGGGCGGGGTGAACTCCCCGGTGCGGGCGTTCAACGCGGTCGGGGGGACCCCCCGGTTCATCCGGTCGGCGCGCGGAGCCTGGCTCACCGACGTCGACGGCAACGAGTACGTCGACCTGGTCTGCTCCTGGGGTCCCATGCTGCTCGGGCACGCGCACCCGGAGGTCACCGCCGCCGTCCAGGAGGCGGTGGCACGCGGCACCAGCTTCGGTACGCCGACGGAGCCCGAGGTCGCGCTGGCCGCAGAGATCGTGGACCGGACCTCCGTGGAGCAGGTCCGGTTCGTGTCCTCGGGGACCGAGGCGACCATGTCCGCGATCAGGCTGGCGCGCGGGGTCACGGGCCGCGACGTGGTCGTGAAGTTCGCGGGCTGCTACCACGGTCACGTCGACTCCCTCCTCGCCGCCGCCGGCTCCGGCCTCGCCACCTTCGCCCACCCCGAGACGCCCGGAGTGCCGGCCTCCTCCACGGCGCTCACGCTGGTGCTCCCCTACAACGACCCCGAGGCGGTCACGGCGGCGTTCGCCGAGCACGGCGACCGGATCGCCTGCCTGATCACGGAGGCCGCGCCCGGGAACATGGGAGTGGTACCCCCCGCTCCCGGTTTCAACCGGTTCCTCGCCGAGACGTGCGCGGCCCACGGCGCGCTGTTCGTCTCCGACGAGGTGATGACCGGGTTCCGGGCCGGCCGACAGGGCCAGTGGGGGCTGGACGGCGCGGTCGAGGGCTGGGCACCGGACCTGGTCACCTTCGGCAAGGTGGTGGGAGGGGGCTTCCCGGCCGCCGCGTTCGGGGGCCGGGCCGACCTGATGGCCCACCTCTCCCCGGAGGGGCCGGTCTACCAGGCCGGCACGCTCTCGGGGAACCCGATCGCCACCACCGCCGGCCTGGTCACGCTGCGGCTCGCCACCGACGCCGTCTACGACCACCTCACCTCGGTCGGGACCGCGCTGCGGGCCGGCGCGGCGGAGGCGCTCACCGCGGCCGGCGTACCCCACGTCGTGCAGGCCAACGGCACCATGTTCTCGGTGTTCTTCACCGACCAGCCGGTCCGGGACTTCGCCGGCGCCTCGCGCCAGGACCTGGCCGCCTACGCCGCGTTCTTCCATGCGATGCTCGACGCGGGCGTCCACCTGCCGCCCTCGGCGTACGAGGCGTGGTTCGTCTCGGCCGCCCACGACGACCGCGCGGTGCAGGCGGTGCTCGACGCGCTGCCGCAGGCCGCCGAGGCCGCCGCGCACGCACGAACGGGAGCGTGAGATGACCGCCACCACCGTCCACCTGCTCCGCCACGGCGAGGTGCACAACCCCGAGGGCGTGCTCTACGGCCGCCGGGACGGCTACCTGCTGTCCGAGCGCGGCCGCGAGATGGCCCGCGTGGTCGCCGAGGCGATCGCCGAGCGCGACATCACCCACCTGGTCGCCAGCCCGCTGGAGCGAGCCCAGGAGACCGCCCGGCCACTCGCCGAGGCGCGGGGGCTGCAGGTCGTGACCGACGAGCGGGTCATCGAGTCGGCCAACGTCTTCGAGGGGGAGCGGTTCGCCGCCGGCGGGAACGCCCTGCGCAACCCGGCCAACTGGCGCCACCTGTGGAACCCGTTCCGGCCCTCCTGGGGCGAGCCCTACCGCGAGCTCGTGGACCGCATGATGGCCGCCGTGACCGAGGCGCGGGTGGTCGCGGCCGGCCACGAGGCCGTGGTCGTCTCCCACCAGCTGCCGATCTGGATCACCCGCCTGCACCTCGAGCGTCGGTCCTTCCTCCACGACCCCCGCAAGCGGCAGTGCACGCTGTGCTCCCTGACCTCGCTGCACTTCGAGGACGACCGGCTGGTCCGGCTCGCCTACTCCGAGCCGGCCGGTCACCTGATCCCGGCCCGTGACAAGGGTGCCCCGTTCTCCGCCGGCGACGCCCCGGAGGAGAAGCGCCCCTGAGCACCCGGCCCGCTCCCCGCCACCGCCGTCGCCTGGCCGCGACGGTGGCGGCTGCCTGCCTGCTGGCCGGCTGTACGTCGCTCGAGGGGACCGGCGACAAGGGCTACGTCAGCGGCAACGGTCAGATCACCGAGCTCGCGCCCGCGGACCGGCACGACCCCGTCTCGCTCGCGGGCGAGGACCTGGACGGCGAGCCGGTGGACCTGGCCTCGCTGCGCGGCAAGGTGGTGGTGATCAACGTGTGGGGCGCGTGGTGCACCGACTGCCGCAAGGAGGCCCCGGACCTGGTCTCGGTGGCCAACGCGGTCGACCCCGACGAGGTTGCCTTCCTGGGGATCGACGCCCGGGACCCGTCGCGGGAGAACGCCCTGGCCTACGAGCGAACGTTCGACGTGCCCTACCCCTCGCTCTACGACCCCCAGGGCGAGACGCTGCTGGCCTTCCGAGGCACCCTGACGCCCAACGCGATCCCCAGCACCGTGGTGATCGACCGCGAGGGCCGGGTGGCCGCCAGCATCCTGGGCGTGCTGCCCAGCGCGGGCACCCTGGAGTCACTCATCGACGAGGTCGCGGCCGAGGATGGGTGACTTCTTCCGCGAGGCGGCGATGTCCGGCTCGCTCCTGCTCGCCGTACCGGTCGCCCTGCTCGCCGGACTGGTGTCCTTCTTCTCCCCGTGCGTGATCCCGCTGCTGCCCGCCTACCTCTCCTACGCCACCGGCCTGTCGGGGGCCGACCTCGCCACCGGTGACCTCGGGGGCGCGCGCCGCGGCCGGATGCTGCTGGGATCGGTGCTGTTCGTGCTCGGCTTCACCACGGTCTTCGTGGGGCTGGGCGCGCTCGCCGGGGTGTTCGGGGAGTTCCTCATCGGGAACCGCCGGGAGATCACCGTCGCCATGGGGCTGCTGGTGATCCTCCTCGGGCTGGCGTTCGTCGGCCTGGTGCCACTGCTGCAGCGTGACGTGCGGGTGCATCGTGTGCCGGCGGTCGGGCTGGGGGCGGCGCCGTTGCTCGGGTTCCTCTTCGGGCTCGGGTGGCAGCCCTGCATCGGCCCGACGCTGGGCGCGATCCTCACGCTCTCGGTCAACGAGGCCGACGTCCCCCGCAGCGTCCTGCTCTCGTTCGTGTACGCCGTCGGGCTGGGCATCCCGTTCGTGGTGGCGGGGCTGGCCTACCGGCGGGCCTTGGGGATGTTCGCGTTCGTGCGCCGGCACGAGGCCTGGGTCACGCGGGCCGGTGGGCTGTTCCTCGTGCTGCTCGGCCTGCTGCTCGTGACCGGCTGGTGGGACTGGCTGGTCACGTGGCTGCAGGTCAACCTGATCACCGGCTACGAGACGAGCGTGTGATGGCCGAGCGCGGGATGGCACGCGAGATGACCGCGCGCGAGCTGCTGCGCTGGTCGTGGCGGCAGCTCACCTCCATGCGCACCGCGCTGGTCCTGCTGTTCCTGCTGGCGCTCGCCGCGGTGCCGGGATCGGTGATCCCGCAGGAGGACGTGGACGCGTTCGCCGTCTCGCGCTGGCAGGACCAGCACCCCACCCTGACCCCGGTCTACGAGTGGCTGGGCATGTTCTCGGTCTTCGACTCGGTGTGGTTCTCGGCGATCTACCTGCTGCTGGCGCTCTCGCTCGTCGGCTGCATCGTCCCCCGCACCGGCGTCTACTGGCGGGCCTGCCGGGCCGTGCCTCCGGCGGCTCCGCGGAACCTGACCCGGTTGCCCGACCACACGACGTACACCACGGCCGAGACGCCCCAGGTCGTGCTGGAGCGGGCCCGGACGGTGCTGCAGCGACGTCGCTTCCGACTCGGCGGCAACCCGAGTGCGGACGACGGGGCAGACGCGGTGAGCGCCGAGCGCGGCTACCTCCGCGAGGCCGGCAACCTGCTCTTCCACGTCTCGGTGCTCGTGGTGCTCGCCGGGTTCGCGATCGGCTCGTTGTTCGGGTACCAGGGCGGTGTGATCGTGGTGACCGACGGCGCGGGGTTCAGCAACACGCCCTCGCAGTACGACGACCTGTCGCCCGGCAGCCTCATGGACCCCGACGTGATGGAGCCGTTCACGTTCGACGTCACCGACTTCGACATCGAGTGGCTGCTGACCGGACCGCGGGCCGGGATGGCCCAGAAGTTCGTCGCGCACCTCGACTACCGCGAGGAGCAGGACGGCGAGCAGCGGTCCTACGACCTGCGGGTGAACCACCCCCTGACCATCGGCGGCACCGACGTCTTCCTGATCGGCCACGGCTACGCGCCGTACATCACCGTCCGGGACGGCAACGGCGACCTCGCCTACGCCGGCCCGACGATCTTCCTGCCCGAGGACCAGGCCACGTTCACGTCGTTCGGCGTGGTGAAGGCGCCCGACGCCCGGCCGCAGCAGATCGGGCTCGAGGGCCTGCTCTACCCCACCTTCGCGCTGGTCGATGGCGACCCGATGTCGTTGTTCGGCGACGTGCGCAACCCGCGGATCTCGATGCTCGCCCACGTCGGCGACCTCGGCATGGACGGCGGCGACCGGCAGTCGGTCTACGTGCTCGACAAGGACGGCACCCGCCAGCTCGAGAACCCGGACGGTACGCCGTTCCGCGCCGACCTGTTCGTGGGGGAGTCGGTCGCGCTGCCGGACGGGGCGGGGTCGGTGACGTTCGAGGGCATCCAGCCGTGGGTCCGGGTCCAGATCAGCCGGACCCCGGGCAAGCTCGTGGCGCTGACCGGCGTGGTGCTGGCCCTGCTGGGACTGCTCGGGTCGCTCTTCATCCGCCCCCGCCGTGTGTGGGTGCGGGCCAGGCGTGCACCCGGGGGTGAGACCCTTGTGGAGGTGGCCGCGCTCGACCGCTCCAGCGGGGGCGACGTCGCCGAGGAGTTGGAGCGCATCGTGGCCGGGCTGCGGCCGGAGGAACCGGAGGATGAGGCGTGACGGACGCGAGCTGGGAGGCGCTCAGCAACCAAGCGGTGACCGTGGCTGGCGTCGTCTACTTCATGGCGCTGCTGGCGCACTCCGCGCAGTGGGCCGCGCTGCGGAGGCTGCCGGCCGACCAGGTGCCGGAAGGGGACCGGACCGAGGTGTTCGGGCGCTTCGGGGTGCTGCTGACCGTGATCGCCGCCTCGGTGCACGTGCTGGCGCTGGTCGGCCGGGGACTCGCCGCGGACCCCGACCGGGTGCCGTGGGGCAACATGTACGAGTTCACGCTCACCGCGACCTGCGTGGTGTCCCTGCTCTACCTCGCGCTGTACCGCCGCTACCGGCTCGCGTGGCTGGCGCCCTGGGCGGTCGGGTTCGTGTTCGTGACGCTGATGGCGGCGGTGATCTTCCTCTACGAGGAGGTCGCGCCGCTCACCGAGGCGCTCGCCTCGCCGTGGCTGGTGATCCACGTGATCGCCGCGATCGTCGCCACCGGGGCGTTCAGCCTCGGCGGCCTGGTCTCCGCGCTCTACCTGGTCAAGGCGCGGGCGGCGGCGAAGCAGCCCGCGCTGGTGGGTTCCGGTGCTCCCGCGGAAGGCGAGGCCCCGCGGGGCATCCTGGCCCGGATGCCTGACCTGCCGGCGCTGGACCGGCTGTCCTATCGGCTGCACGCGTTCGCCTTCCCCGTCTGGACGTTCGCGGTGCTGATCTCGGGGCCGATCTGGGCCCACTACGCCTGGTCGCGCTACTGGGGCTGGGACCCCAAGGAGGTGTGGGCGTTCATCACCTGGGTGGTCTACGCCGCCTACCTGCACGCCCGGACCACCGCCGGGTGGAAGGGCCGCAACGCCGCGATCGTCGCTTTGGTCGGGCTGGCGACCCTGTGGTTCAACTTCATCGGGATCAACTACTTCTTCGGGGGCTCCTCGCAGCACTCGTACGCCGCCCCGGCGGCCGTCGTGGAGCGGGTCGTGGGCGTCTCCGTGGCGCCACCGGGGCAGTAGGGTTTCCGCCGTGCCACCCGAACACCGACGCTACTTCCACCTCGGGCGCCAGAAGGTCAACTACCTGACGCACGTCTCGCTGCGCCATCGCGCGGTGTTCCTCGAGGTGCCCAAGGCCGGCTGCACCGTGGTGAAGACCATCCTGCAGTACAGCGAGAACGGCGGTCGGGCGCCGGAGGGCCAGGACTCGGTGCACAAGCGCGCCACCTCGCCCCTGTCGGCGCCGTTCCGCGACGACCTCGACCTCGACGACCTGTTCGGGCCCGAGAGCGACTTCTTCACCTTCACCTTCGTCCGGAACCCCTACTCCCGCGCGCTGTCGTGCTACCTGGAGAAGATCGTCGGGAAGCGACACCTCAGCGACGTACGCCGCCCCAAGCTGGGGATCCCGCTTGACGCCGAGGTGTCGTTCCGCGAGTTCCTGGAGGCGGTGGCGCGCCAGAAGCCGCGGGGGATGGACATCCACTGGGCGCCACAGGCCACGCTGGCCGCGTTCGGCAAGATCCAGCACGGGTTCGTGGGCCGCTTCGAGTCGTTCGGGTCCGACCTGCGGTGGGTGATCGACCGGCTCGGCCTGGAGGCGCCGGCCGAGCTCGTCGACCGGCCCACGAGCCACACCACGAACGCCCGCGATCGGCTCATGGAGTACTACGAGGACGAGCGGTGCGGCGCGCTGGTGCGAGAGATCTACCGCGACGACTTCCGGCGGCTGGGGTACGGCGTCGACGTACGGTTCGCCTGACCGGTCGCTGCTGCCGCCCGGGTCGGCTCCTCAGCCGTCGGGATGGTCGTCGCGCTTGCGGTGCCGCTGGCGACGGTTCAGGTCGCGCAGGAACTCCGGGTCGTCGTCTGGCCCGAGCGGGTGGTGGGGAGCCGGGGGCAACGGCCCGCGAGAGGACGGCGTACCACCGAATGGGCGACCGCGTGTCTGGACCACCCGGACCAGGAGATAGATCAGGGCCGCGACGATGATGACCACGAGGAGGAACTTGCCCACCCCTCCAGCGTAGTTGGCCGGGGAAGGGACATAAGGTGAACGGGTGAAGGAGTTCGTCGTCTACACCGGTCTGCGGCTGGGCCTGTTCCTCGCCGCCTTCTTCGTCGTGACCGGGCTCTGGGGCCTGTTCGCCGACTCCGTGCCGGTCGTCTGGGCGGTGGTGCTCGCGTTCGTGGTCTCCGGCATCGGGTCCTACTTCCTGCTCGCGGGCCCCCGCGAGGCCTTCGCCCGCCGGGTCGCGGCACGCGCGGAGCGGGCGTCGGAGCGGTTCGACGAGATGAAGGCCCGCGAGGACCGGGAGTGACCGGCCTGCGGAGCAGGGCGTGAGTGGGCAGGCCCGCCACGACGGCTGCTGCGAGGTCGGCGGCCGGGACGACGCGGCCGACCGCGCCTGGCTGCACGAGGCGATCCGCAGGGTCGAGGCCGACGCCAACCGGTCCGCCGACACCCACCTGCACGTGTTCCCGCTGCCGGCCGACTGGGGGATCGACCTCTACCTCAAGGACGAGTCCGTGCACCCCACGGGCTCGCTCAAGCACCGACTGGCCCGTTCGCTGTTCCTGCACGCGCTGTGCAACGGCTGGATCCACGAGGGCACCACCCTGATCGAGGCCTCCTCGGGCTCCACGGCGGTGTCGGAGGCCTACTTCGCGCGCCTGCTGGGGCTGCCGTTCGTGGCGGTGATGCCGCGCGCGACGTCGCCGGAGAAGATCGCGCTCATCGAGTTCCAGGGCGGGCGGTGCCACCTCGTCGAGGACCCGTCGTCGATCTACGAGGAGTCGCGGCGGCTGGCCGCGGAGACCGGCGGGCACTACCTCGACCAGTTCACCTACGCCGAGCGGGCCACCGACTGGCGCGGCAACAACAACATCGCCGAGTCGATCTTCGCCCAGCTCGGCCACGAGCGGCACCCGGTGCCGGCCTGGGTGGTGGTCGGCGCCGGCACCGGCGGTACGTCGGCCACGATCGGCCGCTTCATCCGCTATCGGCGGCACGCCACCCGGTTGTGCGTGGTGGACCCGGAGAACTCCGCGTTCTTCCGGGGCTGGCTCGACGACGACCCGGCCGCGACCGCATCGGGCTCCCGGATCGAGGGGATCGGTCGGCCGCGGGTGGAGCCGTCGTTCCTCCCTGCGGTCGTGGACTGCATGATCGGGGTCCCCGACGCGGCCTCGGTGGCGGCCGCCCGCTGGTGCTCGAGCACCACCGGGCTGTCGGTGGGTGGGTCCACCGGCACCGCCCTGTGGGGCGCGCTGCACCTGATCGCCGCGATGCGGGGCCGGGGCGAGACCGGGTCGGTGGTGACCCTGCTCTGCGACGGTGGCGAGCGGTATGCCCACACCTACTACGACGACGACTGGCTGGCGGCGCAGGGCCTCGACGTCGCGCCGTACCTCGCCACGCTGGAGCAGTTCGCGGCGACCGGGGAGTGGGTCGAGCCGGTCGGCTGACCGGCGACGGCGGGCGGCGGGCCTTTCCACAGGAGAAGCGCGAGCGGGTGCGGGTGTCGGCGGACTCGGATAAGATCGAACACATGTTCGAAAGACAGGGTGGCGCGGGTTCGGGATCCGGCGGTGGCCGGGCCGAGGCCCCTGCCCCTGCCGGCACCACTGCGTGCGACGCGCGGGCCGTCGGGGCGTGGGTCGCCGACCTGGCCCGCGACTCCTTCGCGGGCCTGTCAGACGGGGAGCGCATCGAGCTCCTGCGGTCCCTCGAGGCGTTGAAGTGTGTGGCGGAGGGGGCGCAGGCGCAGGTGGCCGTCGACTTCGACGCCTCGCAGCGTGCGGAGCAGGCCGCGCGGGACGTGCCGCCCGCGCGGCGCGGCCAGGGTGTGGCTGCGCAGGTGGCGTTGGCGCGCCGGGAGTCGCCGCACCGCGGGCGCCAGCACCTCGGGCTCGCCAAGGTGCTGCACGCGGAGATGCCATGCACCTGGGCAGCGCTGCGGGGTGGCTGGATCAGCGAATGGCGCGCCACCCTGATGGCGCGGGAGACCGCCTGCCTGTCGCTGGAGCACCGCCTGTTGCTCGACTCCGAGATGGCGGCGGACCCCGCCCACATCGAGTCGCTGGGCGACCGGGAGCTGGTGGCGACCCTGCGGGCGCGGGCGAGCGAGCTGGACCCGGCGGCGGTCACCAAGCGGCGCCGGAAGGCCGAGGCGGACCGGCGGGTGACGCTGCGCCCGGCGCCGGACACGATGAGCGTCCTCACCGGAGTGTTGCCGGTGGCCTCGGGGGTGGCGGTGCTGGCGGCATTGACCGCGCAGGCAGAGTCGCTCCGTGCCGGCGGCGACCCGCGGAGCAAGGGGCAGATCATGGCCGACACCCTGATCGCCCGGGTGACCGGCCAGCCGTCCACCCAGACCGACAAGGCGAGCACCGGCCGCGACGGGTGGGACCCGACGAAGTGGGACGCGCGGCCGCCCTCTCCACGGGCGCCGGTGGTGCCGGTGACCGTCAACCTCGTGATCAGTGACCTGGCGTTGTTCGGGACCAGTGAGGAGTCCGCCCAGGTGGACGGGTTCGGCGCGATACCCGCCGAGCTGGCCAGGGAGCTGGTCCGGAAGGCGTCCGAGGAGGGAGTGGCCCGGCTACGGCGGCTCTATGCCACGCCGGCCGGGCGGATGGTGGCCCGGGAAGCCGGCGGCCGGTTCTTCCCCGCTGGTCTCGCGGAGCTGATCCGGTTGCGCGACCGGACGTGCCGCACCCCCTGGTGTGACGCGCCGGTCCGCGACACGGACCACGTCGTGGCCCATGCGGGGGGCGGGGCGACCAGCGAGGAGAACGGCCAGGGCACCTGCGAGGCCTGCGACCACGCCAAGCAGGCGCCGGGGTGGCGGGCGGTGCCGCGGGACGGCCCCCGCCACACGGTGGAGACCCTCACCCCGACCGGGCACCGCCTCATCAGCACCGCACCCCGGGCACCCACGCCGGCCCGGGGCGACCCGGTCGACGCGAGCCTCCGCCGCGATGCCCTGACCAGGACGGCCTGACCAGGGAAGGACTGCCTGTCACACGCCGGGTGCGGTACGCCGCCCGTCGTCGGTGAACTCCACGCGCTCGAAGTCGACGGCGCGCCGGGAGTTGGCCAGCGCGGTGACGACGGCGGTGCCCAGGCGCCCGGCCCGGTCGAAGACCGTGGCGGTGCCGACGGCGATCCCGTCGAGCATCACGCGGTCGACCGTCGAGAGCCCCACCTGCGGGCCCTCGGGGAGCCGACCCAGGGTGAGGGTGATGTCGGCATTGATGAACTCCACGCCCTGGGTGCCCCAGTTCGTGACCATCGAGGTCGCATCCGCGATGCCGGCGACCGTGACGAAGGGCGACGGCCGCTCCCCCTCGACGGTCGGGACGGCCGTCTGCCAGGTCTGCTTGCGGGCGGCGTTCTGGTGGGCGCCGAAGTCCTGCGACCAGCCCAGCCCGTCGCTGTGCAGGAAGGGCACGTGCGGCTCGTCGGTGACCGGGGCAAGCTGCGTGGACGGCGGCTCCGGCGCGTCCGAAGGCAGCCAGGTCTCACCGGGCGGGTCCTGGGTGGGCTTGAGGAAGACCGCGCTCGCCCGCGCGACCGGCTCATCGTCCTGGGCCAGGGTCGCGTCGACCAGGCACAGCCGCGGCGCCTTGCGGACCACGGTCGCGGTCACGGTGCAGGGGCGCATGTCGGCCGCCCGGAAGAGGTCGACGGTGAACCGGGCCGGGCGCAGATCGCCGCGGTCGGCGACCGCGCGCTCGGCGCTGCGGGCCAGGGCGGCGCTCAACGCGACCCCGTGCAGCTGGCCGCCGCCCCAGAGGCTGCGGGCCAGCTCGAGCGGCACCAGCCGCTCGCGACCGTCCTCGTGGGTCGCTCGGAAGAAGGCCAGGGCCGGTGCTTGGGTCACACAAGCATTGTGTCAGCCGACCAGGAGACCCACGAACACGCCCACCCCGAGCAACAGTTCTGCGGCTCCGGTCTGCTGCAGCACCGGGACCAGCCGCGCCCCGGTGGCGCCGCCCAGGACGGTGCGGGTGGCTCGTGCCGCGGCGGGCGCCCCGGCCAGCCCGAGCATCGCCCACCAGCTCGTCACCACCGCGAGCGCCGCGAGCGCCACCAGCGCGGCGAGCACCAGCAGCGCGAAGAGGCCACGCGTGCGCTCCTCGCCGAGCTTGACCGCCAGGGTCCGCTTGCCTGCCTCGCGGTCGGTGGGGATGTCGCGCAGGTTGTTGGCGACCAGGATCGCGCAGGCAAGCGCGCCGACCGCGGTGCCGGCGTACCACGCGGGCTCGGGCAGCCGCCCGATCTGCACGTACGTCGTCCCGACCACCGCTACCAGCCCGAAGAACACGAACACCATGAGCTCGCCCAGCCCGAGGTAGCCGTAGGGGCGCTTGCCGCCGGTGTAGAACCAGGCCGCGAGGATGCACACCGCGCCGAGCGCCACCAGCCACCAGCTCGTCGTCGCGGCGAGTCCGAGCCCGGCCGCCGCCGCGACCCCGAAGGCGACGTACGCCGCCCGCTTCACCGCGCCGGCCGCGGCGACCCCGGACCCGACCAGCCGCATCGGCCCGACCCGGTCGGAGTCGGTGCCCCGGACCCCGTCGGAGTAGTCGTTGGCGTAGTTCACGCCCACCTGCAGCGCCAGCGCGACGACCAGGGCGAGCGCGGCCTTCCACCAGACCGGAGCCTCGAGGTGGGCCGCCACGCCGGTGCCCGCGAGCACCGGGGCGACGGCGGCGGGCAGGGTGCGGGGCCGGGCGCCGGCGAGCCACTGCGCCGGCGTGGGGTGGGTGGTGGTCACGGGGGTCGATTCAAGCAGGCGCCCGGCTCAGCCCGGAGTCCGGACCATGTCGACGTGCGGGATGCCGTCGTCGAGGTAGGGCTGGCCCGCCGGACGGAAGCCGGCGGCGGCGTACATCTCCACCAGGTGCGCCTGCGCCGCCATCCCGATCGCCGCGTCCGGCCACGAGCGCTCGCACACCGCCACGGCCCGGCGCACCAGCTCGGCGCCGAGCCCGCCGCCGCGGGCCGCGGGTGCCACCACCACGCGCCCGATCCGGGCGTCCGGTCCGGTCTGCCCCGGCGGCTGCACCCGGGCGTACGCCGCCAGCTCGTCGCCGTCGAGCCCCAGCACGTGCACGGTCTCCTCGGCGATGTCGAGCCCGTCGAGGTCGTCGTAGTCCGGGCAGTCCTGCTCGCGCACGAACACCTCGTGCCGCAGCCGGATCAGGTCGTGCATCTGCCGGGCGGTCAGGGAGGAGGGGGCGAGCGCGTGCCAGGTCAGGTCCACGCGGCCGATTCTGGCAGGTGGGCAGTAGCGTTCGGGGGCGTGAGCCCCCTGCGTCCGGTCCGCGGCGACCACCGTGCGGTGATCGAGTCCGTGCGCGCCTGGCTGGCCGAGGCCGACCCCGAGCCGCTGGTGGTCGAGACCTCCGGGTCGACCGGCGAGCCCAAGGGCGTGGAGCTGTCCCGACCGGCCGTGGTCGCCTCCGCGACCGCCACCCACGCGCGGCTGGGCGGTGCCGGGAGCTGGTTGCTCGCGCTGCCGGCCACCTACGTCGCCGGACTGCAGGTGGTGGTGCGGTCGCTGCTGGCCGGGGCCGAGCCGGTGGTCGTGGACGAGCACGACTCGTGGTCGGCCGCGGTGGACGCGGCGGGGCCGGGACGGCGATATGCCTCGCTCGTTCCCACCCAGCTGGCCCGGCTGCTGTCCGACGCCGACGCCACCCGGGCGCTGTCCCGGCTCGACGCACTCCTGCTCGGGGGCGGCCCGATCGACCGCGGGCTGCGCCGCCGGGCGGAGGACGCCGGTGTGCGGGTGGTCGCGACCTACGGAGGCAGCGAGACCGCCGGTGGCTGTGTCTACGACGGCGTCCCGCTGGACGGCGTGGACGTCGACCTGGAGGCGGACGGGCGGATCCGGCTGAGCGGCCCGATGCTGTTCGACGGCTATGAGGGGGAGCCCGAGCGCACCGCCGAGGTGCTCGTCGACGGCTGGTTCCGCACCAGCGACCTCGGCCGGCTGACCGAAGGGCGGCTCGAGGTGCTGGGCCGGATCGACGACGTCGTGCTCAGCGGCGGCGTCAACGTGCCCACCCCGGCGGTGGCCCGCCGGCTCCGTGAGCACCTCGGGGTCGAGGCCGTCGAGGTGCTCGGGGTACCCGACGAGACCTGGGGTGAGCGGGTGGTGGCGTTCCTGGTCGGCGACCTCTCCCTCGACGACGCCCGCGACTGGGTCTCCGTGGTCCACCCGCGCGAGTGGGCGCCGCGGCAGGTGGTCACCCTCGACGCGCTCCCGCTGCTGGCCAACGGCAAGGTGGACCGGACGCGGCTGCGGGAGCTGGCATGAGTGCCTGGTCGATCCCGTTGCGCACCCGGTTCCGGGGGATCACGGTCCGGGAGGGGGTGCTGGTCCCGGGCGAGGCGGGGTGGGGCGAGTGGAGCCCGTTCGTCGAGTACGACGCCGCCGAGGCCGAGCCGTGGCTGCGGTGCGCCGAGGAGGCGGCCGCGGGGGACTGGCCGGAGCCGGTGCGCGACGCCGTACCGGTCAACGTCACGGTGCCCGCGGTGAACCCCGAGCGGGCGCACGCGATCGTCCGCGCCGGCGGCTGTGCGACCGCCAAGGTGAAGGTGGCCGAGTCGGGGCAGGTGCTCGCCGACGACCTGGCGCGGGTCGAGGCCGTCCGCGACGCGCTCGGCCCCGGCGGCCGGGTCCGGGTCGACGTCAACGGCGGCTGGTCGGTCGACGAGGCGGTGTCGGCGATCCGCGCGCTGGACCGCGCCGCCGGGGGGCTGGAGTACGTCGAGCAGCCGTGCGCCGCGGTCGAGGACCTGGCGGCGGTACGCCGCGCGGTCGCGGTGCCGATCGCCGCCGACGAGTCGATCCGCCGGGCCGCCGACCCCTACCGGGTCCGGGACCTCGAGGCGGCCGACGTGGCGGTGCTCAAGGTGCAGCCGCTCGGTGGGGTGCGCGCCTGCCTGCGGATCGCCGAGGACATCGGGCTGCCGGTGGTGGTCTCCAGCGCACTGGAGTCCTCGGTGGGCATCGCGGCCGGCGTCGCGCTGGCCGCCGCGTTGCCGGAGCTGCCGCACGCGTGCGGGCTGGCGACCGTCCAGCTGCTCACCGACGACGTCGTCCGGGAGCCGATGCTGCCGGTGAACGGACTGCTCCGGGTGCGCCGCCCGGTCGTCGACCAGGCGGCCCTGGAGCGACTGGCAGCCGCGCCGGAGCGGGCCCGCTGGTGGGAGGCGCGGCGCGCCGAGGTGGCGGCGTACCGGCGTGCGGTGGGGCAGGATCGGCTCCGATGATCCCGCCCCCGCCGAACCCCTCCACGCTGCTCGCCCGCGGCGTGCTCGACGCGCTCGTCGACGCCGGCGTGCGGGAGGTGGTGCTGGCGCCGGGGTCCCGCAACGCCCCGCTGGCGTTCGCTGCCTGGGACGCCGCGGAGGCGGGCGCGGTGCGGCTGCACACGAGGATCGACGAGCGCTCGGCCGGCTTCCTCGCGCTGGGGCTGGCCAAGGTGGGCGCCCGCGCGGCGGTGATGTGCACGTCGGGCACCGCGGTCGCCAACCTCCTCCCTGCGGTGCTCGAGGCCGCGCACGCCGGGGTGCCGCTGGTGGTGGTGACCGCCGACCGGCCGGCGTCGCTGCGCGGGACCGGTGCGGCCCAGACGACCGACCAGGTGCGGATCTTCGGGGACGCGGCCGTGTTCGCCGACCTCGCGGCGCCCACCCTCGCCGAGGTGGATGCCGCGCTCGTGCGCCTGCCGGCCCTGCTGACTCCCGATGACCCCGCGCCCCTCCCCGTGCACCTGAACGTCCAGTTCTCCCCTCCCCTCGTCCCCGACGCCCCACCCCCCGCCCGTCCCCACCCCGGTCGAACCCGCAGCAGTGAACGGCCGAACCCGGGGAGATGGA
>Ga0299913_10000545_pt1 | contig 24465 bp, 22 predicted proteins | sample RVTome_9_FD_201360 | JGI IMG/M metagenome (GOLD analysis project Ga0299913, IMG submission 201360) | Soil microbial communities from uranium-contaminated site in the Upper Colorado River Basin, Wyoming, United States - RVT155D38 (version 2) ... | reverse complement strand
CATCGTGGAGGAGGCGCGCCGCGTAGCGACCGAGCGCGGCCTGGTAGTACACAGCCGCGAGGTTACGTCGCGCAAAGGCGTCCCCGCGGCGTTGCGCGCCTTGCTGCGTGACGAGCAGATCGATGCCTTGTGGATGATACCGGACGACACCGTTGTTACGCCCGAGTCATTCAAGTTCCTGCTGCTCACGTCATTCGAGCATAATCTGCCGTTTCTCGCTGCGTCGGACATTTTCGTCAAGGTCGGCGCATTGGCATCCTTGACGCCCGACTATACGGATGTCGGACGGCAGGGTTGCGATCTTGCCAATGCGGTGACCAGCGGCCGAACGAGTCTTGCCAGTCTCAATGTCGTTGTGCCGGCAAAAATAAACCTGTCAATCAATCTGAAGACGGCACGAAAAATCGGCTTGTCGATCCCGGACGAAGTCGTCGATACCGCCGAAGTGGTTTATCGGTAACGGCTGATGCAAGAAAGCCCGATACACACCGGCCACGAACAGCATGATGCCACGGCGGTGCTCGATCAGGCGCGCGGCGGCATGACCCTCGGCGTCAAAGCCATCTCGTTCATGGCCCTGATGCTGCTTTCCGTCGGTGCCGTGCTCAGCTGGCATTACCTGACCAAGGCGGAAGAAGGGATGATCGGCGAACTGCGCAACCATGCCGTATCGCTGACCACCAATCTTGCCCGCAGCAGCAAGTGGGGGCTGCTGAGCGAGGACGAGATCATCCTTGACGAAATCGTCGGCGATATTCTGCGGGAAGACAGCGTGCTGTATGTAGCCATCAGTAACGCCCGCGGCGAAATACTAACGTCAAAAGTTCGCGATGGAGAGAGCTCGGAGCCGGTTGAGCTTGCGGTCCTGCATGCCGAAGCACTTGCCGCCACCAATGGTCCGGAAGAGATTCACTTCCACGAGATTGACGGCGTGGGAACATACCATACCTACATGCCCGTCGAGGCTACGTCGGACTTCCGCAGTCAGACTGACGACGAAATCTCCAGCGTGTTGTCATTGTTCGGCGATACGGAGAACGCTGCAGGAAGCATCGACGAAAATCGCCGCTATGGAAACGTGCAACTGCTGGTTTCCTCGAAGAAACTGACCGATGAGATTCGAGACACCATTGTCAGCGGCCTCGGCCTGTCCCTGCTCATAGTTTCTGTCGCCCTCGCAATATCTTACCTCTTCTGTTCGCACGTGCTCGGCCCCGTCAAGGCCATGGCCACAGCTGCCAGGAAAATTTCCGCGGGCGACCTTTCACAACAGATAAAGGTTCGCTCCGGCGACGAGATTGGAGTTCTCGCGGCAACATTCAATCACATGAGCACCTCGCTTTCGCGAATGACGAGGATTCAGGCGAACCGTGTCGAGGCGCTGTCCGCTCTGCACGAAGCCGGTCTGCTCATCAATTCGACACTTGATGTCGAAAAGGTCATCGATCTGACGCTGGATATCGTCGTCAGACGACTCGGCTACCAGAAAGCCCTGTTGTTTCTGACCGATTGGGATCGCCGTATCCTGACGCACGGGAGAATTGTTGGCGCGGATGAAGAGGTCACCGCTCGTTTTCGCGAGATTGAAATTCCTCTCAGGGAGGATGGCGGGTTCTGCGCCCGTGTCGCATTGAGCGGACAGTCTGTCCTTGTCAACGACGTCAAGCAGGCCAGAACTCGTGCCCATGCAACAACCTTGCAGCTTCTCGGATCGGATGCGTTCCTTGCAGTACCTTTGCTGTTGAAAGATCGCTCGTTGGGAGTTATGGCCGTAGAGGGCCGGGTCGGGCAAGTTCTTGGCGAATCGGACACGGCGCTGATGGAGACGCTGGCCAACCAGATGGCAATCGCAATTGCAAATGCCATGAGTTTCCAGAAGATCGAGCAGTTGAACGTCGGCCTCGAAGCAAAGGTCCGTGAGAGAACCGCCGAACTGCAGCAGCAACAGACCCGCCTCGAGGAAGTCAACCAGGAGCTCGTCAAGGCGACAAGGCACAAGTCGGAGTTTCTGGCCAACATGTCCCACGAACTTCGCACGCCCCTGAACGCCGTTATTGGTTACAGCGAGCTGTTACAGGAGGAAATGGAGGAACAAGGCCATGCAGAGTACATACCGGACGTGCGGAGGATACAGTCGGCCGGCAAGCATTTGCTCGCGCTGATCAACGATGTGCTGGACCTGTCGAAGATTGAAGCCGGAAAAATGGACGTCAACATCGAGGAGGCGGAACTAAAGGAAATCGTCAACGATGTCTGTGTGACGATCAGGCCGTTCATTGAATCGTACGGAAACAGTTTTGCAGTCTCCACCGACTCCGGCCGTATCCGCACGGACATTACGAAGTTGCGTCAGGTGTTGTTCAATTTGCTCAGTAACGCAGCAAAATTCACCGAAGACGGCAGCGTTTCGCTCGAGGTGTCGCGCGAGCAGAAGGGCGGGTGCGACCATTGGCAGTTTCGAATCTCGGACACGGGAATCGGTATACCGGCCGACAAAATGGACCAGTTGTTCGAGGAGTTTTCACAGCTGGACGCCGAAGTTGCGCGCAAGCACGGCGGTACCGGGCTCGGACTTGCGATCAGCCAGCGATTCTGCCGTATGCTCGGCGGCGAAATTACCGTCGTCAGTAACCCCGGCAAAGGCTCGACTTTCACGGTTTCATTGCCGGCGCACCGCGACGAGCGGAAAGCCGGGCCGAACGGCGCCCAGTCACCTTCGGACGAACCTGCTCCCGGCGCGGCGCGGGTTGGTGAACGATGCGACGTTCTGGTTATCGATGACGATCCCGCGGTACGCGATCTGGTTAGCCGCTATCTGGTCAAGGAGGGGTTTCGCGTGCGTACCGCGTCGTCCGGTGAAGAGGGTCTGAAGAGCGCCCGGGAATTGCGCCCCGAGGCGATTACTCTTGACCTTCTGATGCCGGGTGTCGATGGATGGTCCGTCCTGACCCAGCTCAAAGCTGATCCTGACCTGGCGAACATTCCGGTCGTCATAGTAACGATACTGGACGACAGGGATATGGGTTACACGCTCGGCGCAGCGGATTATGTGACTAAGCCGATCGACCAGCAACGCCTCGTATCGATAATCAGGCGCCACTGCGACAAACGAACTCCTGCGCCGATTCTCATCATCGAGGACGACGCGGACAGCCGGCATCTGATAAGCGGCATGCTCGAGAAGGTCGGCTGGTCTGTCACTGCGGTCGAGGATGCGGAGTCGGGCCTGGCAAGCCTCGCCCTGCAGGAGCCCGCTTTGATCCTGCTTGACCTGCTTCTGCCGGGTATGGACGGCTTTCAGTTCATAGAAGCGCTACATCACAACCCGAGCTGGCGCTCAATCCCGATTGTCGTCGTGACGGCAAAGGACCTGTCGCCCGAAGAGCATGCGTTTCTCAACAGCAGCGTTCAAATAATCATGAAGAAAGGCTTGTATAGCCGTAGCGAGCTGCTCGATATCGTTCGCACTACAATGCAAGGATCGGTTTCCTTTGCAGACGAGGCGATTAGCTGAAAAAGGCGAACCGGCTCAGTAGCGTGCGATCATAAAGTCGATCCCTTTCTGCATGACTCGCCGCCAGGCGGATTCCGTAGCACTGTCAATCTCCGGGTCGAATTCCCGGATGGTCTCTATCAGACACTCGAGCCAGACCTGATACATCCAGGGGTTTATGTCCAGATGTTTGCGGTCGTGCCGCACTGCCCGCAGTTCGAGGTGTTGCCACGCCTCGGGGTCGCCGCCTACTGCCCTCATCAGCAGGTAGAAAGCTTCGCGCAGCGCGCGGCTCTGAGCCTTGACATTCGTATTTTCGAATTTCGCCGTGACCACGCCGGAGGAATCGCGAAAACGCAAGTAGAAACTGTCGAAGAAATCGAGCTGGTCCGAACAGCGCTCGAGGCTGTCGTTCACCAGCTCGACGTCCTTCTGATCTGTCATCCGGATCGGCTGCGTCGATCACGACTTGTCGATTTTAGTGATCTTCGATCCTTCGAGCGTCAGGTTGTACATCAGTCCCTTGGACCCGAAAATGAATCCGACCACAGGATCGTTGATGCTGGATGAGTCGATCGCCTTGCCGGCGCCGATGTCGATCAGCGCGACCGAGCCGTCGACGCCGACTTTCCAGCCTGCGCTGTTGCGGAACTTGTCCAGAGACTCCGGGGTCATGAACGCGATCACGATCGACTTTGCCTGGGCACCCAGTTGAAAGCCGATGGAGCCGCTGGCCGTGCGGTAGTAATCGACGGTCTTGCCCCCGACGATCAGCGCACCTTCGCCGGTCTCTCCTCCGACACCGACTCCGACCTTGATCACGCGCGGAAAAACGAGGTACCCCGCCGCCTGATCGAGAAACTTCCGGGCGCCGTCGACCTGCTCCGCGAACAGCTGCAGCGACTCCTCGACTGACGCATCGAGTTCCGCGGCGCTCGCCGCAAGGACATGAACCGGCAGCATTGCAACAACAGCAGCAAGCAGCACCCAAAGACTCCGGACGGCGTTAGACATTGGATTGATTCCTGTTTATAGGGTCATGGCATCTTAACCTACCGGGGACCCTGAAACGATGGAGGATCGGTGCGACCTTTTCCAGCGCAGCAGTGTTCTCCGTCGGTGGCGGAGTTGTTACCCGCTAGCTGAAGCAGTCTGTCGTTTACGTTTCGAAACAGGCGTAAACGCTACGGATTCTGGCACGCCGCGACCTCATCCTCGGTCAGTCCGAGATCCCGGGCGGCAGCCGACAAGTCGTCCGCCGTCGCGGTGGCCGAGTAAACGTCGCCCGCCGTACGGTGAAGATCGTAGTTGCCCGAGCGGGCCGCCGTCCTGCCGACAGCGCTCATCAGACGACCGAGGCCGCGCTTTTTCTTCTGCGACTCCTCGCGGGCGGCAATCTTTTCCTGCAGGCAGGCCTGCTGAGCCGCCTGCAGCGCCGCCGGATCCTGCGGTGCGGCCGCGGCCGGCGCAGCAGCCGGCGCGGCCGAGCCGCTTCGCTGCCTGTCGACCTCAGCCGAAAGGATTCCCGCCAGCACCGGCGAAACCTCGCCCGTAACCGGCATGTCGCGCTCGGCCTGAAACCTGGCAATGGCAACTGTCGTCTCCGTCGTTACCTCGCCGCTGATGTTGCCCGGATCGTATCCCAGGGCAACGAGGTCCTTCTGGATTTTCGCCGTCAGCTCATCGGCGCACGCCGGCGGGGGCATGGACATGACGATCAGGAATATCGTTAACAAAGCGATGCTGCGAACTGGCAATGACATTGCTGTCGTCCTCCGTATACGTTTGACCGACTCGCTTCCACTTAAGGCAAGTCGTGAGAGGTTTACATCCGGCCGATAGCCTCAGCCAGGGCTGCCGCAGGCTGGGGAGTAGCCTCGCCGGAAATTTCCAACCATTGTCCGACTCGAACTTGACGATTGCAACGACCGCCTGCTGCGCCAGTTCGCCATCGCGCCCTACCCCTATCAATTCATCGCAGTCATGCGCATTATGCAGCTTCCGGGTTCGCCTACAGGGGTCGGCGGTGACATCCAAAAGCGTCTGTTTCGGCTCGTTGGTCCTTTCGTCCTTGTCAGCCGTTTTGATCGGTTGTGCCGCGGGTCCGCAGGTCACGCGTGTCGACGAAATGAAATCCTCCGCTGCGGCGCCTTACACCAAAGTTCTTGTCGTATCGCTGTTCGATTCGTTCGACATGCGCAGATATCTCGAGACCGAACTTGTATCGCAACTTTCCGCGCAGGGCGTCGACGCGGTTGCAAGCACATCCATGATGAATACCAGGACGCCCGTCGTCCGGGGCACCTTCGTCGACATGGTTGAAAAGATCGGTGCCGACTCGGTGTTGCTGACGCAACTGGTCCACCTCGAGACCAGGGGGAAGGAGACAAGCATGAACCCGCAGGCGACCTACAACGTCAGGCCGACCTATTATTACAATGTATTCAGTGTCGAACTCACGGAGTATGTCGAGCCGCCCGAGCAGAGCCTCGAGTACGACCTGACGCTGCTGGCGGAGCTGATCTCCGTCGAGAGCCGCGAACCTGTCTGGATGATACAGACGCGCTCGAAGGTCGAGTGGAAGTCCGCGATGGAGCGGGATTACTCGGCCTACGTCGAGGAGGCAGAGGTGATTACGCGCCGGATGTCCAGGGATCGGGTCATCGCCGTTAATTGACAAAATGGGGTGCAAGGGCGACCCGCGACAAATGCCGGCCCTGTATTCGCGCACCCGATCGGAGCGACGGCCAAGGCGGTAAGAACTACAAAGCGCCTGTCGAGTTTCCGCAACCCGGCTTGCTGTATTCCCCCGGCCGCCCGTCGACCGTGCGGGCCCCCCGGCTACAGCTGAGTGGCACGACACTTGCAAATGCCTCGCAAACAGTATGCGCAAAGGGTCGTTGTGTAGCACACTGTGGAGGATGTCCAGAGACCGGAGGCGATGATGAAAATGATGGCGGTGTTCCTCGCAGCCCTGGTGTTGGCAGCCGGCGCAATGGCCGAAGAGCAGGCCGATCCTGTCCATGACCCGCATGACGCCGGGCCCGCGCTACCCGAGACCGGCGCCGAGTCGGGTGTCGACCAGGTTCCTGATGAAGCTCCCGAGCAGTCATCCGAAGCGGCCGGGGTAACAAAGGGAGATTTCATCCGAAAAATCGTGATCACCGTCGAAGGCGACGAGATCGGCGTGATTCGCGACGTAGGCTACAGTGCCGCCGCGGGCGAACCTGTTGCCGTCGTGGACGTCGATGCGTATATCGGCATCGGCGAAAAGCAAATCGCGATTCCTCTGTCGCAGTTCGAGCCCGCCGATACGAACTCCGACAGCGTCACGACAAGGCTGACCCGGCAGGGCATCGAAGCTGCAAAAGAATTCAACGAAGCGGATTTTATCCCCGCGGAGTGAACGTCCCGCTCGGCCGCGCTATGAGAATCGGGTGACTGTCCCCGGCGAAAAAGTGACTATTCCAGGTCGGCCCCGCGCTGCTGCAGCAGTTCGCGAAGTAGCGAGCGATGACAGCGGGACTCTTCCTGGCAGTAACATCCCACGGAGAGATTGGTCCGGTGAGACAGTGCGGCGAGAAGGTCGAGACTTCGTCGCGCTTCCGGCGCCTTCATTTCCGCCGTGAAAAGGCGCTGGAACGCCTTCCAGGATTTTTCATCGTGGGGATTCGTGTTCTTCAACAGCGTTTCACTCGGCGACAGGGTGGGAAACCACACGTCATAAAAATTGCGGCTTGCGTACTCGCTTTTCGCAACGCCCCGGGGCGGTCTGCGGACGGTACCGATGCGCAGGCCTTCCGACTGTGCGCGGGGAGTGCCAAGCCTGACGACACGAATGCTCATATGTGTTTGTCACCCCTGTTTTTTGCGAAGGTCTGATTGGCCGAAACCCATCCGAGGTTGCGGATACGCTCCAGTACACTACACTTCAAGTAAGGTTGGGTAGCGCCGGGGCCGTGAATAAGAAAGGCCCTTCCTCCTTGTCCGCAGGGTGGGAACAAGAGGCAGTCATGGTCCAGTTCAGGACGATCGGTCGCCGTCAATGTATGCGATCCATGCTCGCGGCGGGTGCGTTGTCACTGACCGGTTGTGAAAGCCTCATTCGCGCCGTTGCCGAGACATGCCCCGAGGATCCGGCCGAATCCGGCGGCGTCGACTGGACTCCCGACGTCCTGCACCCGGTCTTCTATGGCTTTCAGGATCTCGATCCCGCGGACGGAGCGCCTGCCACGCTTCGTATCTGGTATCCCACCTACGAGGGCTTCACCGACGGGCCGCCGATTCTGAAAATGTGCGTTATCCGCTGGCCGGTCGTGCTCTTTCTGCACGGCCAGCCTCCCTGCCCGGACGTAAACTACTATCGCCGCTGGGCAATGCTCCCGGCAGTGCTCGCGCGCAGCGGATATGTCGTAGTCGTGCCCAGCCACACAGCCATCTTTCCTGCCGAGGCGGAGTCACCGGCCGTTCAGAACGCGCTGGAAGCGCTCGACTGGGTGCGCGGCGGGTGGGAGCACTCACGGTGGGTGGATAGCCAGGCAGAAGCCACCGCCGTTGCGGGACACTCCTACGGCGCGTTGCTCGCGGCGCGAGTCGCGCAGGCGCGTCCAGCGATCGCGGCGTACGTCGGGCTGAGCGGACCGTGGCTGGAGTTCTCCAGTCCTTTACCCGTGCTGCAGGCGATCGGGGCGCCGTCCTTTTTCATGTGGGGCACCGGAGACCCGATCGGCAGCGCATTCGAGAGTCTGGATGGCGGCGGACTATGGGATCAGGTTCCCTCTCCGAAACACGCCGGCGTCTTCCCCGGCGAGCACTTCGACTACCTGCGCCCCTGGGCGGGATGCAACTTTTCTCGCGGAAGCTGCACTCTCATAGAAGCCGTGGCGGCCGAACTTGCTGCGCTCTTTATCGCGCGCCACGCGCCTGTGAATATTTCGAGTTCGCAAATCCCGCTGACACTCGAGCCGCCGGATGTGGTGCTCACGCAGGCACAGCAATTCTTCGCCGGCGGACACCTGAGCGGCCTCAGCCAGTTCGAAACGCAGGCGGGCTGCAGCCTTGGCCTGCGCTGGGTGGACGGCGCAACCTCCGGGCAACGGGAGTTAAGGCCATGACGAAGCCCGAGCGGATTGTCGATCACATCAGCCAGCTCGCCGACGATGTTACATCGCGCGAACGAAAGAGAAGCCTCCTTCCCGTGAAGTTCCAGGGCGGTGAGTCGGCGTATCTCGACATGTCGCAGACCCGGGCTCCGGTGTGGGCGGAAGTGCTCCAATCGTTACGCGATAACGACCAGCCCGTCTACGTGGAGCTTGATTCGGAATCCCGGGTGATTACCCAAATGCTTCTGCCGCGCTACCTGAAAGTCGAAGCCATCAGGCCCGCTGATAAGGACGCCGTGGAAGTCGAACTGGTCATTTCCCATGCGCGGCACTTCCTCAGTCGTAAACACAGCGACTACGAGCGTTTGCTGAAGATGCTGGAGGCTGCGCAAAAGAACAAGACGACCGTGCTGGTCACCGAGGATCCGGATACGCACACCATCATCGACGTGAGACCCGACGCCGGTAAAAGGAAAAAGCGGCGCCGCTAACATCGGACAGGACGATGCCTGCACCAGTCACACTCAACCGCGCGCGACAATTGTTCCGGCTCGTCAACGCCCGAATCTGCTGCCCGGCGAGCGCACCTGCGCCGTGCATTCCGTTTCACTACCCGGACGACGGCTGCTGGGGCCGCGCCCATGAGATGTGCCGGTTGATGATCGCCGACGGCGCCGACCCGGAAAAGATCTGGATCTTCGGGTCCCTGACGGTCAGCAGCCGTAACAAGCCCGATTGCAACGTGAACTGGGGCTGGCACGTCGCCCCGACCCTGCAAGTTCAGACCGGAAGCGCCGTCACGACGCATGTCGTCGATCCGGCATTGTTCGAGGAGCCTGTCACGGAAGCCGCCTGGAAGGGAGTGCAGGGAGACCCGGGGGCCGTGCTGATTCCGTCCGCGGCTTCGGTTTTCTATCGCAACCAGAGCGGCAGCATAAGCCAGACCGATCCCACCTACGCCGAGACCAACACGGTCCTCAACACTTATCGGAACGCCCTCAGGCTGCGGGTCGCAAGCAACGGCCCGCCGCCTTACTTCGCCTGCATGACGAAGCCGCCCGGAACACAGTGGCTCGGGACGATTTCCGGCGGGGCGACCGGGCGGTGGTTTACCTGGGGATGGCCGGCAGCCCGGCACGTCGTCTGGACCGTCATGCCGCTCACGCCTTGCCCCGGCGGTCCGCAACTAAGCTGGAACGTACAGATAGAGAGGGCAAGCGCGGGACAATGCACGTACTGGATAACAGTGAAAAATCTGACGGCGGACGCCGTCCGGTTCGAAGGCCGCTACGACGTGCTCGGCTAGCGACGAGGAACCCGAGAGGAGGCGCAGAGCTATGTGGACAGGAGTGCAATGGACAGGAACGATTTCCGGCGGGGCGACGAGGCGCTGGTTTACCTGGGGATGGCCCGCATCCTGGCACGTGGTCTGGTACCTCATGCCGACGACTCCGCAAGTCGGGGCGCCGCAGCTCGACTGGGATGTCGCAGTGGAGCGGGCGAGCAACGCACAATGCACGTACTGGATCACGGTGACGAACCTCAAGTCGACTGCGATAACCTTCGAAGGGCGATTCGCCGTCCTTTCATCCTGAGCAAGGTGGTTTTATGCGAATCATCATAGAAATTGACGAGAACGGCGTCACGAGTACGCGCCTCGCGGACTCCGAAGCAACAATGGAACTGCCGGAGCCCGCATCGGAAGTTCCGCCGCCCGAGCTGTTCAAGGCGGCCCTGAAGCTCGGCGCCGAAAGCGCCGGTCCCGCGGCGATCACTGCGTTGACGCGCCGCGTGGTAGGTACACGTTCCATGATCGAGCGTCTGTCGTCCGCGCCGGGCGATTCGGACGCGGGCGAGGCCCCGGGTGCTTCTACTGAGCGCGCACGGAAGGCGCCGGCGGGCAAGCGCAATTCCGGAAAGAAGGGTTTAAGGAAGAAGGGCAAGAGCAAGCCCGCCAGGAAAGCACGGCGGTAAAGGCAGAACAACCGGTCATTGCCTGCACGGCATCGTCGGGAAACGGTCACCCCGGGCCGTTCAGTCCCAGGACCTCGCCGAGATGCACCGTCACTATCAGGAACACGACCGCCAGCGCGAACAGCTTGAGCAACAGCGGCACGACGAAACGCACCCACGCCCCGTACGGAATCTTGCCCAGCGCCAGCGCGCCCATCACCAGTGCGCTGGTGGGCACGACCATGTTCGTGAAGCCGTCGCCGAACTGGTAGGCGATCACGGCGGTTTGCTGCGGCACGCCGGTAAGCGTGGCCAGCGGTGACATGATCGGCATCGTGACGAATGCCTGGCCGCTGCCGGACGGGACGAAGAAGTTGCACACGGTTTGCACGATCAGCATGCCGATCGCGGACGCTTCCGGACCCAGGTCGACAAGAACGCCGGCGATCGCATGTATCACCGTATCGATAACCTGCCCGTCGGCGAGCACTACTTCGATGGACCGGGCGAAACCGACGAGGAGCGCCGCCGCGGTCATGTCGGCGGCGCCCGCGATGAACGTGCGGCTGGTTTCCCCGGCCGGAATGCGGGCAATGAACGCCGCCGCAAGGCCGATCGCCAGAAACACCGCATTCAGCTCGGGGATATACCAGCCGTGCGTCGCCACGCCCCAGACGAATCCGATGACGCCGATCAGGAAGACGAGCAGTATCGCCTTGCGCGAGGCGCTGAACTCGACGTCCTGCGGCAGCTCGAACCCCGTTTCGTAACTGATATGCGCCACGAGGCTCGTCTCGGGGTTTTCGCGCACGCGGATCGCGTACCGGTAAATGTGGTGAAACGCGATCGCGAGGAAGGCGGCCATCATCGCGAGGCGAAACGCCCACCCGGAGGTGATCGGCACGTTCGCTATGTTCTGCGCGATAATGACACCGAAAGGATTCGTGCCGGCACATGCCCAGCCGATGCCGTAAGGCACCCAGACCATGCTCATCGCGACGATCGCGTCCATGCGCATGGCCAGGCTCATCGTGACGATAATGGGTATGAGCGGCACATACTCCTCCCCCATGCCGATCGTGAACGAGCCGAGGCTGAACATGACCAGGCAACCGCCGATCAGAATCCACGGGTTATGTCCGAGGCGCAGCACGGCCTTGTGCAGAAACGCGTCGATCGCGCCGCTTCGCCGGAGAATCGCAATGACGCCGCCGACAATGAAAATGAGAAAGATGATCTCCTGCGCTTCCGCGAATCCTTTCGGAATCGCCAGCAGGAAGTACCAGGGTTTGATATCCACGGCGGATTCGGCGTCCGCGAGTGCGTACGTATCGGGCACGACCATCGACCGGCCGGGATTCTCGGGATAGGGCTCGCGCTCGAACGCACCCTGCGGGATGACGTACACCAGCAGCTGTGCGATCACTATGATGGAGAAAATCAATACGAGCGAATCGAAAGACCAGCCGCGCTTCCTCATGCCTCTTCCCCTTGTTCCGGCGCTCGTGTCGGCGGCTTTGTGGTCCAGTTGCTTTCCCGGAAAACTGGTCTATGCTGACCATTGGGAGCCAGACTGCCAAATTAGCCAAGCTCCGGGCCAATATCAATGAATAAGTGGCTTGGTCCGCTACGAGTCCCGAAGTTCCAGTAAAAGTCGCAGAATTCCACGCCGAGGTGTCCCAGTGAGCACAGCTGCACATCCATTTCATCCAATCGTTTACGTTCGCGGATTCGCTGCCACGCAGGGCGAAATCGACGAGACCGTCGCCGACCCCTACATGGGATTCAACATCGGTTCGGCAAAGGCGCGCGTTGCGTGGACCGGTGACGTAAGACGTTTTTACTTCGAGTCGCCGCTGGTGCGTCTGATGAGCGACCACAAGTACGAGGACGTTTTCGTCGACGGCGACGACCTGATCGCGGCCGAACACAACCAGTACCCGGTCCCCAATCGCTGCATCGTGATCTATCGCTATTACGACGACGCTTCGACGGACTTCGGCAGCGGCAAGACACCGCCGATCGAGCACTTCGCCAGAGGCCTGGACAGGCTGATCCTGCGGCTTCGGGACAAGGTATGCGAAAACAAGGACAACAATATCTCGCCCGCCGATTTCCGCGTCCACCTGGTTGCCCACTCCATGGGAGGGCTGATCTGCCGTGCCTTCCTGCAGAACGCGAAACTCGGATCGTCGGCCTCACGGTCGGCAGTCGACAAGCTGTTCACCTACGCGACCCCGCACAACGGCATCGACATGCGGATCGTGCGCAACGTTCCCGGCTGGCTGACGTTCGGTGACATCAATAACTTCAACCGCGACAGGATCGCCCAGTATCTGGGCCTGCCGAAAGGGCCTGACGTGTCCGTCGTCAGGAACTTTCCGCCGGAGCGGGTCTTCAACCTCGTTGGAACCAATGCAGGCGACTACACCGCCGGTCACGGCATTTCTTCCTGGGCCGCCGGAGACGCCAGCGACGGACTGGTGCGAATCGAGAACGCGACAACGCACGGCCCGGACAAGAACGGAAACGACATCAGCTCGCCGCGCGCGTTCGTGCACAGGAGCCACTCGGGGCACTATGGCATCGTGAATTCGGAGGAGGGCTACCAGAACCTGACTCGCTTTCTCTTCGGGGATATGCGCGTCGACGGCATTCTGGACATCGACGACATAACGTTACCGGTGGAGGTCCAGAAAGTCTTCGACGAAGGGAAGACGGTTCGCGCTTCCTACCAGTTCGAAATTGCGGTCAGCGTGCGCGGTTGCCAGTGGCAGATGACGCGCCGGGAGAAACGCGAGAACTCCGCGATCTTCCGCAGCTACGGGCAGCTGTTTCCGGGAAAGGATGGCACCAGGCGACCGCCGGACCGAAGCGCCAGCCCGCACCTGTTTTCCGTCTTCCTCGACTCCAGCAAGAGCGTCAAAGCTTCCAGATCGGTCAGCTTTGCCTTCGACATCAAAGTGCTCGTGCCCGACTACGAGGTCGACGGCGCGCTGTTCCTGAAACGCCATTACGAGGGCGGCCATATTTATCGCGACCTCATACTCGTGGAGGCGTTTCACGACCCGGCCGCCCCGGGCGGCTGGCGCGTAAAGTACGGGTATCAGGAGATCAATCCCGGTAAACCGGGCGTAGACGCCGAGACGCGGAAGTTGAAGGGCGGCGGCAAGGGCGTGACGTTCGAAATTCCGATTGAACAGAAAGCTCGCCCCGGCTTAAGCGGGAAGTTGCGAATCGAGGCCCGGCCATGGAGCTGATCGACGGCCGTCACCGTCGCTTGCTCACGCTTCGCAACAGTTCGCTTTGTCCTCCCCGGATGCGCAGGCCTTCACCCCGCCAACCACGTATCGCAGCATGTGCACGTAAGCCTGTTCCAGGTCCGCCGAGCGGTATTGCTCCTCGGAAAGCAGGTCGATGCGGCCGGTTTCGGCAAAGATGAACACCATGTTCGCCAGCATGAGCTGGTACGACCACTGGATCTGCTCCTCGCTGGCATCCGGCAAGGCCATGCGCATCGCGCTCAGAAAGTACCTCGCGGTGGGATCGAACAGCCGGCTCAGCACCGCGGTCCAGTGCGGATGGATGGAAACCTTGGCGACCAGCTGCATGTAGTTTTTCCAGCCGTGATCGCCGGCCATGCTCAGTGTCAGGAACGGCCGCATGAAGGCATCCACGACGTCCTCGATCGGCGGCGGGGTGCTCCCGCGACGCGTGCGGCACTCCTCCAGCGCCTCGAGGCGGAAATTGCGCACCGCCTCGACGCGGCGTGACAGCACTTCCTCGAACAGGCGCATCTTGTCGCCGAAGTGGTACTTGAGCAGCGCCAGGTCCACGTCGCCCTGGCGGGCAATTTCGCGCAGCGAAACTCCCTCGTAGCCGTGCTCCGCAAACAGGAGTTCGGCCACGTCCAGCATGCGCTCGCGCGTGGATTTCCGCCCGGGGGCGGCCGTGCGCTTTTTCTTTTTCCGGCCTCGCTTTGCCATCGGTTTCTACCTTCCTCCTGCCCCGTTTTGCGGGCCTGCCTGTCGCGCCCTCTTGACAAACTTCTCAAACGGTGAATAAATATTAATCAGTTGATAAAGTCTATTCCATCATATGATAAGCCCTGCGGCGCTCGACCGCGACCCGCGCGAGCGGGGCGACGCAGGATGAAAGTGACACGACGGGGGGGGTGGTGGCATGAACAACAGGCGCCGGTGTGCGGCCTCGTACGGTTGCAGCGCGTTTGCTGCCTTCGCGATTTTCATGGCGCCGCAATGGGTCGGGGCGCAGTCGCCGGCCAGCTCCGCGCCGCCGCTCGAAGAGATCGTCGTGACCGCGCAAAAACGCGAGCAACGGCTGCAGGACGTGCCGTTTTCCGTTTCGGCACTCTCCGCCGAGCAGATTGCCGCGAGCGGCATCACCCGGCTCGACGACGTTGCCCGCTACACGCCCGGCCTGTTCTTCGAAACGATCGGAATCGGCCGGCCGCAGGCCTTCATCCGCGGCATCGGCAGCGCCGCGTTCGATGCGGGTTCGGATCCCTCGGTCGCCCTGTTCGTCGACGAAATCTATATCTCACGCTTCACGGGCGTCACGTTCGACCTGTTCGATCTCGAGCGCATCGAGGTCCTGAAAGGTCCGCAGGGCACGTTGTTCGGACGCAATGCCGCCGGCGGCGCGCTGCACATCGTCACCCGCAAGCCGACCGACGAGTTCAGCGCGCAGTTCGCCGCCGACATCGGCAATTATGACTCGATGCTGCTGCGGGGCGGCATCAGCGGGCCGTTGCGGGGCGACGACTTCCTGTACCGCCTGTCCTTCGCCGCCAAGGAAAGCGAAGGCTATATAACCAACACCGCCACCGGCGAGCATCACCAGGACGACGGCAGCTACGGTCTGCGCGGCCAGCTCCGTTACACCGGTTCCGACGTGTTCGACGCGACCTTTACGCTGGAATACGGCCGCGACGATATCGGCATGCTGGCCGAACAGAACGTCACCGACAACGTCCTGTTCCGGCCGCCCGGCGATCTTGCGGGCCCGCCGGACGAACTCAGCCTGTACCAGCAGTACAACACCGACGGCTTCCAGGAGCGTGACTCGACCCTGATCGCCGCCCACCTGAACTGGGAAACGCCGCTCGGTGCGCTCAGTTCGATCAGCGCTTTCCGCAACAACGAGTTCGAGGAATTGCACGACCTCGACTCGACCCTGCTCGATACACTGGATCGCTACGCACTGGAGGACGGCGAGACGTTCTCGCAGGAGTTGCGCCTCGCGTCGGACACAGACGCGCCTTTCAACTGGGTCGCCGGACTCTATTATCTGCACGAAAGCACGTTCCGTGACGAGCAGTGGGTGATCGGCGGCGACACGGCTTTCGCGCTCTTCATGAACGGCGGCCAGCGCTTCAACCTGCAGGACGTCATGGATGTGACGACCGACAGTTACGCCGTCTTCGGCCAGGGCACGTACGCCTTGACGCCGCAGTGGAACCTGACCGGCGGGGGCCGCTACAGCCGCGACGAAAAGTCCGCCGACCGCGTGCTCGACAACAACGGCATCGGAGCCCAGTGCACGCCCGGCACGCCGTGCGGCCCGTTCCCGTTCAACGTGCTGCTCCCGGCGAGTTTCACCACCAGCTTCGGCCGCAGCTGGAACTCGTTCGACCCGCAGGTGACCGTCGACTATCGCGCCTCGGACGACGTGATGCTTTATGCCACCTACCGGGAAGGCTTCAAATCGGGCGGGTTCCAGCCGTCCATTCCTGCGAACGAAGAGCGCGCCAGCTTCATCTTCGATCCCGAAGAGGTTCGCTCCTACGAAGTGGGGGTCAAGTCGGAACTCGCCGAGCGCAGGCTGCGCCTGAACGCGGCGCTTTTCTACAACCGCTACGAAGACCTGCAATTCGTGACCGGCACCGGCGTCGGAGCGGGCGGCGCGCCCATCGTCGTCACGGACAACGCGGCGCACGCAACGTCGCAGGGCGGGGAAGTCGAACTCCTGTTTCGCCCCGGCGAAAACCTGCAGCTCTCTGCCGGGTATTCCTACGTCGATGCGACCATCGACGAGTACGTCGACGACGCCGGCAACGATCAATCCGGCAAGCAGGTAATCCGAACGCCGAAACACCAGGCGAGCACTGTCGGTGAGTACAGCTTCGAGCTGGGCGGCGACGCGCGCCTGGTGTTGCGTGGCGAATGGAGCTATCGCTCGCGCGTGTACTTCGACCCGGGCAATACGCTGGAGACGAGCCAGGAAGGATTCAGCCAGTTCAATGCACGCATCGCCTACGAGACAGGCGGGCCGTGGTCATTCGCGCTCTGGGGTCGCAACCTCGGCGACGAGTTGTACTGCCAGAACACGATCACGCTGTCCGCCTCGACCGTGGGCGTCTGCCACACGGGCCCGCCGAGAACCTACGGCGTGTCTTTCCTGTACACCTACGAGTGACGAAGCAACCAGGAGGTGCGAGCCGATGGCAAGCCGTATTCGACGCGTGATTACCGCTCAAGACGACGCCGGCAGGTCCTATATTCTGCAGGACTCGCAGGCGCCGAACGTCAACGAAGTCGCGTCGATGCCCGGCCTGACCATCACGGAGTTGTGGGAGACGCTGAAGGTACCGGCGGGCAACGAAGGGACCGGCGACGGCGCGGACCGGCCGATCCGGCACGAGCCGCCGCCCGGCGGCACGCTTTTTCGCACCGTGGAGTTTCCGCCGGACGAAGTCTGGCGCGGCTCGGTCGACTCGCAGAAAGCGTTCGACTCGATCGGCGGCGGGCATACCCGCGACGCGTCGAGCGACGATCCGATGATGCACAAGTCGAACACGATCGACTACGTGGCGATCCTGAGCGGCGAGATTTACGCCGTGATGGACGAGGACGAAGTATTGCTCAAAACCGGCGACGTACTCGTGCAACGAGGCACGAATCATTCGTGGTCGAACCGTTCGGGCAACAGCTGTGTGCTGGCGGTCGTGCTGGTCAGCGCGGACCCGATCTGACGTCTCTCGAGGACTCGGGATGAACCCTGCCAGACCCGCCGCGCCGGGCGACATGCATCCCTTCATAGGACTCGATGTGCCGCGGCTGCTGGCGCGACGCGCGGAAGCGGCACCGGAACAGGCATTTCTCGTCTGGGAGCCGGTCACCGGGGAGCCCCAGACACTTACTTACGGGAAGTTCCGCGACCGCGTCCTGTCGCTGGCCGCCGGGCTCGCGCAGCGCGGGGTGCGCGCCGGCGATCGCGTCATCGTTCACATGGAAAACTGTCCGCAGTTTCTCGAATGCTGGCATGCCTGCTCCACGCTCGGCGCGATTGCCATCACCACCAACACCCAGGCAACCGCGACGGAATTTTCCTGGTTTGTCGGGCATTCGGAAGCGAGCGTCATCGTCACGCAACCGAGCCTGCTTCCCGTTACCGCAACGGCGAAAGTCTCATTGCTGTGCTGCGCCGCGCAGAATCCCGACGGCAGCAAGGCGGCCATCGGCGCGGCCGTGCCGCTGCAGGATTGTTACGGTTCCTGGCGCGACGAGTTGCAGCGCGGCGCCGATCCCCTGGCGGACAACAGCGTGCAATACACCTCCGGCACCACGTCGCGGCCGAAAGGCGTGTTGTGGACGCATGCGAATGCGTTGTGGGGCGGCGCGGTCGGGGCAGCGCACCTCGGACTGCGCTCGGACGACGTCGGCCTTGCGTACATGCCGCTTTTTCACACCAACGCGCTTTGCTATTCGATGCTGGCGACGCTCTGGGCCGGCGGCACGCTGGTGCTGATGCCGAAGTTCTCCGTCGGCCGCTTCTGGCCGGTGGCGCTCCAGCGGCAGTGCACCTGGGCCAGCATGATTCCGTTCGCGCACAAGGCGCTGCTTTCACAACCCGACCCCGACGGCGCCCACAGTTTTCGTCTCTGGGGTTGTCCGCACAGCGACCCCGCTGTCGAGCAGCGCTGGGGCATTCACACGGTGGGCTGGTGGGGCATGACGGAAACGATCAGCCAGTGCATCGTCGGTTATCGTCACCTCGTCAACCGGCCGGGCGCCATGGGCAGCACCGCGCCCGAGTACGAGATTGCCGTGCTGCACGCCGACGGCCGGGCGGTGTCCCCGGGCGAAACCGGCCGCCTGCTGGTGCGCGGCGTGCGCGGCGTGAGCATGTTCAAGGAGTACCTGAACGACCCGCAAACGACTGCCGCGAGTTTCGATGAGCAAGGCTGGTTCGAGACCGGCGACATGATCACGCTGACGGACTCGGGGCAGTTCCAGTTCGCCGACCGGCAGAAGGACGTGCTCAAGGTGGGCGGCGAGAACGTCTCGGCTTCGGAAGTCGAGCGCGTCATTCTCGGCGTGCCCGGCGTCGCGGAAACCGCGGTCGTCGGGCGTCCGCACGACATGCTGGACGAGGTGCCAGTGGCGTTCGTGATCGCCGCGCGTCAAGCGGACGAGACGCTGGAAGACGCAATCCTCGCGCAATGCCGCACGCACCTCGCTCGCTTCAAGCTGCCCACCGAGATTATTTTCGTCGAGGATTTCAGCCGCGCCGCGTTGAACAAGATCGACAAGACCGCACTGCGGGCACAACTGAGGAACCCGGCAGCACCGGCAAAAGCATGACCGTTAACGTCGGCCTGGTCGGTTTTGGCGCGTATCTTCCCGCGTTGCGGCTTCCGCGCGAGAAAATTCTCGATGCGCACGGTTGGCTGAACCCCGGTCTCGCGGCCTTTGCCAAAGGCGAACTCGCCGTGTGCAACTGGGACGAGGACGCACTCACCATGGCCGCCGAAGCGGCGCGCGTTACCTTGCCCGTCGCCAAGCGCGGCGATGTCGAGAAGCTGATGTTCGCCTCGACGACGCTGCCGTTCGAGGGACGGTTCGGCGGCGCGCTGCTGACCGAGGCGCTCGGTCTGCCGGCGGACGCGCTGTGCCTCGATGCCGGCGGCGGCATGCGTTCCGGCCTCACCGCCGTGCGCCTCGCCCTGGAGTCGGACGTGAGGCAGGGCGGCGTGACCCTGTGCGTCGCCTCGGACCGCCAACAGGCAAAGCCCGCGAGCATCCGCGAGATGTCCTCAGGCTCCGGCGCCGCGGCGCTCTTGCTCGGCCGCGACAAGGTGCTCGCCCGTTTCCTCGGCGCATCCAGCCATACCACCGATTTCGTCGACCGCTTTCGCCCCGGCTACGCGAATGAGGACATCCACTGGGAAGATCGCTGGGTCCGGGAGGAGGGTTACCTGAAAATCATCCCGGAGACGATCCGCGCCTTGCTGCGGAAGCTCGGGATGTCCGCCGATGATGTTGATCACCTCGTGATTCCGGTCGCCATGCCGGGAGTTGCGGCGGCGGCCGGCGCCGCAGTCGGCATCCCCCCCGAGCGCGTCACCGACAATCTGTCCGGCGTGTGCGGCGACGTCGGCAGCGCCTACCCGCTGTTACTTTTGATCTCGGCGCTGGAGCGGGCGCGGCCCGGCGAGCGGATACTCGTCACCGCGTTCGGTCAGGGCTGCGACGCGCTGCTGTTCGAAGCAACCGACGAACTCCCGGCGGCTAGCGCGCATTTGCACGGAAGCAGAGCCGCGTTGTCGCGGCGACTCGTCGAAACCAACTACCTGCGCCACCTGGTCGCCGCCGGGCAGCTCGCCCTCGACACAGGCCTGCGTGGGGCGGCGCAGGGCGCGACACCCCTGAGCGTTGCCTACCGCGAGCGGCGTGCCCTGCTCGGCTTCACGGGAGGGCGCTGCCCGGCTTGCGGCACCCTGCAGTTTCCGCGCGCGGAGCGCTGCGTGAACCCGGGCTGCCATGCGGGAGGACCGCAGGATGCGGTGAGCTTTGCAGAGCGGAGCGCGCGCATTCTCAACTGGACCGCCGATCGGCTTGCTTACTCACCCCGGCCGCCGCTCTGTTACGGCATGGTCGAATTCGACGGAGGTGGGCGGGTATTGATGGAATTTGCAGACGTCGGCGAGCAGGCCCTGGTTGCGGGTATGCCGTTGCGAATGGTGTTCCGGTTGCGGCGGCCGGCTCCGAAACTGGGCTATCGCAGCTATTTCTGGAAGGCGGCGCCTCTTATTCGGGAAGCAGCGGCATGACGACGGGCATTCGCGACAAGGTCGCCATCCTCGGCATGGGCTGCACGAAGTTCGGCGAGCGCTGGGATGCGAGTGCGACCCGACTCATCAATGAAGCCTTCGACGAGTGCGTGGCGGACGCCGGCATATCTGCCGACGACATCGACGCCGCCTGGCTCGGCACCTGTATTGAGGACATCCACCTCGGCCGTTCGGGCGTGCCGCTGGCGACGACGCTGCGCCTCAGCAACGTGCCCGTAACGCGCGTCGAGAACTATTGCGCGACCGGCACGGAGGCATTCCGCGGCGCCGTGTACGCCGTGGCTTCCGGCGCGGCGCGGATGGCGCTGGCGATGGGCGTGGAGAAACTCAAGGACACCGGTTACGGCGGGTTGCCGGCATTCAGCGTCGGCACGTTCGACGACCAGTGGTGGCCGAACGTCACCGCGCCGGGCACGTTTGCGCTGCTTGCCAACGCGTACGCCGCCCGTCATCGCATCCCGGCCGGCGACTTGCGCAGGGCCATGGCGCACGTTTCGGTCAAGAGCCATGAGAACGGCCTCGGGAGCCCGAAGGCGCACATCCACAAACGCATCAGTGAGCAGCAGGTGATCGCGGCGCCCGCGATCGCGGAGCCGCTCGGTCTTTACGATTGCTGCGGGGTCAGCGACGGCGCCGCCTGCGCGATCGTGACGACCCCGGAAACAGCGGCCGCGCTGCGGGGCGCGGCTGACACGATCACGGTCAAGGCGATCCAGCTTGCTGTCAGCAACGGCAGCGAGGCAGGCTTCGGCGACTGGGACGCAAGCCACTTCGTCACGACGCGCATCGCAAGCCGCCGCGCGTACGAGGAGGCGGGTATCAGGGATCCCGCAGCCGAACTCGATGTAACGGAGGTGCACGATTGCTTTTCGATCACCGAGCTGGTGACGATGGAGGACCTGGGGTTGAGTGCGGAAGGGCGGGCCGTGCACGATATCCTCGACGGCGTTTACGATTCGAGCGGCCGCTTGCCCTGTCAGATCGACGGCGGCCTGAAATGCTTCGGGCACCCCATCGGTGCGTCGGGCTTGCGCATGCTTTACGAGGTGTACCTGCAGCTTTCGGGACGCGCCGGCGCACGGCAGCTCAATGACGCGCGACTGGGGTTGACGCACAACCTCGGCGGTTTTCCGTTCCAGAACGTGTGCTCGGTTACGGTGCTCGGACGCCGGTGAGCGTTTCGGCACAAGCGACGTTCCGGATACTGCGCGGCGCACTGGTTTGGGCGTTCGTGCTTTGCGCCCTGCCTGTCTGTGCAAATGCCGGGACATCCACGTCGGTTTTTCGCATTCACCTGCTCGGCACCGGCAACCCGATGCCGTCCTTCGAACGCTTCGGCAATGCGACGCTGGTGCAGGCGGGAGAGCATCGCCTGCTCGTGGATGCGGGCCGGGGGACGTTCCTGAGACTGGGGCAGGTCGCAGTGGCGGAGGATGCCCGGGCGCTGCTGCCGGGCATCGTCGCGGATTCGGTGCTGTCGGTCGACCAGGTGTTCCTGACCCACCTTCACTCCGACCACGTCGTCGGGCTGCCGGACCTGTGGCTTACCGGATGGCTTTATCGTCAGCACCGGTCGCTGCACGTCCGCGGCCCTGCCGGCACCGTGCATCTTGCCGAACACCTGCAAAAGGCATTCGAGTTCGACATCGGCGTACGCCGCGACACGGGGGCTCGTCTCCCCGGCACCGGCGCGAGGATACTGGCGCAGGAGATCGCCGAAGGTGCGGTGTTCGAGGATGACGGCCTGGTCGTCACCGCGATACTCGTGGATCACGCTCCCGTCGAACCGGCCTATGCCTACCGAATCGACTTCGGCAGCCGTTCGGTGGTGATCTCGGGAGACACGCGTCCATCGGAAAGCCTGATCCAGGCGTCGAAGTCCGCCGACGTACTGATCCACGAAGTCATCGCCGTGGACGATACCCTGGCGGAGGACGAGCGAATCAAGACCATCGTGAGCCACCACACTACGGCCCGCCAGGCCGGACGGGTATTCGCGCGCGCAGAGCCGCGGCTGGCCGTTTTCAGCCACATCGTGCTCGCCGGCAACATCGAGACAGGGGCCGTGGAGAAGCAGGCGCGCGAATCCTGGGAGGGCCCGCTCTGGACCGGCGCCGATCTGGACACGATCGAAATCGGCGAGGAAATCGTCGTGCTTCGAGGCGGTGAGCGGGTGCTTGTCGTAGGCGCTGCATCGCGATAAGGGACCGGAAGCCCTGTTGTGCTTGTGCGAGGCTGCGCGTGCTGCTGCCTGGACGCCCCCGGACATCGCCTCCGGGCATCGCCGAGTCCCGCAGCGGCGGTGCCGAGCCGCGGTTGCTTCGCGCCATTGCGTCGGCTACTTTTCCCTCTTGGTCCTGCGCGGCCGCCGGGGGGTAATCAAGAGCCTCAAGTGTCCAGATACCGTGCGTTCGTAACCCCGGTTGCTTCACTGGCACTGCTCTTCGTCGGCGCCTGCGGGTCGCTGCCCACCGGGTACGAGAAAACCCGTAGCACGGCGCTGACCGGAACCTCGGACACCTCGCTCGGCATCGGCGTTGCGGGCTGGGCCGACGCCCACGCCGGAAAGTCGGGTTTTTATCCGCTGCCGACGGGGCTGGACGCACTGGGCGCGCGCCTCGCACTGATCGACCGGGCGGAACGCAGCATAGATGCCCAGTACTTCCTGATAAAGAAGGATCTTGCGGGCCTGGTATTCGCCGCAAAGCTGGTGGAGGCAGCGGATCGGGGCGTGCGCGTCCGTTTTCTCCTCGACGACATATTTACCACCGCGACGGACGAAAGCCTGCTGCTGCTCGATCATCATCCGAACATCGAGATCCGGGTGTTCAACCCGGTGGCGCGTGGCGGCATCGAATGGATCAATTTCGTGAAGGACTTCGAGCGCGCGAATCGTCGCATGCACAACAAGTCTTTCACCGTGGACAACCAGGTAACGATCTTCGGCGGCCGCAACATCGCGGAGGAATACTTCCAGTTGACGAAGGATTCGGAATTCGTCGACTTCGACATGCTCGCGTTCGGGCCGGTGGCCGCGGGCATTTCCGAAAGCTTCGACCGGTTCTGGAACCACTCGCTGTCGTATCCGATGTCGGCGTTCGAGCGCGGCGGCAGTTCCTACGAGTCGCTGCGCGAGGAGGCGCGCGCCGCGTTGCAGACGGCAGGCCGCGACATTTACTTGAGGTCCATAGACACGCCGCTGGTCAGGGACGTGGTCGAGAGCAAAGCATCGTTCTACGCGGCCGAGGCGGAAGTCATCACGGATGACCCTGACAAGCTGTTGCACAAGGTATCGCCGGATCGGCAAATTCTGGTGACGCGCATGGCCGAAGTGGTTGCCGGCGCAAAATCCGAAGTCATCGTCATCAACCCGTACTTCATTCCGCGGGATAGCGGTCTCGGGTTCTGGAAGGCCGTGGCCGACAAGGGCGTGAACGTCACCGTACTCACGAACTCGCTGGCTTCCACCAACCATGTAGCGGTCCATTCCAGCTATTCCACTTATCGCAAGCGATTGCTCGAGGCAGGAGTCGACCTGTATGAAGCCAGGGCCAACGCCACGGAGGCCGATCCGGAGACCGGTGTCCGGCTGGAATCGCTGACCGTGCACACCAAGCTCGTTGCGGTCGACCGGCGCTATCTTTTCGTCGGCTCGCTGAATCTCGATCCTCGCGCCATCGACATCAACACGGAGATGGGGTGCTGATCGATGCGCCGGCGATGACGTCGTCCTTGGCCGAACGCTTCACGAAAGGGCTGCCGGGTTTCAGCTACAGGCTTGCACTTGACGGCAAAGGCAGGTTGGAATGGCACGGGAACAT
>Ga0299913_10000544_pt1 | contig 24491 bp, 16 predicted proteins | sample RVTome_9_FD_201360 | JGI IMG/M metagenome (GOLD analysis project Ga0299913, IMG submission 201360) | Soil microbial communities from uranium-contaminated site in the Upper Colorado River Basin, Wyoming, United States - RVT155D38 (version 2) ... | reverse complement strand
CCCCTCTCGCACCGCTGACGGCCGCAACGTCATCCTGCGCGCCGTCGTGCTCTCGCCCGCCGAGCGGCTGCGGCGCGTCATGCGCTCGCTCGGCCTCCCCGCCCCCGCCCGCTAGACCGTCGCACGCCAGTACGTGCGGCCGCCGGAACCGTGCGTACTTGGGGGCGCCGGTTCAGCCACCGATAATCTGGGCGGATGCGCCAGATCCGCTTCCCTGGCGAGTCGCCCGAGCACCGGCGCGCACGCGCGCTGCGCGAGCGCGTGGACGACCTCCGCCACGCCCGGCAGCGGATCATCGCGGCCGCCGACGCCGAGCGCCGGCGGATCGAGCGCGACCTGCACGACGGGGCTCAGCAGCGCATGGTCGCCGTGGCCGTCACGCTCGGGCTCGCCCAGTCGCGCTTCGAGTCGGACCCCGAGGGAGCGTTCCAGCTGATCGGCCAGGCCCGCGAGGAGGCCCAGCACGCCGTCAAGGAGCTGCGCGAGCTGGCGCGCGGGATCCATCCCGCGGTGCTCAGCGACCGCGGGCTCGCCGCCGCGCTGGAGGCGCTGGCGGGTCGCGCGCCGGTGCCGGTCGAGGTCAGCGGGGTCCCCGAGCAGCCGATCGCCCCGGACATCGAGGCCGCCGCGTACTTCGTCACCGCCGAGGCGCTGACCAACGTCGCCAAGTACGCGAACGCCAGCACGGCGTCCGTCCGGCTCTCGCTCGACGCCGGGCGCCTGCGCGTCTCCGTCGAGGACGACGGGGTCGGCGGCGCGGACCCGTCCGCGGGCACCGGCCTGCGTGGGCTGCGCGACCGCGTCGACGCGCTCGACGGCCGGCTCGAGATCGAATCGCCGCTCGGCCGAGGCACGACCATCACGGTCGAGATGCCGCTCGACCGCCCCTGATGCTGCTCGCGATCGACCAGGGCACGACCGGCACGACGTGTCTGGTCTTCGACCTCGCAGGCGAGCTGATCGGGCGCGCCTACCGCGAGTTCACGCAGCACTTCCCGAGGCCCGGCTGGGTCGAGCACGACGCCGACGAGATCTGGGACGTCTCGCACGCGGTCGCCGGCGAGGCGCTCGCCGACGCGGGCACCGAACCGGGCGAGCTCGAGGCGGTCGGCATCACCAACCAGCGCGAGACGGTCGTGTGCTGGGACCCGTCGACCGGCGAGCCGCTGCACCGCGCGCTCGTGTGGCAGGACCGCCGCACGGCGGGGCGCTGCGACGAGCTGCGCGAGGCCGGCGAGGAGCCCGCCGTGCGCGCCAAGACCGGCCTCGTGCTGGACCCGTACTTCTCGGCGACCAAGATCGAGTGGCTGCTGCGCGAGGTCGACGGCCTCGCGCAGCGCGCACGCGAGGGCCGGGCGGTCTTCGGGACCGTCGACTCGTGGCTGCTGTTCAAGCTGACCGGCGAGCACGTCACGGACCCCACCAACGCGTCGCGCACGCTGCTGTTCGACATCGGCGAGGGCCGCTGGGATCCGGCGCTGCTCGACCTCTTCGGCGTGCCGGAGCGGTCGCTGCCGGAGGTCCGCCCGAGCTGCGGCGAGCTCGGGCGCACGAAGGACTTCCACGGGCACGAGGTCCCGGTCTCCGGCGTCGCCGGCGACCAGCAGGCGGCGCTCTTCGGCCAGCGCTGCCTCGAGCCCGGCCTCGGCAAGAACACGTACGGCACCGGGTCCTTCGTGCTGATCAACGTGGGCACTCGCGTGCGCGACGCGCCCGACGGCCTGCTCTCGACCGTCGCCTGGCAGATCGGCCGCCAGACGACCTACGCGCTCGAGGCGGCGATCTTCGTCACCGGCGCCGCCGTGCAGTGGCTGCGCGACGGGCTCGGGATCATCGAGGCGGCAGCCGACACCGAGGCGCTCGCGGGGTCGCTGGACTCCAACGACGGCGTGTACTTCGTGCCGGCCCTCACCGGCCTCGGCTCGCCGCACTGGGACCCCTACGCCCGCGGCACGATCGTCGGGCTCACCCGCGGCGCGGGCCGCGCCCACCTCGCGCGCGCCGCGCTGGAGGCGATGGCCTACCAGGCGGTCGACGCCGTCCGGGCGATGGAGCGCTCCGGCAGCGAGCCGCTCGCCGAGCTGCGGGCGGACGGGGCGGCGACCGTCAACGGCTGGCTGATGCAGTTCCAGGCCGACCTGCTGGGGGTGCCGGTCGTCGTGCCGGAGGTGGCCGAGACGACGGCGATGGGCGCGGCGCTGCTGGCCGGCGTGGGGGCGAGCCTGCTCACGCTCGACCAGGTCGCGACGATCGGCGAAGAGCGCGCCCGCTACGAACCGCGGATGGGCGAGGACGAGCGGGCGGAGCTGCTCGACGGCTGGCACCGCGCGCTCGATCGCTCGCGCCGCTGGGCGTCAGAATAAGCGCCCGATGACGGACCAGAACCTCGCACCGATGAAGGACCAGGTCTACAAGGACCCGCGTCCCGCGTCGCACTTCGACCACTTCCACGAGCGCTCCCGGACCCGTGACCCGGACTGGGTCTACGAGGCGGTGCGGATCGTCACCACGCTGTACGCGTGGACGTTCTTCCGCGCCCGGGGGATCGCCGCCGAGAAGGTCCCGGCCGCCGGTCCCGTGATCCTCGCGCCGAACCACTTCTCGTTCATGGACCACTTCTTCCTCGGCGTCTCGATCCGGCGCAAGGTCCGCTTCATGGCCAAGTCGCAGCTCTTCCAGCGGCCGATGGAGTGGATCTACACGCATGGCGGCGTCTTCCCGGTGCGGCGCGGCTACGCCGACGAGGAGGCGTTCACGACCGCCGACAGCATCCTCGACCGGGGCGGGACGATCGCGATGTACAGCGAGGGCGGCCGCTCGCGCACGGGCAAGCTGTCGGACACGGTCCGGCCCGGGATCGGGCGGCTCGCGCTCGAGTCGGGAGCGACGGTGGTGCCGGTGGCGATCCACGGCTCCTCGCGCGTTCGCAACTGGAAGCGGCTGCAGTTCCCGAAGGTCACGGTGCTGTACGGGGACCCGATCCGCTGGGAGCGCGTCGAGAGCCCGACACGCGAGCAGCAGCAGGAGGTCGCGAACGCGATCTTCGCCGAGATCCGGGCGCTCTACGAGCAGCTCGATGCGCACGGGCGGCGGGGCGTCAAGGAGCAGCGGCGACGCGAGCTGCGCCAGGCGTGACCGAGGTCCTGCGGCCGGGCCTGTTGGAGGGGGTGCGGGTGGTGGTGGCCGGCGCGGGCGTGCTCGGCTCGGCGGTCGCGGCGCGGGCGTCCGCGTTGGGCGCGAGCGTCGACCCCGCGGGTGAGGAAGCGGATGTGCTCGTCTGGGACGGTGCGGCGGTCTTCGCGGCGGCGTCGGGTGTCGAGGCCGTGCGGGCGGCACTGGATCTCGGGTGGGAAGCGATCCGCGGCGCGATGGCCGATGGCCAGCTCATCGTGCTGCTCGCGCCGCCGCCCGGCGATGCGCACGCCGAGGCCGCGCGGGCCGGGCTGGAGAACATGGCGCGGACCCTGTCGATCGAGTGGGCGCGGCGCGCGATCCGCCCCGTCGCCATCGCGCCAGGAGCGACGACGCCGGCCGGGGAGGTGGCCGAGCTCGTCGCCTACCTCGCCTCCCCGGCCGGCGCGTACTTCTCCGGTTGCCGCTTCGATCTCGGCCGAGTGCCGGGTTTGTAAGCCTCAGGCCGACAAACCCGGCACTCGACCGGATCAGTGCCGGACTACGCCGGCGCAGGCTCGGCGACGAGCGCCTCGCGGCGCGGCCGGCCGGGCACCAGCAGCGCGGCCAGCGCGCCGACCGCCAGTACCGCGGCGCCGACCCAGATCGCGCTCGTCATCCCGTCCGTGTACTCCTGCGGCGAGCCGTACGAGCCGGTCGATGCGAACACGGTGGCCAGCACCGCGACGCCGAGCACGCCGCCGAGCTCGCGGATCGCGTTCGTGGCGCCCGAGGCCTGGCCGGCCTCCTCGGGCCGCACGGCGCCGAGGACGGCGTTCGCGGCGGGCGCGAAGACCAGCGCCATGCCGGTGCCCGCCATCACGAACGGCAGCACCAGCTCGCCGTAGGGCACGGACGGCGTCGAGACCGACGCCAGCCAGCCGATAGCCACGGCCTGCAGCGCCAGGCCGGTGGCCATCAGCGGCCGCGAGCCGATGCGGTCCGACAGCAGACCGGCGATCGGCGCGACGAACATCGGCATCGCGGTCCACGGCAGCGTGCGCAGGCCCGCCTCCAGCGGCGAGTACCCCTGCGTGACCTGGAAGAACTGCGCCAGCAGGAAGATCGAGCCGAAGACGCCGAAGTACATCGCCAGTGACACGACGCTGACTGAGCTGAATGCGCGCGAGCGGAAGAAGCGCAGCGGCAGCATCGGCTCGGGCGCCCGCGCCTCCCAGGCCAGGAAGGCGGCCAGCAGCACGGCGCCGGCGATCAGCGACGAGAGCACCGTGGTGCTCGTCCAGCCCAGCTCCGCGCCGCTGACGATGCCGTACACGAGGCCGAGCATGCCGGCGCTGGCGAGGCCGACGCCGGGCAGGTCGAGCGACCGCGCGGGACCGTGGCTCTCGGTCAGCCGGCGCGCCGCGAGCGGCAGCAGCGCGAGCCCGATCGGCACGTTGAGCCAGAAGATCCAGTGCCACGAGATGCCCTCGGTGACGGCGCCGCCGACCAGCGGGCCGAGGGCGACGCCGAGGCCCGAGATACCCGACCAGGCGCCGATCGCCAGGCCGCGCTTCTCGGCCGGGAAGGCGCCCGCGAGGAGCGTCAGCGTCAGCGGCGTCACGATCGCCGCGCCGACACCCTGCACCGCGCGCGCCGCGATCAGCGCGCCGGTCGTGGGCGCCAGTGCGGCCGCGGCGGAGGCGGCGGTGAAGACCGCGAGGCCGACGACGAACATCCGCCGGCGACCGAACCGGTCGCCGAGCGCGGCGCCGGTCAGCAGCAACACCGCGTAGGAGAGCGTGTACGCGTTGACCGTCCACTCGAGCGACTGGATCGTCGCGCCGAGGTCCTCGCGGATCGACGGCAGGGCGTTGGTCACCACGAGGTTGTCGAGGACGACCATGAAGAGCGCGACCGAGACGATCGCGAAGGTCCAGAGAGGGTTCGATCGCATAGGAAGTGAGTATTCACTCACTTCCCAGGAGCGTCAAGAGCCGGACGAGCGGCACCGCGCCAAGTTAGTGGTGACTCACAACCCAGCGATGAGAGGAGTGCGAGGTCGTGAGGTTCCACGTTGCGCAACGCCGAGTCGGAAATCGAGGCCAGCAATAGGTGCATGTGCACGTTGGGGTTGTTCAGGCATGCATAGCGCGACCTGACAACCCCACGCGATCAAAGCCCGCGCGGCACGCGGCAGAGCGTTCCACGATGCGCAACAGCCGGGCTCGTACCTCCCCCAATGCCGCAGTTCCGAGCCCTTGCCGCGGCCTGCCGCGGAGCGCTCCGGCGGCCTTTCGCCGCGGCCTGCCGCGGAGCGCTCCGGCGTCCCCTCGCCGCGGCCTGCCGCGGAGCGCTCCGGCGGCCTTTCGCCGCGGCCTGCCGCGGAGCGCTCCGGCGGCCCCTCGCCGCGGCCGGCCGGGGAGCGCTGCGGCGGCCCCTCGCCGCGGCCGGCCGCGGAGCCCTCCGCGGCCGGCCGCAGGCGTTGGTTCAGCCGGCCCAGGGGACCTCGACCGAGTCCTCGGTCGGCGAGTCCCGTGCGACGACGTACTCCGCCGGCTCGGCGTCGGAGAGGTTCTGGAGCAGGTGGGTCTCCCGCGGCGGCACGTAGACCATGTCGCCGGGACCGATCGTGACCGTCTGCTCGAGCCGGTCACCCCACTTGACCTCCAGGCGGCCGGACAGCATGTAGACGGCGCTCTCGCAGGAGTCGTGGTAGTGGGGCCGCGACTGGGCGCCCGCCGGCACGCGGAAGACGCCCATGTAGATGTTCGTGGCCCCCGTCGTCGCCTGCGAGATCTCGTGGCCGCCGACCACGCCCCGAGGGGTGTCGCGGTCCTGGCCTTCTGCTTGGACGACCTTCATGGGGCCAGCCTAGTAGTACCGGCGCCCGCAAGTACGCACGGTTCCGGCGATCGCCGAACACCGCCGGACGCCACCCGGTGACCGGCCATGCGCCACCGGCAAACCACCGGGCACCGTGCGGCGCAGCCGGCGCCGGAGACCACCGGCGACCGCACGTACCTGCGCGCGACGGTACTAGTACACGTGGCCGGAAGTACGGCGCATAACCCGGTGAGTCCGGGTCGTGGCGGCCGGTGCACGGCATCCGCGAGCATGCTGGTGGCACGTGACCGGGTGCCGGCAGCCGCGGGCCGGGCCCACCGGAATGCGTCGTAGTTCTGGCCGCGTGTACTAGCCCCACGACCTCCTCAGACGCGCCAGGCCGTCGGCGATCTCGGCCGGCGCGTGGGTGGTGAACGAGAACCGCAGGGCGGCGCGGTCGGGCTCGCCGGCGAAGAACGGGAAGCCGGGCACGAACGCGACGTCGTACGCGAGCGCGCGGGCGAGCAGGCGCTCGGCGTCCCAGCCGTCCGGCAGCCGCGCCCAGACGAACATGCCGCCCTCGGGGCGGTTGTGGGTCGAGCCGGGCGGGAGCGCGCTCGCCAGGCCGCCCAGCAGAGCATCGCGCCGGCGCCCGTACTCCGCCCTCAGGGCACCGAGGTGGGCGTCGAGGTCGATGGCGGCCAGCCAGCGCGCCGCGGCGGCCTGGTCGACGGTCGACGAGTGCAGGTCGGCCGCCTGCTTGGCGACCACGAGCGCCTGCCGTAGCGCCGGCGGCGTCCGCACCCAGCCGATCCGCAGGCCGGGGGCCGCGACCTTCGACAGCGTCGAGAGCGCCAGGGTGCGGTCGGCGGCTCCCGGCAGCGTGGCGAGGCTCGGGAGGGGGTCGCCGCGGTAGCGGAGCTCGCCGTAGGGATCGTCCTCGATCAGCCACAGGCCGGCGCGCTCGGCGACCGTCGCCAGCGCGAGCCTGCGCTCGAGCGGCAGCGTGCGACCTGTCGGGTTGTGGAACGTCGGGATCGTGTAGAGCAGCCGCGCGCCGTGCGTCGCGGCCGCCGCGGCGACGGCGTCGGGATCGAGGCCTTCGTCGTCGCAGGCGACCGGCACGACCCGCGCGCCGGCGAGCCCGAACGCCTGCAGGGCGGCCAGGTACGACGGCTCCTCGACGAGCACGCACGCCCCGGGCTCGATCAGGACCGTGGCGGCGAGCGTCAGGGCCTGCTGCGAGCCGCTGGTCACGAGAAGGTCGTCGGCGCCCGTGGCGAGCCCGCGCGCGGTGAGGCGGGTGGCGATCGTCGCGCGCAGCTCGGGGTCGCCCTCGGTCGTCGAGTACTGCAGCGAGCGGCCGGCGGCGGCATCCGCCAGCGCGGCCGCGAACGCCGCCCGCAGGCCCGGCGCGTCGAACAGCTCGGGCGCCGGCAGGCCGCCGGCGAACGAGATCACGCCGGGACGGGCGGTCAGGGCCAGGATCTCCCGCACGGGGGAGCTCGCCACCCCGCGCAGGCGGGCGGCGATCGGCGGGAGGTCGGTCGGTAAGGCGAGGGCGGACACTTCGTGCTCCTTCGAGTCGGCGGGAAGCGAGGCGGGGCCACCACCGCGCCCGCGGGCGGCGGGCGATCTAGGCGACGGTGGCGCGGCCTACTCGGAGCACGCCGGGGAGGCTAGGGCACCACGGCTGCGATGTCACGCGCCGCTGAATTCGGTGGGGGAATCGACAAATTTGTCGACAGCCCTTGACTTCGGGAGAACTTGTGTCAGAGGATGCGCGCAACCCGAACGCTGGGCGACAGAACTTGGGTGGCGGACAAGTTCCGGTGAGGGCCGTTTCGTCAGGTTTCATCCCGGAGGGGAGAGTCCATGGGTCCGTCCTTGTTCGTGTCCAGTCGGTCGTGCGCCGGGCCGCGAAGGCGAAGCGTGCGCCTGGTGGCTCTGACGGCCGTGCTCGTCGCCATGCCGGCACTGGCGTCCAGTGCCGCCGCGGCGCCGCTGTCGCCGGACGAGCCGGTGCCCCTGGGCATGCGTGACATCGCGCCGGGGAAGGACAAGCATCCGGCGGGGATGGCCGAGGCGTTCCGCTACACGGCTGCGGCCGACGGGCCGGTCGACGTCATCAACGTGTACGTCGAGCGTGCCACCAGGAAGGCGAAGCTCGTGGCCGGGATCTACACGGACGAGCGGGGCCGCCCGTCACGCCTCCTCGGCACGAATGCCGACCCGGTGACCGACGTCGACGAGCGCGCCTGGAACAGCGTGCCGATCTCGGCGGTCGACCTCGAGCAGGGCGAGCGCTACTGGATCGCCGTGCTCGGCCACAACGGCACGGTCACGGTGCGCAACTTCCACGACTCCAAGGGCGGCACGAGCGACAGCGTGACGGCGAAGGGGTCGCTCAAGGCGCTGAAGCCGAAGTGGCAGACGGCCAACGTCTGGAAGAAGATCGGTCCGGCGTCGCTGTACGCGGCCGAGAGCTACGACGTGCTCGTCTTCACCAAGGGCGCGACCGGCGGCGTGACCGAGGGCGTCAAGGCCCTGCGCAGTCTGGCCGACGCCGACGAGGTCGCGTTCGACGTCACCGACGACGCATCCGAATTCACCGAGCAGAACCTCGCGAACTACCGCGTGGTCGTGTTCCTCAACAACGCGGGCGACGTGCTCGACGAGGCCCAGCAGGACGCGTTCGAGGCGTACTTCCGCGGCGGCGGCGGCTTCCTCGGCATCCACTCGGCGATCGAGGCCGAGCCGGACTGGGCGTTCATGACCGACGTGCTCGGCACGCGCGCCGAGGGCCGGACGGACCCGGTCGAGGCGACGACCAAGGTCGCCGACCGCGTCCACATCGCCAGCAAGGGCCTGCCCGAGTACTGGACGCGCACGGACCGCTGGTACAACTTCACCGACAACGTCCGCGGCTTCTCGCACGTCCTCGCGACGGTCGACGAGAACAGCTACGAGGGCGGCACGGACGGCTTCGACCATCCGATCACCTGGTGCAAGGAGTACCAGGGCGGCCGCTCCTTCTACACCGGCGTGGGCGGCACCGACTCGGCGTTCGGCGAGGCTCGCGTGCGCCGTCAGCTCGCGGGCGCGCTCGACTGGGCGGCCGGCATGGCGAACGCCACGTACAGCGACTGCGGCGCCACGGTGCTGGCCAACTACCAGCAGACGAAGATCTCGGCGCCGCCGAACATCAACGAGCCGATCGGCTTCGACCAGCTGCCCGACGGCCGGATCCTGCAGACCGTCCGCGACGGCCGGATCCGCCTGCACGACCCGGTGGCGGGCACGTCGGACGTCATCGCCACCATCCCCGTCTACACCAACAGCGAGGACGGGCTCTACGGCCCGGCCGTGGACAACGACTTCGAGTCGAACCACTGGGTGTACGTCTACTACGCGCCGGTCGAGATGGACGGCCTGTCCGAGAGCGGGTCGCCGTACCCGGCGCAGACCCCGAACGGCAACGCGCCGACGACCCCGTCGGCCGATCCCAGCGTCTGGGACGGGTGGAAGGGCTACTTCCAGCTCTCGCGCTTCAAGTTCGTGGACGGGCCGAGCCCGACGATCGACATGGCGAGCGAGCAGAAGATCATGCGCGTCGAGGTCAACCGCGGCGCCTGCTGCCACGTGGCGGGTGACATCGACTTCGACAGGCACAACAACCTCTGGCTGACGACGGGCGACGACACGCCGGCGACCGCGACCGGCGCCAACAACAACCCGCCGTTCCACGACATGAAGACGAACGAGAACCAGACGATCGCGGTGGCGGGCGCCGACGGCGGCAGCTTCACGCTGACGTTCGACGGCCAGACGACCGCGCCGATCAACTTCCCGCTCGTCAACGCCGAGATCGAGGCGGCGCTCGAGGCGCTGTCGAACGTCGACGACGTCGCCGTGACCGGCGGCGGCACGCGCACGGTCAACTTCCGCGGCGCGCAGCAGCAGACCGACGTGCCCCAGATGACGGCCGACGGCACCGGCCTGACCGGGACGGCTCCGGTGGTCACGATCGCCACCACGCTCGAGGGCGACCTGTTCCAGCCGCCGTGGATGGACGCGCGGCGCGGCTCGACCAACACCAACGACCTCCGCGGCAAGGTCCTGCGGATCGAGGTGCGGACCGACGGCAGCTACTCGATCCCGGCGGGCAACATGTTCCCGGTCGGGACCGCGGACACGCGACCGGAGATCTACGCGATGGGCTTCCGGAACCCGTTCCGGATCCAGGTCGACGAGGACGGCGTCGCCTACGTGGCGGACTACTCGCCGGACTCGAACTCGCCGACGGGCCTGCGCGCCGCCGCCGGCACGGGGCGGATCGAGATCGTCCGCAAGCCGTCCAACTACGGCTGGCCGATGTGTTACAAGACCGACCTTCCCATGTACAAGTGGGACTTCAACACCCAGACGACCATGGGTGAGACGTTCGAGTGCGACAACCCGGCCCACGCGCCCGCCAACGAGTCGCGCTGGAACACGGGCCGGCTGTTCGGCCCGCCGATCACGAACCCCGACGTCTGGTACTCGTTCCGCGACGACCTGTGGGGCACGCCATGCTTCGACAGCTACAACGTCGCGGTGCCGGTCCAGAACACGTGTCCGCGGATCTTCCCGGAGCTCGGCCAGGGCGGCGTCGGGCCGCACATCCTGCTCAAGTACGACTACGAGGAGGACAACCCCAGCGAGACGAAGTTCCCGCCGTACTACGACGACGCCGTGATCTTCGCGGAGTGGACGCGCGACTACCTGCGCGAGATCCGGACCGACGAGTCGAACGGGGTCTTCAAGATCAACAACTTCCTGAACTGCGGCGGCGTCGGCTCCGGCCAGCCGTTCGAGTGCGACAACCCGATGGACGCGCAGTTCGGGGCCGACGGCAACTTCTACCTGCTCACGTACGGGGACGGGTTCTTCACCCAGAACCCGGACGCGGGAATGTACCGCTGGTCGTACGTGAAGGGCCAGCGGGCGCCGAACGCGGTGATGACGGCGGACCGGACCGACGGGGCACTGCCCCTCACGGTGCAGTTCTCCAGCGAGGGGACGGTCGACCCGGACCCGGGTGACGCGCTGTCGCTCGAGTGGGACCTCGACGGCGACGGGACCACGGACTCCACCGACCCGAACCCGTCGTACACCTACACGGTCGCCGGCGTCTACGTGGCCAGGCTGACGGCCACCGACTCGAACGGCAAGTCGGACGTGAAGACGCTCACGATCACCGCGGGCAACACCAGCCCGACGGTCACGATCACCACTCCGGTCAACGGCGACTTCTTCGACTGGGGCGAGAGCATCCCGTACACCGTCACCGCGTCGGACCCGGAGGACGGGACGATCGACTGCGACAGGATCACCGTCGCGTTCGTGCTGGTCCACGACGAGCACGGCCACGCGGGCGAGTCGAAGACCGGGTGCTCGGGCGTGTTCGAGACCAACCCGGACGACATCAACCACGGCGGCGCGATCGCCGCGGCACTCAGCGCGTCGTACACCGACCTCGGGGCCAACGGGCAGCCCGCGCTGAGCGACACCGACCAGAGCGTCGTGCAGATGCGGCGCCAGCAGGTCGAGTTCGTGATCGAGCAGTCGGGCACGAACACGGCGAACACCAACGACCCGGACGGCGGCGGTCTGCACCGCGGCAGCCTCGGCTCGGGCGACTGGATCGCGCTCAACCGCTCGTACTACCTCGGGAACATGGACAAGTCGATCACGTTCAGGTTCGCGGGCGGCGCGGGCAACAACCCGGAGGGCGAGGATCGCGTGAACGTCGAGATCCGGTCCGGCAGCCCGACGGGCGACCTGCTGACAACGGCGACGCTGAAGTCGACCGGCAGCAACAACACCTGGAGCACGCAGACGTTCCCGCTCGACTTCGCGGGCTCGCAGCGGCTGTTCCTGGTGTTCCGGCAGATCCCGGGCGGGCCGGGCGCCGGCTTCGGCGGCTACGGCAACCTCAACTGGGTCGAGTTCACCGGCCCGGGAGCGGGCGTTCCCGCAGGGCCGTGAGCTGATCGCGTGGATGGGGCGCCGCGCGAGCGGCGCCCCACCGGGCTCAGGTCGTCATCCCGGTGAACTGCCCGCCGGTGATGTTGAGCACCTGCCCGTGGACGAAGTTCGACCACGGCGAGCAGAGGAAGAACACGCCGCCGGCGGCCTCCTCCGGCGTGCCGGTGCGGCCGAGCGGGATCAGCATCGAGGCCATCCCGCGCATCTGGTCCGGGATGCCGAGCTGGACCTTCTCGCCGCCGATCTCCATCGTGTTGTCCTCGACCTTGGAGGCGGTCAGGCGGGTCTCGATCCAGCCGAACGCGACGGCGTTGACGTTGATCTTGAACTGGCCCCACTCCTTGGCCAGCGTCTTCGTCAGGCCGACCACCGCGCTCTTGCCGGCCGAGTAGTTCGCCTGGCCCGCGTTGCCCATCGTGCCGGAGATCGAGGAGACGTTGACGATCTTGCGGAAGACCTCCTCGCCGCGCTCGCGCTCGGCCTTGGCGGGCTCGCGCAGGTGCGGCGCGGCCGCGCGGATGATGCGGAAGGGCACGACCGTGTGGATGTCGAGCATGCGCTGGAACGCGTCGTCGGACATCTTGTGGATCGGCGCGTCGATCGTGTAGCCGGCGTTGTTGACGATGATGTCGAGCCGGCCCCAGGCGTCGACGGCCGTCCGGACGAGCGCGTCGGGCGCGCCGGGCGCCGTCAGGTCGCCGCCGTGCACGACGGTCTCGCCGGCGATCTCCGAGGCGGTCTGCTCGGCGAGGTCGGCGTCGAGGTCGTTGATCAGCACCTTGGCGCCGTGCTCGCTCAGCAGCTCCGCGGTCGCGCGGCCGATGCCGCGCGCCGAGCCGGTGACGATCGCCACCTTGTCGTCGAGGACTCCCAATGTCATTGCCTCCATTCAGGGGGCCACGCGGGCCCCAACGGTTCGTGGTGGAGGCCAATACACGCCTCCAGTTCTGGGTTCGGAGGCTGGGATTCTGGCGCGGCTAGGCGGCGAGCGGCGCAGCGGGCTCGACCACGCGGCCGGCCTCGAGCGCGACGATCGTGTCGGCGACGCCGGCGGCGTCGTCGATGTCGCGCGTGAAGAGCACCACGGCGATGCCGTCCTGGTGCGCGATCTCGCGCAGGAGCAGGAGCAGCCGAGCGCCCTCCTCCGGGTCGAGGTCGCCGGCCGGCTCGTCGGCCAGCAGGACCGACGGGCCGCCCACGATCGCGCGGGCGAGCGCGGCGCGCTGGCGCTCGGCGGCCGTCAGCCGGCCGGGCCGCTCGTCGCGCCGGTCGGCGAGGCCGACGCGCTCGAGCAGCGCGTCGACGGCTTCGGGCTCGGGGGCGCGGCGGGCGATCAAGAGCGGCAGCGCGACGTTCTCGCGGACCGTGATGGTGGGAAGGACGGAGGCGGCGGGGAGGAGGAGGCCGATGCGGTCGCGCCGCAGGCGCGTGAGCTCGAGGTCGTCGAGCCCGCGCAGCGAGCGGCCGTCGAGGCAGACGGTGCCGGACGCTGGCCGGTCGAGGCCGGCGAGCACGTGGAGGAGCGTGGTCTTGCCGGAGCCGGCGGGGCCGACGACGGCCGTCACCCGGCCGGCCGCGGCTTCGAGCGATACGTCCCGGAGCGCATCCACGCGCGTGCGCGGATCACCGACCCGGTGGAAGAGATTGTGCGCAATGACTCCAGGCATGGTCGAAGACTCTCCCACCGTCCGCCGAGCCGGAATGGTCGGTTATCCGCACCTTTGGGGTGGGCGCAGCACGACAATCTCGGCGGTCACAGCCCGAGCGACCGCCCGAGTATCTCGCGCATGATCTCGTCGGTGCCGCCGCCGATCGGACCGAGGCGGGCGTCGCGCACGGCGCGCTCGAGCTCGGGGTCGGGCCCGATCAGGCGCAGGCACTCGTCCTGGAGCTCGAAGCTCAGCCGCTGCGTTGCGAGCTTGGCCATCGTGACCTCGCGCACCGCGTCGCCGCCGGCCAGGTAGCGGCGCAGGCCGTGGTACGTGAGCGCGGTCGCGGCCTCGGCGCGGGTCGCCAGGTCGGCGACCCGGTGCCGGGTGGCCTGGCCGCGGCCGGCCAGCTCCACCGTCGCGCGCTCGAGCGTGCGCCGCATGGCGCCGACGGCGCCCAGCGCCATCACCAGCCGCTCCCACTGGAAGTTGGCCATGATCAGCCGGAAGCCGCGGTCGCGCTCTCCCAGCAGGTGCTCGGCGGGGACGAAGACCTCGTCGAAGACGACCTCGGCGGTGTCCGACGCGCGCCAGCCGAGCTTGCGGAGCGCCCGCGCCTCCACGCCCTCGCCGCGCTCGACGACCAGGAACGAGATCCCGCCGTGGCCCGCGCCGCCGGTGCGCACCGCGGTCACGTAGAAGCCCGCCCGCACGCCATTCGTGATGAATGTCTTGGCGCCGGATACCAGCCAGCCGCCGTCGACGCGCTCGGCCCGGGTGCGGAGCGCCGCCACGTCGGAGCCCGCGTCGGGCTCGGTGATCGCCAGCGCGCCGATCAGCTCGCCGCGCACCGCCGGGGCGAGCCAGCGCGCCTTCTGCTCCTCGGTGCCGAACCGGAACAGCGGCGGTGTGGCGATGTGGGCGTGGGCGCCGATGCCGGCCGCCACCCCGCCCGAGCCGCAGCGGGCGAGCTCCTCGGCCAGCACCGCGTCGGCCACCCAGTCGCCGTCGTACTTGAGCGCGAGCCAGCCGCGCGCCGCGAGCATCGTGAACACCGTGTCCGGGAACCAGCCGGCCTCCTCCCACTCCGCGGCGTGCGGGCGCAGCTCCCCGAGCACGAACTCGCGCGCGCGGGCGCGGAAGGCCTCGTGCGCGCGTGTGAACGGGGGCGCCGGGGCGGATCCGGTCAATCGAACAGCCCCATCGGCCGAATATGCAACCAGTGCGCCGCTTGAACCCGTTCACCGGCCTGCGGCCCAGGATCGCCGTGCTCGTCCTGGGCGGCATCCTTCTGCTCGTGGGCGTGATGGTGCAGGTCTCGGCGCAGCTGCGCGCCGCAGCGTACGAGCGTGCCGCCCGCAGCGAGCTGGTCGCGATCGCCACGACCTGGGAGGACGGGTTCGAGCTCAGCGACCTCGCCGACCCGGAGCTGATGCGGCTGCGCGTCGCGCGCCTGAAGGAGCGCAACGGCAACCTGACCCGCATCAGCGTCTCCTGGCACGACGTCCACGGGCTGACGAAGGTCGTCGAGGCCGGCGCCGGGTCCGACCGCGACGGCTATCCGATCGACGCCGGTCCGCGCGCGTACCACGAGGTGCACGAAGGCGGCGCCCACTACGCCGAGATCCACCATCCGGTCGGCCTCGGGCCCGACGCGATGCTCGAGCTGCAGTACGACCTCGCCGACCTCGACCGCGCACAGGCGAGCGACCGCCGGACGCTCTCCCTGCTCGGCCTCGGCGCCGCCCTGGCCCTCGGGGCGCTCGTGAGCCTGCTCCTCGGCCGCACCGTGGTGCGCCGGCTCGACCGCGTCCGCTCGGTCGCCAACCGCATCCGCGAGGGCGACAGCCGTGCCCGCGCCGGCCTGCGCGGCGGTGACGAGATCGCCGCGCTCGCGCGCGACTTCGACCGCATGGCCGACGCCCTGCTGGAGGCGCTCAAGGACCCGCTCACCGGCCTGCTCAACCACCGCGCGTTCCAGGAGCGGCTGGCCGAGGAGCTGCGGCGCGCCGAGCGCGGCGGCAACGCGGTCTCGATCGTCGCGGTCGACCTCGACGACTTCAAGGCGATCAACGACGCGCACGGGCACGCCGCGGGCGACGACGCGCTGCGCACGGTGGCCGCGGCGCTGCGCGACGAGCTGCGCGCCGCCGACCTCTCCGGGCGCGTGGGCGGCGACGAGTTCACGCTCGCGTTCGTCGACGCCGACGTCGGCGAGGCCGACCGGATCGTCGAGCGCGTGCGGGCGCGGCTCACTGCCGCCCCGCGGCCGCTCACGCTCAGCGCCGGCATCGTCGCCTACCCGCGCCACGGGACGGTCCAGGACGAGCTGCTGCACCTGGCCGACGGCGCCATGTACTGGGCCAAGTCCAACGGCAAGGCCCGGACCTTCGTCTACTCGGACTCGATCGACCTCGCCCGCTCCGCGGAGGAGGCCGCCGAGCGCAACCTGCGCGCCGGCCTCGTCAACACCGTCCACGCGCTCGCCCGCGCCGTCGACGCCAAGGACGGCTACACGCACTCGCACTCGCAGCGCGTCGCCCGCTACGCGGCGGAGCTCGGGCGCGCGCTCGGTCTCCCGGAGCCGCGGCTCGAGCAGCTGCGCAGCGCCGGCGTGCTGCACGACGTCGGCAAGATCGGGATCCCGGACGCGGTGCTGCTCAAGCCCGCCCGTCTCGACGCGGCCGAGTTCGCGGTCATCCGCCGCCACTCCGAACTGGGGCGCGACATCATCGCGGGCGCCGGGCTCGGGGAGGTCGCGGAGTGGGTGCTTCACCTGCACGAGCGGTTCGACGGCCACGGCTACCCGGACGGACTGGCCGGCGAGCAGATCCCGCTCGAGAGCCGGATCCTGCACTGCGCCGACGCGCTCGAGGCGATGACCTCGTCGCGCATCTACCGGCCCGGGATGCCGGTCGAGGACGCGCTGGACGAGCTCGAGCTGGGCTTCGGCAGCCAGTTCGACCCGGAGATCGCCGCCGCGCTCATCCGTCTGGTCCGCGAGGACGATCTGCTCACAGACCGTACGATCGCCCGATCACGTCGAGCATGATCTCGTCGGTGCCGGCGCCGATGCGGTTGAGCCGCAGGTCGCGCCACACCCGCTCGATCCCGTACTCCTTCATGTAGCCGGCGCCGCCGTGGATCTGCAGGCACTCGTCGGCCACCTCGCAGGCGATCCGCGACGCGTTCAGCTTGGCCATCGAGATCTCGCGCACCGGGTACTCGCCGTTCATGTGCCTCCAGGCCGTGGTGTAGACGAGCTGCCGGGCGGCCTCGATCTTGGTCGCCATCTCGGCGAACTTGTGGCGGGTGACCTGGAACTTGCCGATCGGCCGGCCGAACGCGACCCGCTCGTTGGCGTAGGCCAGCGTGCGGTCGAACAGCGCCTGCGCGCTCGCCACCGCGCCGGCGGCGCCGATCAGGCGCTCGCCCTGGAGCTCCCACATGATGTGGTAGAAGCCCTTGCCGACCTCGCCGAGGACCGCGCCGGCCGGCACCCGCACGTCCTGGAACGCGAGCAGCGCCGTGTCGGACGCGTGCATGCCGAGCTTGCGCAGCCGCTCCTCGCGGATCACGCCGGGCGCGTCCATGTCGACGATGAACAGGGTGAAGCCGCCGTACGGCGAGCGCTCGGCATCCCGCCTCGCCGGATCGCTCGCCGTACGGTTCATCCGGCTGCCGGCGTCCGGGTCGGTCTTGGTCACGAGCACGATGAAGTCGGCCCGGTGACCGTTGGTGATGTAGGTCTTCGAGCCGTTGATCACCCACTCGTCGCCGTCGCGGTCCGCGCGCGTCTTGATCCCGGCGACGTCCGAGCCGGCGTCGGGCTCGGTGATGCCGAGGCAGGAGATCTTCTCGCCGCGGATCGAGGGGACTAGGTAGGCCTGCTTCTGCGCCTGGGTGCCGAAGGCGAGGATCGGCGGCGTCGCCATGTCGGTGTGGACGGCGATGCCCATCGCCAGGCCGCCGCAATCGGAGTGCACGATCTCCTCGGCGAGCACGAGGTTGCACGGGTAGTCGCCGCCCTGGCCCCCGTACTCCTCGGGGTAGGACAGCCCCAGCAGCCCCAGCTCGCCCATGCGCGGGAAGACCCAGTCCTCGAACGTCTCCTCCTCCCACTTCTCCGCGTGCGGCTTGAGCTCCTTGAGCACGAACGAGCGGATCGACTCGCGCAGCTGCTCGTGCTCGTCGGTGAAGATGAAGTGCCGCCGTGACGCGGCGTGGTCGGGCTTGAGGACGTCGGTGGCGGCCATGGAGCGGACAGTAGAACTTCCCACTTCTCACCGCAACCGCGGGGCGCCCCGGGAGCGGGGCGCCCCGCGCAGCGCCGTCAGCGCTCGGCGCCGACGATGATCTGGTGCTTGGCTGCCAGCGCCCGGGCCTCGACGCGCGTGACGCTCGCGAGGCCGCGGTGCGGCGGCTTGCCCTTCTTGCCCTTCTTGTGCTTTCGGCCCTTGAGCTTCTTGGCCTTGTGGTGGCCGTGCTCGCCGCACTGGTGGCGGTTGGGCACGCGGTAGGAGATCGCCTCCTGGAACGGCGACCGCGGCAGGAAGCGGTCGAACGCCGGATCGCGGTCCGGATCGTTCGCCAGGTGCGTGTCGTTGACGAACGGGATCGCGTAGCAGTCGTCGGCGATCAGGCCCTGGTAGTCGCCGATGAACTCGCCCGACCCGGAGATCGGCGGGTTGATCGACGGATCCCACATGTCGTGCGAGAGCCGGGTCTCCTTCCACGTCGCTCCCCCGTCACGCGACCGTGCGAGGAAGTTGTCGATGAAGAAGTTGTCCGGATCGAACCGCCGGTCGAAGAGGAACACGTCCAGCTGCCCGCGCTTGGTGACGCGGATGTAGGGCTGGAACTGGTCCGCGTTCGTCGTGTCCTGATTGACCTTGCGCGGTGCGCTCCACGTGGCTCCGCCGTCCAGCGACCGGGTGATCTTGATGTCGGCCTGCATGTCGTCCACGTCGCCCGGCAGCGGCGCGGGGTTGTAGTCCGCGTACACGATGTACAGCTCGCTCCGCGGGCCGACGCCCATGATCGGGATCGACAGGTTGCGGAAGCTCTGCCGCGGGAACGTGTTGGGCAGCGGCACGATCGTCTGGACGGGTGTGGCCGCGGACCACGTCTGCCCGCCGTCGGTGCTCTTGGAGAAGTAGTACGTGTTCGTGCCGGCCGTCCCCGGCAGGAACTGGGACAGGTACTCGAGCCAGACGACGTAGAACGTGTTCGGGTCGCGCGTGTCGCCCATGACGTGCGGCGCGATGACCAGCCGCTGCAGGCCCGGCGAGACGCCCGTCGGCTCGTCCGGCCAGGTGCGGCCGCCGTTCGTCGAGCGCTCGCAGACCACCTGCTGCGGCCCGCGATCGGCCAGGACCGGCCCGTTCTGGCCCCAGCAGGCGACCATGATCCCGGTCCTCCCGTCGCGGTCCCGGCCCGCGTTGTTGACCGCGAACGTGTTCTTGTCGTCCAGGAACAGCTCCTGCTCCTCGGGCGTCTCGTAGGCGTTGATGATGATCCGGTCGCTCCACGTGCGCCCGATCAGGACGTCGAACAGCGACGGCGTCGTCCAGCGGTGGAACGACATGCCCCAGCCGGCGCCGGAGGGGAACGGCGGAGCGTCGAGCGCCATCAGGTAGGCAGTGCCCTCGTCGTCCCAGTCGACCCACGGGTCGGAGACGATGTACTCCTCGCCGAAGTCGCCGCCCGGCGGAACGTCCTCGGGGCCGGTGCCCTCGCGCGCCGGGTCGTCGCCCGGGTAGCACGTGTTGTCCAGCGGCCACGAGCCCGGCGGCGCCTGCCCCTGCGGGCAGACGTTGGTCTGGCCGAGGTCGAGCCAGCGCCGCCCGTAGTCGAGGCTCAGGTAGGAGCCGAGCTTGAACTCGTACTCGGGCAGCGAGTCGGGGTCGCGGTTGTAGAACTTCGAGGCGGCGATCAGCTTGCGGCGGTCGATCGGGCTCTGCGCGGCGTGCATCTCCGAGTGCGAGCGGAAGCCCTTGAACGGGTTCGACGCGAGGATGTCCTGCAGGCCCCGCGGGCGGTCGACGTCCGGCGGGAACTTCGCGCGGCGGAAGAACTCGGCGCGGCCCTCGTAGCCGGACGCGGTGACGTCCCAGTAGATGACCCGCACGAGGTAGTAGCCGCTGGCGTTGATGATCGCCGTCGACTCGACGTCCGTCGGGCCCGCAGAGGCGCCCACGAGCGCGCCGCGCGTGCCGGCGGCGTCGCTGGCGTAGACGTAGAGGTCGAAGTCGTTCGGCGGCGTGTCGGCGATCGAGAACTCGACGCCGCCGCCGCTGGTCTCGAAGAAGTCGCCGGCCTGCACGTTGACGAGGGTGACGTCGCAGTAGTCGGCCTCGGTCTTGCCGCACGGCTCTCCCGAGGCGGGGTCGTAGTCCTCGTTGTGGCCGGTCGCCACCGGCCCGGTCCAGGTGAACGGCATGACCGGCGTCACCGTTCCCTGGCGGTCGAACTGCGCCGCCGCGGGCGGCGCGAAGACGAGGACCGCCGCGGCCGCGAACACCCCCAGCACCGCGCTGCGACGGCGGGTCGAGAACCGTCCGGGATGGCCCATCGCGACCTCCTTCGTCGGTGGGCCGACGCTACTCCGACCCGCGCGCGGACGGGAACCGTGCGGACCGGGATATGACAACGGGCCGCCCGGAGGCGGCCCGTCGTCGGTCGGCTCGCGCCGGCGGCTAGGTGCCGCCGCCGAGCATGCCGAGGTGCTCGAGCACCCCGCGCATGAACTCGTTGCGCTTGGCCGCGGTGCTGATGCCCTCGAACCCGAAGCCGGAGTAGACGGTGTCGTCGGTGGCGACGACCGCGCCCTCCTGGAACTGCTCGGTCACGCGCTCCCAGCCCACGACCGGGTTCGCGCTGCCCTCGGGCGACGGGCCGAGCTGCCACTCGCCCGTGCCGGCCTCGAAGTCGTCGAACGACTCCTGTGCGCCGTCGACGGTCACTGTGGCGTCGTCGACCCAGACGCCGAGCCCGAGCGTGCCCCAGTCGGTGATCACCGAGATCGAGACTTCGATGTTCTTGCCGGCGTACTCGTTCAGGTCGGCCGTCCAGTCCTGCCAGCCCTCGGAGTTGCCCGTGAAGGCGTTCCACTCGCCGGTGGTGCCGCTGGGCGCGCACGTCCCGTCGGCGTTGACCGTCTGGTAGTGCTGGAGCTGCGGGTGCAGCGAGTTCGAGCCCGTCGACCAGCCCGACGGGCAGCTCTGGCCCGTCCCCTGGGTCGTCACGTCGGCTGCGGGCAGGGTGGTCCAGTCCTCGGTCCCGACCTCGCGGACCTCGACGGCCATGTAGTCCCAGTCCGGCTCGAGGTCGGCCGAGAACTTGAACGACAGCGAGCCGCTGCTCGCGCCGGTCAGGTCGACCTCGCGCCGCAGGCGCTTGAACGCCTGCGAGTCAGCACCGGCGGACATGTAGTACTCGCCGCTGAACGGGCTGAACGGACCCGCGCCCGGCCGCTGCCAGGCCGCGATCCGGCGCGAGTCCGCGTACCACGGGAACTGCTCCGGGTCGAGGATCGAGCTGGTCACCGCGAACGTCGCGGTGTGCACCTGGTTGGCGGCCGAGTCGGCGCCGTTGAACTCGAACAGGCTGTCGCCGAACGGATCGCCCTCGCCCATGATGGGCAGCGGGTTGCCGTCCTCGTCCTGCGCGTTGCCGCCGCCCACATAGATGTAGGCGCCGAGGTAGTACTGCTGGAAGTCGTTGTCGGGCGGGATGCACCCGTCGACGGCCTCCGGCTCCTGCCCGCCGCACCAGCGGCCCTGCGGCGACTCGTCCGGCTCCGGGAACCCGAAGTTGCGGAACTCGTAGCCCTCGGCGTCCTGCCGGCCGGCGTGCTGGCCCGTGAAGAACAGCTTGCCGCCCTCGTTGAGGAAGTCGCGGACCGCGAGCTGGGTCTCGATCGCCACGCGGGCCTGGCCGGTCTGGCCGGGCTGGCCCGGGCGGCGGGTGACCCAGTCGTCGCCCTTCTCCCACACCACCGCGTCGTAGTGGCTGAGCACGCCGAGCGGGTGCGGGGCGGTCATGTCCTCCGCGTCGACGTCGTAGACGTCGGCGCGCACGCCGTTGGCCTCGAGCGCCGACACCGCGTACTGCGCGTAGTCGGGGCCCTCGGTGTCCGTGGTCGGGTCCTGCACCGGGCCCGAGTAGTTCTCGTCGGCGATCACCAGCACGCGCCGGCGCGACTCGGACCGCGTCTCGTACGTGAAGCGCGAGGACCGCCGCTTGCCGTTGGCGTTCTCGAACCAGGCGGTGATCTCCTGGCCGGGACGCGTGCCCTCGACCACGCCGCGCAGGCGGTGGTAGTAGACGCCCCGCTCGTCGTAGTAGCGCTCGCCGCCCTTGAACTCGGACGTCTTGATGCGCTGCTCGCGGCCGCCGTCGATGCGGTAGTGCAGGAAGACCTTGCCGAGCGACCGCTTGGCGGTCACCTGCACCGGCTGCGGGTCACCGTAGGAGAGGCCGAACTCGTCGACGTAGAAGTCCTCGGTCTCGTTGCCCAGGTGCGACTCCGGGTCGGCCGGATCGGCCGCGGACTCGGCGAGGTCGAGCGAGAACTTCCGGTGCCGCTCGAACTCCTCCCGCACTTCCTGCTCGTCGTCCTCGAACTCGAAGCCGGTGACGCCCGCGATGCGCGAGTTGGTGCCCTCGGGAGTGAAGCCGAGGATGCCGTGCCGGTAGCCGTCGTCGAGCGTGTCGCCGTTGGTGATGTAGAGCTCGGAGGAGAGATCGGGGTCGAACGTCTCCTCGTCGTCCTGGATGGCCGAGTCGTGGTCGTGCCCGGCCAGCGCCTCGAAGATGGCGTTGTCGGCCGTCGGCGTGAACTTCTGGAAGCCCTGCGGCCACAGCAGCAGCTCGGCCGCCGTATGGTCGTTCTTCTGGAACGCGAAGTCGACGCGGTCCCACAGCCGCTTCATCGCCTTCGTCTCGGGCTCGGAGTCCGGGCTCGTGCCGCGGTAGGTCTCCGAGCTCGGGTCGCTCGAGGACCCCTCGTCGTCGAGGCCCCAGTTAGTGGCGAAGTTGCGGTTCGGGTCGACGCCGTCGACGGGCTCGCCGCGCACGCCGTCGCCGTCGTTGTCGGCCATGTTCTTGCGCCACAGCCGGTTGCCGGGGCTGAACGTGTACTCGTAGCCGTCCGGGTTGGCGACGCACATGAACCACAGCTCGCGCGTGTCCACGAGCCGCGTGACGCGGGCGTTGTCGCCGTAGCTCGTCACGAAGTGGTCGAGCGTGCGCCGGCAGGTCTCGCCGGCCAGCCACTCGCGCGCGTGCTGGAGCGAGTTGTAGAGCACGGCCGGTCGCTTGCCGTCCTTCGTCCGGTCCGCGTTGCGCGTGACCTTGAGGGCGATGATCCGGCGACCCTGGTGCGTGCGGCCGAGGACCAGCTTCTTGGTGATCCGCGGGTACTGCCGCAACAGCCGGTCGTACTGCTCGAGGTACTGCTCCTTGCCGTCACCGCGGACGCGGTCGTAGCGCGTCCACACCTGGTAGGCCGAGTCGTCGGCCACCGGCGCCTGCGCGGCTCGCGCGCCCATCCGCGCGCGCTGGCGCTGGGCGGCCGTGCGGCCCTTGCGGTCGCGCACGATCCTGGTCTTGATCCCCTCGCCCTTGAGCTTGGCGATCTGAGTCGAGGTGCCGAAGATCTCGATCCGCTTCCCGCGGATGCCCTCGGTCACGTCGAAGCCGGCCATCGCCAGCTTCTCGAGGTTCTGCGGCGTCGCCTTGACCCGATAGCCGTTGATCGGATCGCGGCTGTCCGCAGCCGCCGGCGCAGCAAGCGCCAGCGTCATGAGCGCCGCAAAGGCGGCGCTCGATGAGCGTCTGCCCATCCCCTGTCCCTCCTGAGTCCGGAGCGCGGCCCTCCCGGAGCCGCGACATTGGCGCGGCAGACTACACGGTCAGCGCCTGAGGGAGATGCGCCGAGTCGCCTTTGCGACGTTGCCGGCGGCGTCGGCGCCGGTCAGCCGGAGCGTCGCCCTGGCCGGCCTGAGCCGGCGCAGCTTGCGCATGAAGACGTACGTCGTCCCGCGCCCGCCGAGCGCGGCCCGGCCGGCGGCCACCTTCCGGCGCTTGACGCGCAGCTCGGCCCGGAGGGTGCACTGCTCGCTGCAGCGGACCTTGACCGCGATCGAGCGGCCGAGCTCGCGCAGGCGCAGCTTGCGCGGCATCGCAATCCGCACCGTGGGGGCGGCCAGGTCCGGTGGCGCCGAGCCCGCCGGCGGCGGCGGTGGTGGCGGGCCCGCCGGCGGCGTGTCGTCGGGATCGCAGGCGGCGCCGAGCCCGTCGCCGTCCCGGTCGACCTGGTCGTAGTTGTAGACCAGCGGGCAGTTGTCGACGGCGTCGAACTCGCCGTCGTCGTCGTCGTCGGGATCGCAGACGTCGCCCGTCCGGTCGAAGTCGTAGTCGGCCTGGTCGGGGTTGTGGATCGCCGGGCAGTTGTCGAGCGGGTCCTGGACGCCGTCGAGGTCGGTGTCGATGTCGCAGAGGTCGCCGAAGCCGTCGCCGTCCTCGTCGGCCTGGTCGGCGTTCGCCGCGAGCGGGCAGTTGTCGGGGCCGCCGAGGCGCGGGATCGAGTTCGGGACGCCGTCGCCGTCGGCGTCCTCGTCGCAGCGGTCGCCGAGGCCGTCGCCGTCGGCGTCGGTCTGATCGGCGTTCTTGACCTGAGCGCAGTTGTCGACCTCGTCGCGCACGCCGTCGCCGTCGACGTCGCCCGGCTCCGGGTGCGCGAGCGCGGCCGGCGGCGTCGGGGCGAGCGCGGCGGGCAGCCCCGCGAACGCGAAGGCCACCAGCAGCGGGATTCCCCAGCGCGTCATGGATCGAATCGTACGACCGGGTCGGGCCGCCGTGCGGCGGCCC
>Ga0299913_10000543_pt1 | contig 24528 bp, 25 predicted proteins | sample RVTome_9_FD_201360 | JGI IMG/M metagenome (GOLD analysis project Ga0299913, IMG submission 201360) | Soil microbial communities from uranium-contaminated site in the Upper Colorado River Basin, Wyoming, United States - RVT155D38 (version 2) ... | reverse complement strand
GGTGGCCGCGCTCGAGCGACTCGAGTCCGTCTTCGCGCCGCAGCGGGTACCGGCCAGCAGCCCGGTGCGGCCCGGCGCCTAGCTGCCCTCGTCCGCCGCGGCGAGCTGCAGCTCGAGCTCCTCGGTTGATCCCGGTCGAACCCGCTCCTCGCCGACCTGGAGCGGCTGGCGGTAGAGCCACCAGAGCAGGGCGCAGAGCAGGGCTGCCGTGCCGAGATATCCGATCTCGACGCGGTTGAAATCGTCGCCGACGATCGGAACGGATGTCCAGACGACGAACGCAACCGCACAGGCGATCCAGCAGACGGAGGCGCGCCGGACCTCGCCGCGCGCGAGAGCGGCCTGGTTCAGGGTCGCGGCGGAGAGGTAGAGACCCATACCGACGCTGACGATCACGAGGTCGGCTCGCTCATAGGCGTGCTTCTCGCCGAAGGCGATCTGCATCAGGTCCGGGCCCGCGATCAGCATCGCCGCGACCACCAGCCCCGCGAAGCCGGCAATGGCGAGGATCGTCACCCGGACCGAGGCCCGGAAGTCGGTCTCCTGGCCGTGGGACCCCAACCGGGTGAGGTGGGGGAGAAGGCTGGTCGAGACCGCCTGGAAGAGCTGCATCGGCGCCCGGGCGATCATCAGGATGTTGAAGATGAATCCGGCGGCCGCGGCCCCGGCGGTGGCATTCACGATCAACGGACCGGCATTGAGGACGGTCTGCTCGGAGAGCATGATCAGGAATACGGCCGCGGCGAATCCACCTCCTTCCGCCAGAGTGAAATCTCCGGACGGGGCCGCAGCGGCAGCGGGCGCGGCGGCGCCGGTCTCGATTCGACTCCGGGCCGCGCCGCGGCGCAGGAATGCGAACGGGACGACGATCAGCGAGAGGGTCGGGGCGGCGACGATGCCGAGGGCCACTGCGCTCTGCCCCGAGGCGATCCCGAGGGCCACCGCCATCGGGAACGCCGTCCGGGAGATCGATTCGCTGATGATCAGCAGGGCGTAGAGGGTGAGCCGGTGGCTGCCGGCGAGGAACCCGCGCGCGAAGTAGCTGGCGCCGTAGGCGGTGATCGCCGCGACCCCGATCCAATAGAGGGTGGAATTGCCATCGAGCAGCCCGTCCTCGATCGGCCCTCGCAGCGCGAGCGCGAGCGCGTCGAACCCGACGGCGACCGCGAGCTGGATCGTCGCGGCGATCCGAATGGTGCGACCGAGCGGCGTGCCGCGGGCGAGGTTCTCGGAGATCGTCCGGGAGAGCAGCTGCTCCACCGGGCGCTGGAGGACCGACACCACGATGAAGACCGCAGACCACAGCACCGCGACCTGCCCGTAGTCCTCCCTCGAGAGCTCGTGGGAGGCGATCGCGAAGAAGAGATACGTGATCAGCCCGGTCAGGCCCACCCCGATCGAGAGGAGGCTGGCGCGGCGGCCGTAGCTGCGTGCCTCGCTGTTCGGGGTGCCGACCGTCGCCATCGAGGGGCGGACTCTACGTATCACGGGTTGCTCCTCGGCTTTGCCTCGGAGCTCCCTCGCATCTACAATTACTGGCTGACTGACCAGTCAATCAGCTGCCGCACAGGCGACCGTTGCCGAGGAGGCGAGCATGGCAGTCGACACCGAATCCCAGGAGGCATACCTGCGCCGGGCCTTGGAGCTGGCGGAAGGGGGCCGCGGGCGGGTCAGCCCGAACCCGATGGTGGGCGCCGTGATCGTCCGCGACGGCTCGGTGATCGGCGAGGGATTCCACGCCGAGCTCGGCGCCCTACACGCCGAGCGCGCCGCGATCGAGGACTGCCGCGCCCGCGGCGAGGATCCGGCCGGATCGACGCTGTTCGTGACGCTCGAGCCGTGTGCACACACCGGTCGCCAGCCACCGTGCACCGACGCGATCCTCGAGGCCGGGATCTCCCGCGTGGTCTATGCCTCCGAGGACCCGACCGACAAGGCCGCCGGCCGCGGCCCTGGGATGCTCCGCGACAGCGGCGTCGAGGTGGAACTGGCGACGGGTCCGAAGGCGACCGCGGCTCGCCTCCTCAATCAGCCTTTCCGCAAGCGTGCCCGGACCGGGCGCCCGCTGATCACCTACAAGGCGGCGATGACCCTCGACGGTCGCGTCGCCTCCCCGACCGGCGATTCGCGCTGGATCTCCAACGCCGAGAGTCGCGAGCTGGTCCACCGCTGGCGGGCGGACTGTGACGCGGTCGCCGTTGGGATCGGAACGGCGCTCGCGGACGACCCGCTCCTCACGGCGAGGCTCGAGGGCGATGCCCCCCAGCCGACCCGCGTCGTCTTCGACTCGGGCGCGCAGCTGCCGCTCGACTCGGCGCTGGTGAGCTCGCTCGACGAGGCGTCCCTGATCGTGATCTGCGCGCCCGAGGCCGCTTCCGCCCGCCGCGACGGTCTGGAGCGAGCGGGCGCGGAGGTGATCGCGGCGCCTGGGCGCACCCCCGGCGCGCGGCTTGCCGCCGCTCTCGATGAGCTCGGTCGCCGCGAGATCCAGGACATGCTGGTGGAAGGCGGCCCGATGCTCGCCGGCTCCCTGTTCGACGCCGGGGAGATCGACGAGCTCAGGCTGTTCATCGCCCCGATCCTGGTCGGCGCCGCCGATGCCCGCGCCGTGCTGGAGGGAGAGGGTGTCGCGCGGATCGCAGACGGCGTCCGGCCCCTGGCGACCGAGCACGAGTCCGTCGGCGAGGATCTGCTGATCCGAGCCAGGCTGCGGGAGTGGTGAGGTCGGTGTTCACCGGGATCATCAGGGAGCTCGGCCGGGTCGACTCGATCGATACCGGCGAGGACGGCGCTCGCATTCGGATCAGCGCGGAGCTCTCCTCCGAGCTGGACGACGGCGATTCGGTGGCGGTCAACGGCGCCTGTCTCACCGCGACCGCGACGGAGAACGGCGCCTTCGAGGCGGACGTCATGAAGCAGACGCTCTCCCTGACCACGCTGGGCGAGCTCTCCCCCGAGTCGACCGTCAACCTCGAGCTGCCCCTGCGAGCGACCGATCGCATCGGCGGCCACGTCGTCCAGGGACACGTCGATGGCACCGCGATGATCGCCGAGGTCGCCGAGGAGGGCTTCGCCAAGCGCCTTAGGCTCGAGCTGCCGGACGAGCTCCTCCCTTACGTGGTCGATCGGGGATCGATCACGATCGAGGGCGTGAGCCTCACCGTCGCCTCTCTCACCGAGTCCGGCCTGGAGGTCTCGCTGATCCCCGAGACCCTCGAGCGCACCACGCTCGGCCGCACAGGTCCCGGCGATCGGGTCAACGTGGAGTGCGACGTGCTCGCCCGCTACGTGCGCCGGCAGCTGTCCCGGGGCTCCGGCGTGCCACCCTTAGACGAGAAGGAGTAGCTGGATGGCCAGAAAGACCAAGGAGCGCAAGCTGAGCGGAAAGAAGACCGACTCGCCCTTCGCGACGATCGAGGAGGCGATCGAGGACATTCGCCGGGGGCGGATGGTGGTCGTCTGCGACGACGAGAACCGCGAGAACGAGGGCGATCTCACGCTGGCCGCCCAGTTCGCCACCCCCGAGGCGATCAACTTCATGGCCACCCACGGGCGCGGCCTGATCTGCCTGGCGCTGACCGACGAGCGCTGCAACGAGCTCGGTCTCAACCTGATGGCGGCCAAGAACGAGACCCCCTTCCAGACGGCGTTCACGGTCTCGGTCGAGGCCCGGGAGGGCGTCACCACCGGGATCTCCGCAGCCGACCGCGCCCGGACAATCCAGGTTGCGATCGATCCCCACTCGAGACCCAACGACCTGGTCCAGCCCGGCCACGTCTTCCCGCTCAAGTCCAAGGACGGGGGCGTTCTCGAGCGAACCGGGCAGACGGAGGCGGCCGTTGATCTGGCGCGCCTCGCGGGTCTGATCCCGGCCGGAGTGATCTGCGAGGTGATGAACGAGGACGGGACGATGGCCCGCGTCCCCGACCTGGTCGGCTACTGCGCCAAGCACGATCTGAAGATGATCACCGTCGCCGACCTGATCGCCTACCGGCGGCGCACCGAGAAGCTGGTCGAGCGAATCGTCTCCACCAAGCTCCCGACCAAGTTCGGCGAGTTCAGCGCGGTCGGCTACCGCTCGCTGATCGACGACAAGCACCACGTCGCGATGGTCAAGGGCGAGGTGGCCGGATCCGAGGACGTCCTGGTTCGGGTCCACTCGGAGTGCCTCACCGGCGACGTCTTTCATTCGCTGCGCTGCGACTGCGGCGAGCAGCTCGAGGCGGCGCTGGCGACGATCGAGCGGGAGGGGAAGGGCGTCCTGCTCTATCTCTCCCAGGAGGGTCGGGGCATCGGCCTGCTCAACAAGCTCAGGGCCTACAGACTCCAGGAGGAGGGCCTCGACACCGTGGACGCGAACCTGAAGCTCGGCCTGCCCGCCGACCTGCGCGACTACGGGATCGGTGCCCAGATCCTCGTTGACCTCGGTCTGTCGAGCATCCGGATCCTCACCAACAACCCGACGAAGATCCTGGGCCTGGAGGGCTACGGCCTCTCGGTCACCGACCAGGTCCCGATCCAGGCGGTGCCCAACCCCCACAACGAGGAATACCTGAAGGCGAAGCGCGATCGCCTCGGGCATGCCCTCCATCACCAGGGCCTGCCTCTCGACGAGCAGCTGATCTACGAGGAGCACCGCAAGGACGAGGAGAATCGCCGGGAGGCCGGCGAGTCCCAGGACTACCCACCCGGTGACTGAGGTTCCCGAGCACGAGCGCTTCACGGAGGAAGACCGGGAGGCGCTCGCCGGTTGTGAGTTCGCGGTCTGCGTGGCGACCTTCTACGAAGAGATCGCCGAGAGGCTGCTCAACGGGGCCGCCGAGGGCTTTCAGCTGGGCGGGGTGAGCGAGGCCTCGGTCCACGAGTTCCGCGTCCCGGGGGCCTTCGAGCTTCCGTTCGCGGCGAAGCTCTGCGCAGAGTCCGGCCGGTTCGCCGCGATCGCGTGTCTCGGGGTCGTGATCCGCGGCGAGACCACCCACTACGACCATGTCTGCGAGGGCGTGACGCTGGGCACCCAGAAAGTTCAACTCGAGACCGGCGTACCGGTCGCCTTCGGCGTGATCACCGCGGAGAACGTGGACCAGGCGCTCGCCCGCTCCGGCGGCGACAAGCGCGACCAGGGTCGTGGGGCGGCAGCGGTCGCGATGCGGATGGCGCTGCTGAAGCAGGCTATCTAGCTACCATCCCGCGTCGGATGGCCAAGGTCTGTCACAGCTGCGGCAAGCGCCCCGCGTTCGGAAACTCGCGAAGCCATTCGATGGTCGCGACCCGGCGGCGCTTCAACCCGAACCTCCAGAAGGTCCGGATCCAGGACGGCGAGGCCGTCCGGCGCGTCTACGTCTGCGCCCGCTGCCTGAAGTCCAATAAGGTCATCAAGGCCGTCTAGAACCAGCACCGGCGTCTTGGCGATCGCGTCGCGTCCGGGCTAGGGTTCCGCTGACTCCCCGCATGGCCGATCCCTCCATAGAGCGATTTCGGCGCGTAATCAGCGCGGCCGCCACTCACCTCGAGGAGCGGCGCAAGGAGGTCAACGACCTCAATGTGTTCCCCGTTGCCGACGGCGACACGGGCGACAACATGGCGCTCACCCTCCGGGCGGTCAGCGACGAGCTCGATCGACTCGACGGCCAGATGGTCGACGAGATCGGCCGTACCGAGTTGGTCAACGCCCTCGCTCGCGCCGCCCTGATGGGAGCCCGGGGGAATTCCGGGGTGATCCTCAGCCAGATCGTCCGCGGGGCCGCGGAGGAGCTGGCCAGCCGGCCCGGTGAGCTCGTCGATCCCGTCCTCGTCGCGGCCGCGTTCGCCCGGGCTGCCGACGCCGCCTACGAGTCCGTTCGGGAGCCGGCCGAGGGGACGATGCTGACGGTCTTCCGGGAGATGGCCCACTCGATATCTCGCCGGCTCGCCCACATCGAGGAGACCCGGCTCCCCCAGAAGACGACCCCGGCCGAGCAGGACGCCCTCCTGGCCGACCTCCTCGAGAGCGCGGTTCGCGACGGCGAGGAGGCGGTCGCCCGCACCCCGGAGCAGCTCGAGGTGCTGCGCGACTCCGGCGTCGTCGACGCCGGCGCCCACGGCCTGGTCGTGATTCTCGCCGGCGTGGTCGCCGGTCTGCGCGGCGACATCGAGGCATCGCCGCTGGTGCCGCATTACGCCCCCGCCGCCGACACCCGCCCCCAGCACGAGGACAGCCGCTACCGCTACTGCACGAACTTCATCGTCACCGGCTCGGGGCTCGACAGCCGCTCGTTTGCGCCGATGCTCGAGGAGCTCGGCGACTCCGTCCTCGTGGTCGGAGATGAGGCGACCCTGAAGGTGCACGTCCACACGGACGAGCCGGAGGCAGCCGTGGCGTTGTTCCAGCACAGGGCGGAGGTCTCCCAGCTGGATGTCGCGGACATGCGCGAGCAGATTGCCGAGCGCAGCGCTCGCCTCCAGGCGGGCCGCTGCGCGGCGATCGCGGTCGTGGCGGGGTCGGGTATCCGGGAGCTCTACGAGGGGCTCGGGGCTTTCGTGGTCGACGGCGGGGAGACGTTCAACCCGTCGATCTACGACCTGCTCGCTGCGATTCACGAGGTGCCCTCGGAAGAGGTCCTCGTCTTCCCGAACAACCCGAACGTGGTGATGGCGGCCGAGCGGGCCGCCGAGCTGTCCGACAAGCAGGCGCGGGTCGTTAACTGCACCTCCCAGCAGGCGGGCCTCGTCGCTCTCGTGGAGCTCGATCCGGACGCGAGCATCGACGAGAACGAGGAGCGCCTGGGGAGCGCGCTGCGGGGGATCCGCGCCGGCTCCGTCGCGCCCGCCGCCCGTAACGACGCCCAGGGACGCTTCGTTGCCGGCGATGCGGTCGGCTTCGTTGGCGATCAGATCGTGGCGTACGGCGGCGCCGGGTCCACGCTCGCGGAGACAATGGCCCGGCTCGGCGAGGCCGCGGAGATCCTGATGGTGATCAGCGGGGAAAGCGCACCGATTCCGCTGACGGAGCTCGAGAGCCATTCCCCCGACGGCGTCGAGCTTGAGCTGCACGAGGGCGGACAGCCGCACTACTGGTGGCTGCTCGCCGCACAGTGAGCGGGCTGCTCGACTCGATCGAGGTCGCGTGATGGAGCGGCGGAACCTTCCGCTGCTCTGGCAGTACAGCTTCTCCAACTTCAACGAGAAGGTCCGCTGGACGCTCGACCACAAGCGGATCCCTCACCGGCGCCGCTCGCTGCTCCCGATGGGCCCCAGGTCACTCTGGTTCTCCCGCGGCAGCGGCACGCTGCCGGCGCTCGACCTGGACGGGGAGCGGATCGTCGACTCGACGCGGATCATCGCAGCGCTCGAGGAGCGCCATCCCGGCCCGCTTCTTTATCCGGCGGATTCCCGCGAGCGCGAACACGCGCTCGCGCTCGAGGACTTCTTCGACGAGCACGCGGGACACGACGTGCGGCGGCTCGGGTTCATGGAGTCGTGGGACGAGACCGAGTTCGGCGCGCGCATGTTCACAACCGACCAGCCCGCGCCGATCGGGTTCGCCGTCCGCAAGGTTGCCCCCGTGATCCGGCCGGTGCTCTGGCGGTTCGTCGATCGCCGCTACGGGTTCGACGCCACCTCTTTCGAGAACAGCAAGCAGGCGCTGCGCGCGGCGCTCGACCGGATCGAGGCGGAGCGAAGCGGCGGCCCCTATCTCGCGGGCGATTCGTTCACGGTCGCGGACCTGACCGCGGCGGCGCTGCTCTACCCGCTCGTCTGGCCGGATGAATATCCCTACGAGCTTCCCGAGCCGCCACCGTCACCCTTCCGGGAGTCGGTCGGGGGTCACCCGGCGCTCGACTGGCTCCGAGGGATCTGGCGCCGCCACCGTGGCGAGTCGGCCGAGGTCCGCTGAGCGACCTGGGACGCGACCGCGCGGGCGCCTAGCCTCTAGTCGGGATGGAGGCCGCGACCGAGCGCGACCCTGGGCGGACGACGGCTCACGAGCCGCGGCGGTTCGCGACGGACGAGCGGCTCGAGCGGTCCGCGATGCTCGCCGCTCCGCTCAAGTCCCTGCCGCGGCCGTCGATCCTCGAAGCGCCGGTCACGAAGCTGCGCGGAGCCGGACCCAAGCTGGCGTCGGTCGCCGAGGAGATCGGGATCTCGGCCCTCGGCGACCTGCTGCGCCACATGCCGCACTCCTATCGGGACAGGGCCGATCCGGTCGGGCTCTCCGATCTGAAGCTGGGGGAGGAGGCGACGGTGGAGGTCCGGGTCGCCGGGTCGCCGAAGGTTCGTCCCACCCGGCGACGGCGGTTGACGATCCTCGAGGCCGAGGTCTCGGATCAGGGGGGTAGCGTGAAGGCCGTCTGGTTCAACCGCGCCTGGCTCGCCGATCGGCTCACTCCCGGTGCCCGGCTCCTGCTGAGGGGCAAGCTCGAGAAGCGCGGGTTCACGGTCGCCGAGCACGAGCTGCTCGATTCGTCCGCATCGAGAGCGCCGTCCGGCCTCCACACCACGGGGATCGTCCCGGTCCACCCGGCCTCGGAGCGGCTCCGCCCGCAGCGGATCCGGGAGTGGGTCTGGCAGGCGCTGCCGCTCGCGCGGCATGCCGTGGAGCCGCTCCCCGCCGCCGTGCGCGGACGCGCGCTCCCGTACGCGGCGGATGCGCTCGCCGCCTCCCACTTTCCAACTGATCAGCACGCCGCCGAGGCGGCCCGGGAGCGGCTCGCCTTCGAGGAGCTCTTCCTCTATCAGGCGGCGCTGGTGACCCGCCGCGGCCGGCGACTTGCCTCGGGGCGAGGCGTGGAGCTGCCGGCCGCTGGCGGCGAACTGGTTCTGACCTGGCTCGACTCGCTCCCGTTCGAGCTCACCGGCGATCAGCGAGCGGCGCTCGAGGAGATCGATTCCGACCTCGCCGGCCCCGAGCCGATGCAGCGCCTCCTGATGGGCGAAGTTGGCTCGGGCAAGACCGTGATCTCCCTGTACGTGATGCTGCGCGCGGTGGAGGCCGGGCATCAGGCGACGCTGATGGCGCCTACGGAGACACTCGCCGAGCAGCACTTCCGGACGCTCCAGACACTGCTGGCCGACCATCCGGTCCCGGCGTCACTCCTCACCTCGGCGACGCCGCCGGACCGGCGCCGCGAGCTGCTCGCATCGCTGGCGGGCGGGCAGCCCCAGATCGTCGTCGGCACCCACGCGCTGATCGAGTCCGCGGTCGAGTTCTCATCGCTTGCCGTCGCCGTGGTCGACGAGCAGCACCGCTTCGGCGTCCGGCAGCGAGCCGCGCTCGACGCCAAGGGACCGGCCGGCCGCCTCCCGCACGTCCTGCACATGACCGCGACCCCGATCCCGAGGACGCTCTCGCTGACCGCCTACGGCGACCTCGACACCACGGCGCTCCGGGAGCTGCCGAAGGGCCGGCGCCCGATCCGGACCCGCGTGGTCGACGAGGAGCATCGCGCCGAGGCCTACGAGTTCATTCGCGGAAAGCTCTGCGAGGGCCGCCAGGCCTACGTCGTCTGTCCGCTGGTGAGCGATTCGGAGGCCACCCAGGCTCGGGCGGCCGAGGCCGAGGCGAAGCGGCTCGCCTCCACCGAGCTGCGCGATTTCAAGGTGGAGCTCCTCCATGGCCAGATGGCCTCGGACGCGAAGGCGCGGGCGATGGATCGCTTTGCCTCGGGCGAGGCCGATGTCCTCGTCGCGACGACCGTGATCGAGGTGGGAATCGACGTCTCGAATGCCACCGTGATGCTGGTCGAGGGCGCCGAGCGATTCGGGCTCGCGCAGCTTCACCAGCTGCGCGGGAGGGTGGGCCGCGGCGAACACAAGTCCTTCTGCATCCTCTTCGGCGACCCGGAGTCCGACGCTGCGAAGGCCCGCCTTGACGCGATTGCCACCGAGCCCGACGGTTTTGCCCTGGCGGAGGTGGACCTCTCGATCCGGGGGGAGGGCGAGATCCTGGGCACGCGGCAGCATGGCCTGCCGAGGTTCCGGGCGGCGTCGTTGCCGGAGGACACCGCGCTGCTGCTCGAGGCTCGTCGACGGGTGCTCGAGCTTCGCGTCCGGCACGGCTCGCTCGAGGCCGCTGCGCTCGGGCCGCTGATGGACGAGGCGCGGCGCCGCTTCGGCGACGAGCGCGTCGAGCAGATCTCAGCATGAGAGGGTGCGGCGGAAGCAAAGCTGAGCAGCAACCCGATTCGTGATGGCCGAGCTCAGGATCACCGGCGGGGAGCTCGGCGGTCGCCGCATTCGGGTGCCGCGCGGGGACGTGCGCCCGACCACCGAGCGCGTTCGGGAGGCGGTCTTCTCGATCCTCGGGAATATCGCCGGTGCTCGGGTCCTCGACCTCTTCTGCGGCAGCGGTGCGCTCGCGATCGAGGCGCTCTCGCGCGGCGCGTCCGAGGCGACGCTGGTCGACACCCGCCCGGCCACGGCGCGGCGCAATCTCGAGTCGCTCGGTCTGGTCCAGCGCGCGCGCACGGTCCGCAGCGACGCCGCTCGGTTCCTGCGGCGCGCCGAGGCGTCATCCTTCGATCTCGTGCTCTGCGACCCGCCCTATAGACTCGCCGACCGCCTTGCAGGAGATCTCGACCCGCTCATACGACGCGCGCTCGCGAACGGGGGGAGGGTGATGGTCGAGACCTCCCCGGACCGGCCGCTGCGGCTCGACCTGCCGCTGATCACCGAGCGCGGCTATGGCGACACGCTGATCCGGATCCACGGGGGTGACGCATGAGCGACGAACAGCCCCGCGTCGCGGTCTGCCCGGGCAGCTACGACCCGGTGACGAACGGCCATCTCGACGTGATCGGCCGCGCCGCCCGGGTCTTCGACAAGGTCGTCGTCGGGGTGGTGAACAACCCCGTCCGCAAGCAGAACACTCTGTTCACCGCCGAGGAGCGAAAGAGGTTCATCGAGGATGCGACCGCCGAGTTCGGCAATGTCGAGGTCGGGATCATGTCCAACCTGCTGGTCGACTTCGCCAAGGAACAGGGCGCGAGCGCCGTCGTCAAGGGACTCCGGGCGATCTCGGACTTCGAGTACGAATTCGAGATGAATCAGCTGAACCGCAAGCTCGCTCCGGACATCGAGTCGATGTACATCTTCGCCTCCCCGAACTTCAGCTTCCTCTCCTCGACCGGGGTGAAGGAGATCGCCACCTTCGGTGGCGACATCGGGGATCTGGTTCCCGCACCCGTTGCAAAAGCGCTTGCGGAACGGCTGGCCCGCTGATCCGCCCGTGCGTAGGGGGTGGGCAGGAGCTTGCAATCCGGCGCAGAAATGCAACCCGGGGCCGGTCCCTGGGCCCGATGCGTAAGCTTTAGCGACCGCTGATGGACGTTCTCGTTCTCATCGACAAGCTCGACGATCTGGTTCACAACGCGCGGCCGGTGCCGCTCACGGACCAGGTGCGCGTGGACCGCGAGGAGATCTATGACCTCCTCGACCAGATGCGCGCCACGATCCCCGAGGAGATCAAGCAGGCTCGCTGGATCGTCAAGGAGCGCCAGGAGATGCTCGCCGAGGCGAAGCGCGAGGCCGAGCGGATCGTCAAGGAGGCCCGCGAGCAGCAGGCCCGCCTCGTCGCGAACGAGGAGATCACCCGCCAGGCCGAGCGCGCCGCCGAGGAGATCGTCGAGGAGGCGCGCGAGCGCGAGCGCGAGATCCGTCTCGGGGCCGAGGACTATGCGGACGACATCCTCTCGACCCTCGAGGTCAACCTCCAGAAGTTCCTCCAGGCAGTGCAGCGCGGCCGCGACCGCCTCCAGGGTCGCGAGCGCGAGCCCTCCGAGATCGGTTAGGGATCGCTACCAGCTAGGAGTTGAGCGTCGGCCGCAACTTGGCCGCGGCGGCGGGGTTTGGCGGTAATCGAGCCGTATCGGCTCGCGCATTCCATTCCGAAGGGAGAAAAGGAGGAGGCATGATCCGAAGGATCAAGAAGCACCTCTCGCCGGGGCTCGTGCTCGGCGTGATCGCCTTGATCGTCGCCCTTGGCGGCACCTCGGTCGCGCTGGAGGCCCAGAGCGCCCAGAAGAAGCAGACGCTGAGGACCAGGTTCGGTGGCGCCACTCAGGAAGTGATCCAGACCGTGACGCTGCGACCGCAGACCGACAACAACGGCGTTTCGGACCACGTAATCAACTGCCCGTCGAACCCGAAGCTGGGCGCCGGCGTGGCGATTGGCGGGGGAGTGATCGACCCGCGGCCGCCGGACAACACCAGGAATGGCGCGCCGTACGCCCAGAAGACCGACGGCCCCTCGGGCACGGGGGCGTGGTTGTTCGAGTTCGACAACGACACGAACCAGGCGCTGCCGGTCCAGCTGCGCGTGCTCTGCACCTTCAGCAAGCTGAACACGAAGCGCGGCTAGCACACGTAGCAGCGAGCCAGTGGCCCCAGGGCACGTGGCTTAGGGAGCGGCCCCCTCTGGAAGGGGGCCGCTCTCATGCTCACAGCTCGGTCTCGTGACCTCCCGCCCGCCCGGCATCCGTCTTCTCGTAGAAGCGGCCGAGGAGCTCCAGGGTCTCCTTCCGATCGGCGCAGGTGTAGGCGTTCCAGGCTTCGTTGCGGAGCTGCTCGTCGAGCGTCTTCCCGACGGTGTCGAGGATCGTCTGCTTCGCCGAGCGGACCGCGCGCTGGGAATTGCGGAGCACTTGGCGCGCCATTGTCTCCGCCTCCTCCATCAGCCTCTCGTGGGGGACGACCCTGGAGACCAGGTTGCACTGGAGGGCCCGCTGCGCGTCGATCGGCTCGGCGGTGAGCAGCATCTCGAGGGCGATGCCGGTCCCGCAGGTGTTGACCAGCCGGACGATCCCGCCGTCGCCGTGGTGGAAGCCGCGGCGCGCCTCGAACGAGCCGAACCTCGCCCGGTCCGAGGCGATTCGGATGTCGCAGGCGAGCGCGGTCTCGAGGCCGCCGGCCAGCGCCCAGCCGTTGATCGCGCCGATGATCGGCTTGTAGATCCGGTGCATTCCACGCGTGAAGCCGTTCAGGCCGAGCTCCGCGATCTGGCGCAAGTCATCGGGGTTCGGGTCGGCGACGATCGGCGGGATGTACTCCTTCAGGTCGGCGCCGGCGCAGAAGGCATCGTCGCCGGCGCCGGTGAGGATCGCGACGTCCACCGAGTCGTCCTCGGCGAAGTCCGCCCAGGCGGCGATCATCGCCCGGTGGACCTCGGGGCTGACCGCATTCCGAGCCTCGGGCCGGTTGATCGTCACGTAGGCGATCCGGTCGCGCTTCTCGTAGAGGACGACGCCCTCGTTGGCCGACGGCGGCGGTCCCGGGCGCTCGGGGTTGTGGTGGGTCATCTCTCCTCCTCAGTAGGTGGCCCTGACCACGGCCAGGTCATCGGCGGTCCATGTGATCTCGCCGTCGCACCATTCGGCGAGCTCCTCGGCGGTGTCAAGGAAGTCGACGTCGGGGTGGATGGGTGTGATTTGCGGTTCGGCTTTGATCACGTCCCCGATCACCAGAGCCCGGGAGTGCTCGCGGACCCGCCTGAACAGCAGGTGCTTCTGGTCGTCCGTCAGGTGGTGCACGGAGAGCACGGAGATCACCAGGTCCCAGGGACCGTCCGGCAGCGGATCCTCCATCCGGGCGAGCTGGACGTCGTCGTACTCCTCGCGAAGGCGGTAGACCATGTTCGGATCGGAGTCGAGGCCGATCACCCAGGCATCGGGATATGCCTCGAGCAGGACCCTGGTGGTCTCTCCGGTGCCCATCCCGAGCTCCAGCACCCGATCGGGCCCGAACGGGACGGCGTCGACCGTAGCCCTCTGGAGCTCGTCGTAACGCGGGATCTCGGCCCGGATCTCCTCCAGGTAGGTCTCCGGGTTCCAGTGGAATCGCGCGCTCACCTTGGCTCGGTACCCTCGAAGCGAGTGTATGCGGAAGGTGGAATCGTCGATCTCGAGCGGCTCGCGCTGTCGTCGGGCCAGGCCCGCGCGATCGATCTCGAGGTTGACCTGCACCCAATCGAGCTCGGGGGCGAGAGCTACCGGCCGGCCGGCGGAGGCAGCGAATCTCGCCTCGACGTCTCCCGGACCAGCACCGGCTACGCCCTACGGCTGCGCTTCTCCAGCGCGCTCACGGGGCCGTGCGTCCGTTGCCTCGAGGACGCCGGCACCGAGATCGAAATCGACGCGCGCGAGATCGACCAGCCCGCCGCGAACGACGAGGAGCTCCGCAGCCCATACGTCACGGACGGGCTCCTGAACGTCGAGCGCTGGGCCAACGACGCCCTCGTTCTCGCGCTTCCCTCGCAGCCGCTCTGTCGCCCGGACTGCGCCGGTCTCTGCCCGGTCTGTGGTGAGTCCCTGAACGACGTCGACCCGAAGGCGCATCGCCACGAGCGGGGCAGCGACCCGCGGATGGCGAAACTGCGAGAGCTGAAGCTGGACGAGTAGTACCCCGCTCGGGGGCGCGACCCGGCTACCATGCCGCCCTCATGGCGGTCCCCAAGAAGAGGCAGTCGAGGACTCGGCGCGACAAGCGCCGCGCGCAGCACAAGGTCTCGGCCCCGCGGCTGAACGAGTGTCCGCGCTGTCACAGCCCGCGCCTTCCGCATCGGGTCTGCCCGACCTGCGGAACGTACGCGGGCCGCGAGGTGATCCGCCACGAGGCCCCCGAGCCCGGGGCGCAGCCCGAGCAGCCGTCGCCTCCGGAGTAGCTCCTCATGGCATCGCCTGAGCGCCCACCGGTCGCGCTCGACGGATACGGAGCGGACGGCGGCCCCGAGCTGGTGCTCGAGGGGGCAAGGCTGGCCGCGGCCGACGGCATACCCGTGCGGATCTTCGGACCATCGTCGCTGGCGCCGGGGCCCGGCGTGGAGGTCGAGTCCACCCCTGGGTGGATCGGCAACGAAGCCGAGCCGGTCGCGGCGGTTCGGTCGAGCCCCGACTCATCGATCGTCCGCGCGGCCGCGTCGGTGGCGGAGGGCTCCTGCGGCGCGGTGGTGAGCGCGGGCTCGACGGGGGCGACGATGACCGCGGCGCTCTTCGCGATGAAGCGCGCCCGCGGCGTTCATCGGCCCGCGCTGGCCGCCCAGATCCCGGTTCCCGGCGCCGAGGGCTCCCCGCTCCTCTTCCTCGACGCGGGAGCCAACACCGACGTCCGTCCCCAGCACCTGATCCAGTTCGCCTTCCTCGGCTCGGCCTTCAGCCGGGCCGTCCTCGGAGTCGAGAGCCCCCGCGTCGCGCTGCTTTCCGTCGGCGAGGAGCAGAAGAAGGGGCGCATCGACGTGGTGGAGGCGCACGAGGCGCTGACCGAGGCGAGCGGGATCCGCTTCATCGGGAATCTCGAGGGACGGGACCTGCTCAGCGGCGAGGCGGATGTGGCCGTCACCGACGGGTTCACCGGGAACGTCGCGCTGAAGACGCTCGAGGGGACCGCGAGCGCCGTGGCCGAGGCTGTCCGTGGCGCGGCGCGCTCCGGCCCGCTGGCGGCCGCCGGTGGCCTGCTCCTAAAACCCGCCCTCGGAGGATTGCGCCGCAGCATGGATCCGAACTCGGTCGGCGGTGCGATCCTGCTCGGCCTCCGTGGTGTCGCCGTTGTCGCCCACGGCAGGTCGAGCCCCGCGGGGATCGCAAACGCCGTCCGCCTCGCCGATCGGGCGGTTCGGGAGCGCTCCGTGGAGCGCACCGCCGAGCTCCTGGCGGCGTCGGGCGCCACCCGCGAGAGCCTTCGCCAGAGCCCAGCGGAGACCGGGGAGCGATAGGCGATAATGGCTGCGATGGAGCGCGGCGAGGTCATGAAGCTGGTCCGGGACCACCTCAGCACCGAGCTGGAGGTCGCCCCCGAGAAGATCCAGCCGGAGACGAGGTTCCGGGAGGATCTCGATGCCGATTCCCTCGACCTCTACGAGCTAGTGATGGAGCTCGAGGACCGCTACGGGATCCGGGTGAGCGAGGAGGAGGCGGCCGAGATCGAGACGGTCGGCGACGCCGTCGACTTCGTCAACGCGCGGGTCCCGACCACGTGACCAGGGGGAGACGGGCGGCCTGATCGAATGACACCCGGCACCGCCCCGCTGGCGGAGCTGTTCGAGGAGACCCCCGAAGAGCTGCGCCGGCAGGCACTCTCCCACTCATCGTGGGTCGAGGAGCGAACCTTCTCCTACGGTCGGCTCGCGTTCCTCGGCGACAGCGTCCTCGGCCTCTCGGTCGCGACCCTGCTCTTCTCGGAGCACCCCGAGGCGGACATCGGCGAGCTCACCAAGATCCTCAACCAGGCGGTCAGCGGCCGCGCCTGTGCGGCCGTCGCCCGCGATCTGGGGTTGCCGGAGATGCTTACCGATCACTCCCCCTCGGAGGGCGATGGCCTGCCGGTCGAGACCCTGCTCGCCTCCGAGCGGACGCTGGCGTCGGTGTGCGAGGCGGTGATCGGCGCCTGCTACCTCGAGCACGGTTTCGAGCGGACTTCGGCGGCCGTCGCCGCCGCCTTCGACGAGGAGATCGAGCAGGCGACCCTCGAGCGCCTCGATTTCAAGTCGGAGCTCCAGGAGCGGCTCGCCCGCAGGGGGGAGGCGGTGCTCTACGAGGTATCGAGCGAGGCCGGCCCGCCCCACGACCGCCGCTTCGAGATTCGGGCGACGGTGGCCGGAGATGAGATCGGCACCGGCTCGGGAAGAAGCAAGAAGGAAGCCGAGCAAGAGGCCGCGCGCCGCGCGCTCGAGAACCTGAAGCGGTAGATGCGAGGGTAGACACGAGGGCGCGCCGCCAGGCGCGAACCGTTTGATGCGGGGCGGCCCGTTTAATGCGGGGGTTGCGTCCGGCCTACGCGCGACGCTTCCAATCCCTGCGACCCTTGAACTGACGTGTATCTGAAGGCAATAAACCTGAAGGGATTCAAGTCGTTCCCCGACCGCACCCGGCTCACCTTCTCGCCGGGCGTCAGCGTGATCGTGGGGCCGAACGGCTCGGGCAAGTCGAACATCACCGACGCCGTCCTGTGGGCCCTCGGCGAGCAGAGCCCGTCGGCGATCCGCGGGCAGCAGATGCGCGACGTGATCTTCGCCGGAGGCAGCGGCCAGTCGCCGCGGCGCTTCGCCGAGGTCGAGGTGGTCATCGACAACACCGAGGGCAGGGCCGCGAGCGAGTTCTCGGAGATCTCGATCTCGCGACGGATCGAGCGAAACGGCGAGGGCGAGTACAGGCTGAACGGAGCCCGCTGCCGGTTGGCGGACATCGTCGAGGCCCTCTCCGACACCAACATGGGCCGCGAGGCGCACTCGGTGATCAGCCAGGGCAGGGTCGAGGCGATCGTCAACTCGAAGCCGAGGGACCGCCGCCTCCTGATCGAGGAGGCCGCTGGGCTCGGTAAGCACCGAAAGCGGCGCCACAGCGCCCAGCTCAAGCTCGACCGCACGCGCGACAACCTCGAGCGCGCGATGGACGTCGAGCGTGAGGCGCGCTCCCATCTGCGTCCGCTGAAGCGCCAGGCGGAGGCCGCCGAGCGGACCGCGAAGCTGGTCAAGGAGACGAACGAGCTGCGCGCCCGGATCGTCGCGGACCAGCTCCGCGCCCAGCAGACGGATCTGGCGGAGGCGGAGTCGAAGCTGATCCAGGTTCGCTCCGGGCGCGATTCGGTCGAGCGGCGGTTCGAGGAGGTGCGGGCGCGAAGGACCGCGATCGAGGAGCGGATAGCCGCCGGCGAGGAGGGGCGCAGGCGTCGGTCGGAGCTGATCGCCGAGGTGAGGGCGGCAACCGAGCGAGTGCGCGCCCGCGCCGAGTCCACCGAGCACGCGGAGCGAGAGTTGCGGAGCGCCCTCGGCGAGCGCCAGCTGAGGCTCGAGGAGCTCGACGAGGATCCCGGCGAGGCGGCGGCGCTCGAGCGGGTCCGCGAGCTGGAGGCCGAGCTCGCCGGCCTGGACCAGGCTGCGGACCCGGAGGAGGCCGAGCTCCGAGAGCAGGCCCAGGGGGCCGAGCGCCGGATGGCCGAGGCGAGGGGGGCGGTCGAGCCGATGGAGCGGGCCGCCGAGGAGGCGCGCGACGCCCTGCGGCGCGCGACTCAGATGCAGGAGCGCGCGCGGGTGGAGGCGGTCAAGGCCTCCGAACGCCAGGCGACCCTGGCCGGCGAGCTCGCGGCGGTCGAGGCGAAGCTGGCGAGCGCCGCGGTCGAGGGCGACCACGACGCACTCGCCGGGATGCTGGAGGCCGGCTCCGGGCTCGAGCGGGCGGTCTCCGCCGTTCTCGGTGAGAGGCTCCGCGCGTCGATCGTCGGCTCGGTCGAGGAGGGACGGCAGCGCCTCTCCGGGGCCGAGGGCGCTGCCCGGGCGCTGATCTCCTCGAATGAGCAGAGGGCGCCTTCGCAGCCGCCGAAGGAGGGCTCCCGCCCGCTTCTCGACCTGGTCGAGGCGCGCGGCGAGGCCGGGCCGATCACGGAGCGGCTCCTCGCAGACGCCTGGCTGGTCGATGAGATCGACGGGCTCGCCGAGGGCTTCGCGGGTGTCGCGGTCACCGTCGACGGGGAGTGCTACGACGCGGCCGCCGGCGAGGTCCGCCGCCTCCCGAGGGAGGGCACGGACCCGGCGCTCGCGGCGCGCTCCCAGCGCGAGGAGCTCGCCTCGCGCCTCGGTCAGCGAGAGCAGACTGAGGAACGGGCGCGGAACGATCTGGAGCGAGCCGATCGGATACTCGCCGAGGCCCGGTCTCGCGAGGACGAGGCGCAGCGCTTGCTGCGGGATGCCCGACGCGAGCTTGACGAGGCGACCGAGGAGGCCACCCGGACCACCTGGCTCGCCGAGCGCCGCGCCGAGCGCGGCGGCGAGACGAGCGGCGCGGCGGCGATCCAGCGGGCGAGGCTCGAGGCCGAGCTCGCTGCGGAGCGCCGGCATGCCGAGGCCGCCGAGCGCGCCCGTCAGTCACGGATCCGCGATCGGCAGGAGCTCGAGCGGCGAATCGCGCTGGAGCGCGAGACGCTCCCAGCGCTGGGCCGGGCGCAGGTCGCCCTGAAGAGCGTCGCCGAGCGTCTGGAGCAGCGCGCGGAGGCGATCCGGACCGGCAAGGGCGACGGCGACGGCGAGGTCGCCGCCGAGCTTCGCGAGTGCTCACAGCAGGAGTTCGGGCTGCAGGGCGAGCTTCGCGAGGCGAGCGAGGCGATGACCGTCGCCGAGGTGGAGGCGACCCAGCTCCGCGGGCGGCGCGATGAGAGCGCTGCGGAGCTCGAGCGGCTCGGGAGCGCTTTGGGCGAGACCCTCTCCGCGGCTACCGAGCCGCTATCCGACGAGGACCGGGAGGGGATCGTGGCGCGCCTCGCGCGATTGGAGCGAAACCGGGAGAAGATCGGCCCGGTCAACCCCCTGGCGGAGCGCGAGTACGCGGAGGCGCGCGAGCACGTCACCGAGCTCGCCGACCAGCGCAAGGACCTGGAGAAGGCGATCACCGAGCTGCGCGCGCTGATCCGCCGCATCGACCAGGAGATCGCCGCCGCATTCGAGGAGACCTTCGACGCCACCGCCCGCGGCTTCGAGGAGATGGTGGCGGCGCTCTTCCCGGGCGGCCGCGGGCGGCTTCGCCGCGTCGACGTCGGTGGACCGCGTCCGTTCGCCGGGCAGTCAGTCGACGGGGACCAGAAGGCGGCCGACGAGGAGGAGGACGAGCTCACGCCTCCGGACGAGGACGGCGGCGTGGAGATCGAGGTCACGCCCGAGGGCAAGTCGACTCGCCGCCTGTCGCTGCTCTCGGGCGGCGAGAAGTCCCTGGTCGCCCTCGCGTTCGTCTTCGCGGTTCTGATGGCCCGCCCGTGCCCCTTCTATATCCTCGACGAGGTAGAGGCCGCGCTCGACGACATCAACTTGGATCGCTTCCTCCGCCTGGTCCGCCGGTTCGCGGAGCGCTCGCAGTTCATCGTCGTCACCCACCAGAAGCGGACGATGGACGCAGCGGACATCCTCTACGGGGTGAGCATGGGCGGCGACGGCGTCACCAAGGTCGTCTCACGAAAGCTGCCACGCGACGAACTCGGAGCGGGTGAGCTGCCGGCCGAGACGCCTGAGGCCGAAGAGGCCGCGGCATAGCTCCCGGCGTCACCGGGGCAGGGCCCAAGGTGGGTGGCCGGTACCCTCGCCGCCGTGGCGACCGACTGGCGAGACGCCTTCGACCTCGGCGACGGGGCGGTATCGACCGAGGCTCCCGCCGAGGATCGGGCGGGGGTGTTCACGCGCCTTCGCGAGGGCCTCTCCCGCAGCCGTAAGGCGCTCTCCGCCGAGCTCTCGGCGAGCTTCACCGAGCGAATCGACGAGACGACGTGGGAGCGGCTCGAGGAGGCGCTGATCCTGGCGGACGTCGGGGCGAAGACGACCGCGCAGGTCGTCAGGCGGCTCGAGGACGAGGTTGAGGCAGGAGAACTCACCGGCGGCGAGGCCCTCCGGGAGCGCCTGATCGAGCTACTCGCGGAGACGGCCACGCCGGCAGAAGGGCGAATCCACCTCCGAGAGCGCCCGGCCGTGCTGATGATCGTGGGCGTGAACGGGACCGGAAAGACCACCACGATCGGGAAGATCGCCTGGCACCTTGAGAAGGAGTTGGGATTGGAGGTGATCGTTGGTGCTGCCGACACCTATCGCGCGGCGGCGGTGAACCAGCTCGCGGAGTGGGCCGATCGCGCCGGCAGCCAGATCGTCCGCGGCTCCGAGGGCGGCGATCCCGGAGCGGTCGCGTTCGATGCGGTTGGCGCCGCACAATCCCGCGGGGCGGACGTGGTGATCTGCGATACGGCCGGCCGGCTCCACACCCACGGGAACCTGATGGAGGAGCTCTCGAAGGTGCGCAGGGTGATCGGAAAGCAGATTCCGGACGCCCCGCACGAGACCCTCGTGGTGATCGACGCCACCACGGGCCAGAACGGGATCCGCCAGGCGGAGGAGTTCGGCAAGGCGGTCGAGGTGACCGGAGCGGTCCTCACCAAACTCGACGGCAGCGCGAAAGGCGGAGTGGCCCTCGCGATCGCCTCCGAGCTCGGCATCCCGGTGAAGCTGATCGGGATCGGAGAGTCCCTCGAGGATCTCCGCCCGTTCGATGCCGAGCAGTTCGCCCGGGCGCTGATCGAGGAGTAGACCGCCCTTACCCGAGCTGCAAGCTCTCGCACGCGCGGTGTGCGCGCATTGGGCACCCTGATCCCGTGCCGGCGGGACGGCCAAGATTCCTCGCCCTGCTCGGGGTGACCGTGGCGACGCTGCTGGCGTTGCCTGCGGCCGCGAGCGCTGGCAGCGCCAAGATCGCCGCGCTCCAGGTCGCGATGCAGGCGCATCACCTCTATCCCCACCCGGTCGATGGCATCTCCGGCCCATGGACCCAGCAAGCGGTCCGCACCTTCCAGTCGCGGCACGGCCTCACCGTCGACGGGGTCGCCGGTCCCCAGACGAGGGCGGCGCTCGGCAAGCGCGGCAAGCCGTCGCTGGGTGCGCGGCCGATGCGAAACGGGCACCGCGGCTGGGACGTGGCCGCGCTCCAGTTCCTCCTCAACAGCCGCGGCTTCGGTCCTGGCGACTTCGACGGGAGGTTCGGCCCGAACACCAAGTCGGCGGTGCGCCGTTACCAGTCCGCCGCGGGTCTGACCGTGGACGGAATCGCCGGCCCCACGACGCTGAGCGCCCTGCGGGGCTCCACAGCGATCTCGGCGCCCGGCGACCCGGTCCGCTTCATCCGTCCCCTCCCGGGCCCGATCGGCGACGGCTTCGGCTGGATCCCGCCCGGGCGCTGGCACACGGGAATCGACTTCCCCGCGAACAAGGGCACCCCGATCGGCGCCGGTGGCCGGGGGACGGTCGTCTTCGCCGGCCTCAACACCGGCGGCTACGGCAACCTGGTCGTGGTCCGCCATCGCCTCGGTTTCGAGAGCTGGTACGCGCATATGTCTGTGATCGCGGCCTCGGTCGGCCAGTACGTGGTCGGCGGCACCCGGATCGGCTACGTCGGCTCCACCGGCCACTCGACCGGCCCACACCTGCACTTCGAGGTCCGCCAGTTCGGCACGCCGCTCGACCCGGTGCCGCGGCTGCTCGGCTACGTCGCCGCGAGCTCGGGCGCGAACGGCTCCGATGGCGCCAGCGCCGGCGGTGGCGCGGGCGCAAACGCAAAGGCCGCCGGCAAGAAGAAGCGGCGTTGCCGCCCGAACGCGGACGCGCGCAAGAGCCGCGACACGGATCCGCTCACGGCGCGCGTCAATCGCTGCCCGAAGTAGCGGAGGCACAGGCCAGCTAGGGCCTAAGCTCATCGGACATGTTCGATCAGCTCTCAGAGCGCCTGCAGACCGTGCTCGGCGACGTTCGCTCGCGGGGGAAGCTCTCCGACGAGGATGTCAGCAAGGCCATGCGCGAGGTCCGGCTCGCCCTCCTCGAGGCGGACGTCAACTTCAAGGTGGTGAAGGACTTCACCGGCGCGCTCCGGGAACGGCTCGCCGGCGAGCAGATCTCGGAGGCGCTCAACCCCGGCCAGACCGTGGTCAAGGCCGTCAACGACGAGCTCACCGAGCTGATGGGCGGCGCGGGCCGCGACCTGGTCTTCGCCCCGAGCGGCCCGACGGTCGTCCTGGTGGCGGGCCTGCAGGGATCGGGGAAGACGACCGCGTGCGCGAAGCTCGCCAAGCTGCTCGCCAAGCAGAACCGGAACGTCGCGCTGGCCGCATGCGACCTGCAGCGCCCCGCCGCGGTCGAGCAGCTGGAGAAGCTCGGTGCGCAGGCGAAGGCCCACGTCTACTCCCAGCCGGGCGAGACCGACGCCGTCAAGGTCGCCACCTGGGCCCGCGAGGAGGCGAAGCGCGAGAACCGCGACGTGCTGATCGTCGACACCGCCGGTCGCCTGCACGTCGACGAGGAGCTGATGGACGAGCTCGCCCGCGTCCGGCAGGCGACCATGCCGCACGACATCCTCCTCGTCCTCGACGCGATGACTGGTCAGGATGCGGTCAACGTCGCCGAGAGCTTCGCCGCGGTCGCTGACTTCGACGGCGTGTTGATTACCAAGCTCGACGGCGATGCCCGCGGCGGCGCCGCTCTCTCGGTCCGCGCCGTGACCGGCAGGCCGATCATCTACGCGTCGACCGGGGAGAAGCTCGACGAGCTCGAGCGCTTCCACCCGGACCGGATGGCCGGCCGGATCCTCGGGATGGGCGACGTGATGTCGCTGATCGAGAAGACCCAGGACGAGTTCGACGAGGACCAGGCCGCGGACCTCGAACGCAAGATCCGAAAGCAGCAGTTCACGCTCGAGGACTTCCTGGCCCAGATGAAGCAGGTTCGTCGCATGGGGCCGGTCGGGAACCTGATGAAGATGATGCCCGGGATGGGCAAGGCGATGCGGGGGATGGGCCAGGTCGACGAGCGGGAGCTGGACCGAATCGAGGCGATCATCCTCTCGATGACCCCGTATGAGCGCGCCAACCCGGGTGAGATCAACGGCTCGCGGCGGAAGCGGATCGCGACGGGGTCGGGAACGACGGTCCAGGCCGTGAATCGCCTGGTGAAGCAGTTCGGCCAGATGAACAAGCTGATGAAGCAGCTCTCCGAGGGCAAGATGCCCGACCCGCAAACGCTCATGCGAGGAATGCGGTGACCAGCATCAAGACACACCGCTTCGCGTCCGCGCTGTGTGGTCTAACCTCATCGGCCGCATGTCAGTGAGAATTCGACTTCGCAGGGTCGGCTCGAAGAAGAACCCGATCTGGAGGGTTGTGGTCGCCGACCAGCGCTCCCCGCGCGATGGCCGCACGATCGAGACGATCGGCCAGTACAACCCCCAGCCCGATCCGTCGCTGATCGTCATCGACGAGGATCGCGCGCGCCACTGGCTCGAGAAGGGCGCCCAGCCCACACGCACGGTCGCGACGCTCCTTCGCACCAAGGGCATCCAGGCCGCCGGCCGCTAGGTCGGACCCGCCGAGTGCCATGCGCGAGCTGCTCGAGTTTCTCGCCCGCTCGCTGGTCGCCGAGCCGGACGCCGTCGTGGTCACCGAGGTCGAGGAGATCGAGGGAGAGGTCGTCCTCGAGGTCGAGGTGGCCGAGGACGACCTGGGCCGGGTGATTGGCCGAGGCGGCCGCGTCGCCAACGCCCTGCGCTCGGTGATGAAGGCCGCGGCGACCCGTGAGGAGAAGCGCGTCGTCGTCGACATCCTGGACTGAGCCCTCGTGCAGCTCGATGTCTTCACGCTCTTCCCTGAGCACTTCGACTGGTTCCTGCGCCAGCGCCACGTGGCCAACGCCCTCGCGGAGGGCTCGGAAGTCCGCTTCCACAACTACCGCGACACCACGCCCCTGAGCGCGGGTCAGGTGGACGACTCGCCCTACGGCGGCGGCGCGGGAATGGTGATGAGAGTGGACGTGGTCGACGCGGCGCTCGAGGCCGCGTACGGCGCCGAACGCGATCGCGTCAGGAAGATCGCCCTGATGCCGTCGGGCCGCCTGTTCGATGAAGCACTCGCCGCGGAGCTCGCAGCCGATGAGCACCTCGCGCTGCTGTGCGGACGCTACGAGGGATTCGACGAGCGGGTGGTCGAGCACCTGGCCGATGAGGCGATCTCGATCGGCCGCTACGTCCTAGCCGGGGGCGAGCTCGCCGCGATGGTGATCGC
>Ga0299913_10000542_pt1 | contig 24544 bp, 24 predicted proteins | sample RVTome_9_FD_201360 | JGI IMG/M metagenome (GOLD analysis project Ga0299913, IMG submission 201360) | Soil microbial communities from uranium-contaminated site in the Upper Colorado River Basin, Wyoming, United States - RVT155D38 (version 2) ... | reverse complement strand
CGGCGGCGCGGTCCAGCGTGGCGGGGACGTTCGGCTTCGCGTCATCCGCGACCGGACCCGTCAGGAACTGCACGGCTTCATCGACTCGCAGGTGGACGACGATACCGAAGCGATCTTCACCGACGATTGGGAAGCCTACAAGGGCGTCCGCGACAAGAAGACGCTGCACGCGACGGTCAATCAACGGCCGAAGGAATGGGTCGTCGGGCAGGTCCACACGAACACGATTGAGAGCGTCTGGAGCCTGCTGGACCGTTCGATCATCGGCGCGTATCACAAGGTGTCCAAGAAGCATCTTCCGGCCTATCTCGAAGAAGTCGCCTTCCGGTTCAACAATCGGGACAATCCGTACATGTTCCGGGATACGCTGCGGCGGTTGATTGACGCGGACACCTTGCGGTATGAGGAGTTGGTGGCCTAAAGGCTACCCTCCCTAATAACAGCTCTCAGATTAGAGATCGGCGTCTTGGAAAACACTCGCACCCTAAACAGGACTGCCCGGTTTACGGGTGGACTGGTCAGCTCGTAAGCTACTCTGCTCTGGGTAACAGTCCGCTCACCCCACCCCAGCATACCGCTACGCATACCGAGCAGCCAGATTTCTGAGTGTAGAATGTGGCAATCGCAAGACATTTCCACAATTGCCGGGGTAACCGTATGGCTCGCCGGAAAAACGTAGACCTCTTCGCCGAAGACAGGGGCCTCGTCCATCTTCGCTTCAGGGAGAATTTGCGAAACCCATCTTACCGAGTCTGTGGATGCGAGTCGCGATCGCAGTTGAGCGATTCCCCGCGCTTGTGTGGCTTTGTCCTCGGCGTGGCGACCCTCTACGACTTCCTGCAACTGACGCTGGAAGTCTTCGCGGTCAGCCAGTCGCCCCTCGTACGTATCCCTGAGGAGATTCATATCTCCGGAGCGCGATGTGGTGACGGACTCGGCTACCCTCTGAGCCTGCTCCCGTGAGGCCCGCAGATCCGCTATTGTCTCGTCTTTACTATTCAGGCGCTCAATAAGCGCCACCCGCTCTTTCCAGTGTGTTCGTTGTTCAAGGTGGAAAACCCAAAAAGCCGCTGCGACAAAGCACAGGACAGATGCGATGTAGAACCATTCCTTGCGGGGGGTGCGGAGAGTCTTCTCCCGAATCGTGGCGATATCCTTCATCTCGCCGTACCGCCCGGCAAGAAGTAAGATAAGGCTAAACCCCGCCGCGATCCAGGCGAGAAAGAAAGCCCCCGCGCTAGTCCATATTGTTGGCTCTGTTGGCAACTGCTCCACGCTTCAAATTCTCCGTGCCTACGAGCGATTCGAGTCGAGGTAGTAGTCCGGCGCCTCCCGAATGATCGCCGACTGCGACCCCTCCCGCTCGTAGGCGAGCCGTCGTAGCGGCGGGCGCTGGACTGGCGCCCTCTGGCGCTCCCGGCAATCCTGCATAGAGCCGACTCTACGCTGCTCCGCGCTCCTGCGTCAAATAGATAACCCCGGATCCTTCCACAGATCCCAATGCCCCCACCTGCTATCGTTGCGATTGCGTCGCGCGCGCAAGTTTCTCAGCGTTAAGCCGCCTTTTAAGCTTGCCCAGGTATTCCCCCCTCTGATCGGCACTCAGGTATTCCGCTAAAGTCTCCAAGGTCGGCCTCGCCTCAGTTACCATCCTTGTTTCTAACGCCTCCTTCATTAGGAACTCAACATCTTCAATCAACTGCGCCAAAAACACGAGCGGTCCCCTCCACCAAGATAACGCCAGCAATGGTCCTACTTCTATCGTTCGATTCCGCCTCAATTCCTCAGCGACCAAATACTCCTGGTACCGCAGATGCCCAAAACCGAACTGTCCATCTCTAGTCATAGGAACGAGTATGTTACAAGGAAATATCAACTCACTTACAGCAACCGTTGCAGCTTCCTCCTTGAGTTTCCCCCTCAACCACTCCTTGGCCCATGTGGCTAGCTCCTCCTCTAGCGCACTCCTACGATTATCGGAATGTAACTGAAACGCAAGAGCCCTTGCAAGAGATAGCAGCGTGTCACGACGAGACGCCAGCCGCCTTGAGCCCTTGTTCGCATCGTAGTCTCCGACCAGAAGGCGAAGGCGAACCTTGTAGAGTTCAACCTCCGTCCTCGGCAGCTCCAATCCATGCTCCGCCAGGACACAGAGGATCGTCGCAAGAAGAGGACTGTGGACTGCCGCCGCCAGCTGCGGATACGAGGCCAAGTGCGCTCTCAAATCGCTAATCAGAGTCTTCTCATCTCTAAACCAGTTTGATACAAATTTCCCAAGCTGCGCGTCGGAGAAGGGAAGTAACTGTAACCCAACGAAGGGTATAGAAGAAAGATAAGGGCCGAGGATCCTGCTAGAGACAATCATCTGTGCCTTCGGAAACAGCTTCTCCAGGTCTGCTAGTGCCTCAGCGATCCACGCAGCACTTCCGGCCCCTTCGTCTAGGCCGTCTAGAACCAGCGTACAACCCTCTCTGAACACTTCGCGGAGATCCTCACGAGAAATCGAGACCGCCTCGCTTCGAAGAAACGCGGCCAATGCAGACAAAAGATGGTCGCTCGATACTGCCCCCTCGCCCATGATCGCTGGGCCTTGTCTCCAAATATTTGTCATCTTTGCAACGGAAACAAATAAAATCGGAGCCGATCCGCCATTACCCGCAAGACGCTGCTGCACCAGCATACTTAGCGTCGTAGTCTTGCCTGCCCCCGCCTCGCCAATGAGTAGGAGATTTAGCCCCGACTTCGCGATCTCAAAGAATGGAATAGACAATCGGGCAACAGGTTCAAGCGGTCGTGTGTCTGGACTCTCAGCCCCAGCCGCACCACCCATCAGACTCAATACGTGACGAGTAAGCTCGCCAAATGAAAGCAGTTGATGGGCGGCCTGCAGGAAGTTCCTTAGCTCGGATGGTCGGTGACCCTCACTCAATGCCGCCGCACTCTCTCTCAGCCAGGACATTTGCTCGTCAAAATGCGCCGATACGACCTCCCAGTGAATCTTCACAGGATATTTCGTCTTTTGAGTGATGCGGTCTCTGAAATCCGCAAACACGCTGCTAGTCGAGAAGAAGTTCTCAAGCCCAACGACCATTGCATCGTGCTCTGGTGTCGTAACATTCAAGCCTTGCTCTCGCCCCCGCGCGCTGAACTCAAGCAAAAGCGAAGCGGTGGCCTTGTAGTCGATCGAGAGGACGCGAGACCCTTTTGGCAGCCGAAGCGAGCCGAAAAGTGCGCTGGTCATCTCACCGACGTTAAGATCAAGGTCCGAGTAAAGGTCACCGAGATCCTTTTCGGCCTTTGCCTCAAGAGCGAGCATCAGAGCGTGATCGTTGAGCTGTTTGACGCTGGCCTCCCGAATCGCCTCGTCCCTCCCGGTAACCCTTTGGACCAGGGTTGGCAAGTGAGTGCGGATCAGCAGTGCAAGCCGATTGCCGTCTAGAATCTTTGGCATTGGACGCAGACTCTTATAACCATCGAACCGAGTTTCAAGAGCTCGCGTCTCGACCGGATGGGGAGTAACGAAGTAAACGGTGTTGGGCCGCCTTAGCGAGCCGTCCAGGCTAGGCACTGGCGTTTCAGCCGCTGCTTGAAGTTGATTGACAAGCTCCATGAAGCTTGTACTGTCCCTGGAGCGAGCAGATGGCTTGTATCTCTTGACTTGTACAACTGCCACTTCAGGATCCCCCAGGCGATCAGCCGCCCAACAGATCATATCGCGCCCCTTCTCGTAGGGCCCGCCGTACTCTTCAATCTTGGTGTAGCCAAGCACACTGAGCAACGGTTTTATGACCTCAGTGGTGAGCTCGCGTTCCGTCAATCCGCCAAGATACTCGAGTATCCGATCGGCGTTCCCGCTACCGCGCATTGTGTGTTTCTCCAGGGTCTTCATGGGGTAGGCGCCACTCCGGGCGCCGGTTGACCCTAACATCACCGAGTGGCAACAGTAGCGACTTTCGCTGTCGCCAAGGCGACGGCGAATTCGATTGGCGGTTCAAGGGAGCCATGATGGATCTATCCGCGTGGAAGGGGCAAGCTATCCGGAACGTCGTAACGGATTAAGGCGCTGAGGCTTGTCGCCGGCTGACAGGGAGGGCGTTCCCGAGCCGTCCACCGAAATGTCGAGGATCTCCATTTGGGAGAAGGCTCCAGGGACCGGTTTCGACCTCGCCGGCGTTCAGGCCAGGGACCCGCTTCGCAACCTCCTGCCTCCACGCCGCCTCGACCTCCTCCTCGTCGGGCTCGAGGCTTGCGAGGAGAGCGGCGGCGAGGTCCACCCGCTCGTTTTCCGAAAGCTCCAGGGCTTCGGCGAGCAGAGTACCGGCGGTTCGTTTCATGAATCAACGATACCTCGACCCGGCCAGACTACCGGTCCCCCAGCCTCCGGACGAACTTCAGACCCGACCACACCACGTCGATCGCGCAGACCTTGACGTCGACCAGGCCGGCGGCGAGGCCGGCGGCCTGGACGCGGGAGTGGACGAGGTCGGTGGGGCGGCCGGAGGTCTTCTTGGGCCAGGCGGCCCAGAGGATGCCGGCGGGGGCGAGGAGTGGCTCGAGCGTGGCGAAGTGGGCGCGGAGGCGGTCTCCACGGTCCGCGAAGGCGACGGCGAGATCGATGGGAGGTTCGGGGCGGCCGAGGAGGTCGGTGTCGGGCGGGAGGGGTTCGATGGAGGGGAGGAAGGTGTCGGGGGCGTCGAGGAGGACGATGCGCTGGCCGGGCTCGAGGCCGAGCTTGCGAGGGAGGGGCGTTCCGGAGTAGCCGGCCATGGGGGAAACGGTAGCACCCGGAGGGCGGAGGCTCCGGCCCCTCCACGGACGTGGCCGGGGCGGGCGGGGGCTCCGGCGAGGGAACCTCGCAGACGGCGCAGGGCACCTCCCGGCGCAGGCCTCGGACCGTCCGGCGCCGGCTGCGACGGAGGCGGCGGCCCTCCCCTCGTCTACCAAGTAGCCGCCGCCGTTTCCCACGACGGAGCCCCCGCCCGCCCCGGCCTGCCGGCACGATCGGTCCGCGGGCCGGAGACTCCGCCCGGGCCGGTCGGGGGCCGGTCGTGAGCACGGCGCCGCGGAGATCCCTCGCTACGCTCGGGATGACGGGGCGCCCGGCTCGTAACGACGAGGTCAAGCGCTCTCGGCGCGCGACGACGTCGGGTGGACCAGCGGAACGTCGAGCGAGGTCAGGGGCGCCCGCCCCCGGAACCGCCGCCAGGCCAGCAGGCCCTCGACGGTTAGCCACAACGCCAGGACCAGCAGGACCAGGCCGAGGACGAAGAGCACGGCGCCGCCCTCGGCCCACTGGCGGTAAAAATCGCGCAGGTTGACGAGCATGGCTGAGACGGTGGAGAGGAGCATGAAGGCGGTGGGGAGGGTGGCGACCCAGTGGTTGCGGCCGCGCTGGTAGAGGTAGAGGGAGACGGCGAGGAGGGCGAGGCCGGCGAGGAGCTGGTTGGTGGTGCCGAAGAGGCGCCAGAGGGCGAGGCCCGCGGGGCGGCCGGCGATCTCGTAGAAGGCGAAGAAGGAGATCGTGGCGACGGCGAGGGCGGAGGCCAGGTAGCGGTTCTGGAGGACCGGGAGGCGGAGGGTCTCGGCGATCTCGGAGATGTTGAAGCGGAGGAGGCGGGTGGCCGAGTCGAGGGTGGTCAGGGCGAAGGAGACGACGACGACGGCGACCAGCGCCGTGGCGGAGCGGAAGTCGAGGAGGCCGAGGCGCTCGATGAAGGTGGCGGCGCCGGTGACGAAGACGCCGATCTGGTCGCCGAGGCCCTGCATCGAGCCCCAGTCGGCGTACGTGTGGAGCCAGTCGGCGCGGCCGGCGGCGCTCGGGGCGAAGACACCGGCCGTGCAGGCGAGCACCGCGAGCAGACCGAGCAGGGACTCGCCGATCATGCCGCCGTAGCCGACGAAGCGAGCGTCGCGCTCGTCGTCGAGCTGCTTCGCCGTGGTCCCCGAGGAGACGAGCGAGTGGAAGCCGCTCGCGGCGCCGCAGGCGATGACGATGAAGACGAAGGGTAGAAACGACGGGGCGCCCTCCGGGTCCATCCGGAAGGCCGGAGCGGCGAAGGTGGGGGCCGAGACGAAGAGGCCGGCGTAGGCGAGCCCGAGGCCGAGGTAGAGGAGCAGGGAGTTCAGGAAGTCGCGCGACTGGAGCAGGCTCCAGACCGGCAGGACCGAGGCCAGGAAGGCGTAGGCGAGGAGGATCGCCACCCAGGCCGCGTGGCCCGGCCAGTCGGCGCGGTCGAGGCCGAGGGTAGGGAGCTCCATGCCGGCCCAGACGGCGCCCAAGGTGAGCAGGAAGCCGGCCGTGGCGAGCGGGCCGAGCCGCGCCCCGCCCCGGTAGGTCAGCCAGCCGATGACGACGGCGATCCCGATCAAGGCCGCCGAGGGGAGGACCGCGGTCGGGAACGACGAGGGGTCGGCGAGGGGGCGCTCAGGGTCCCAGGCGTCGGTGATCGAGAACATCACCGCGATCACGTAGACGAAGACGCCCATCGCCAGGGCGATGCCGAAGAAGATGATCAGGTGGAACAGCGTCTTGGCCCGCGGGCCGACGATCCCCTCGGTCACCTTGCCGATCGACATGCCGCGCGCCCGCACGCTCACCACCAGGGCGCCGAAGTCGTGGACGCAGCCGACGAAGAGCGCGCCGAGGACGACCCAGAGCATCGCCGGCGCCCAGCCCCAGATGACCGCCACCGCCGGGCCGAGCATCGGCGACAGCCCGGTGATCGAGGCATAGTGGTGGCCGAAGAGGACGTGCGGGCGGGTCGGGACGTAGTCGACGTCGTCGCGGAGCGCGTGGGCCGGGGTCGGGCGCGAGCCGTCGAGGGTGAAGACGCGGCGCGCCAGGTAGCGCGCGTAGAAGGCGTAGCCCAGGAAGTACGCGACGAAGCAGAGGGCGGTGACGAGGGCGGCCATGACGGATCGGGAGACGTGGATTCAGAGTACGGCGCCGGGGGCGGCCCGAATCCGCCGCGCTCCTCACCAGCTCCCCGAGGCCCCTCCCCCGCCGAAGCTCCCTCCACCCCCCGAGAAGCCGCCGCCGGAGAACCCGCCGCCCCCGCCCCGGAAGCCGCCGCCGGACCACGCCCACCGCCCGCCGCCCCCCGACAGCCACCCGGGGAGCTCGTGGGTCCGCGCCCACCAGCGGAGGAGCGGCACGCCGAGGATCCACAGGCCGGCCGCCGCCGCTCCGGCGTAGGGGTGGAGGATCGTCCCCGGGAAGATCGCCCAGAACGGGATCAGGAACAGGTACATGAACCAGCCGGCGCATCCCTTGCCGCCGAGGGCCGCGGTCGCGAACGGCAGGAGGACGAAGAGGAAGAAGAGGGTGACGAGGCCGCGGCCGAACCACGGCATGGCGTCGGCGGGCCCGCGGCCGCTACCCGGCGGCGGGCCGACCTCCTCGCCGCGGAGCGAGGCGACGATCGCGTCGACGCCGGCCTCGATGCCGCCGCCGTAGTCGCCGGCGCGGAACTGCGGGGCGACGATCGAGTCGAGGATCACCGAGCTCTCGAGGTCGGTGAGGACCGGCTCGAGCCCGTAGCCGACCTCGATCCGCATCCGACGGTCCTCGGGCGCGACCAGGAAGAGAACGCCGTCGTCGACCCCCTCGCGGCCGAGCTGCCAGCTCTCCGCGACCCGGAGCGAGTAGTCCTCGACGGCCTCGCCTTCGAGGCTGGGGACGGTGAGGACGGCGACCTGGTGGCCGGTCTCGGCCTCGTAGGCGGCGAGCTTCTGCTCGATCCGGGCGCGGGCCTCGGGCGGGACGATCCCGGCCTCGTCGACCACGCGGCCGGAGAGGAAGGGGACCGGCCTGTCCGCGGTCCCGGCCGCGGGCGCCGCCGCGGCCGGGACGCCCGCGGCGAGAGCGAGGGCGGCGAGGAGCGCCGCGAGCGGCCGGCGCGGGCCTCGGCGCCCGGCGAGTCGCCCCGCCGGGGCCGAGGCGGGCGGGCGAGCCGGCCTCGCCGGTCTCACCGCTCCTCCCGGCGCACGGGGTCGGCGAGCTCGTCGCGGTCGTCGGGGCGGCGGGGGACGCCGTGCTCGGCGAGGAGGCGGCCGCAGCGCTCGACGCCCTCGGCGACCGCGGCGCCGGGCCGGCCGGCGCGGATGCCGGCGACGACCCCCTCGACGACGGCGTCCCAGGAGCCGGGCGGCACGCGGGCGTGGATCCCGGCGTCGGCGAGGACGACGACCCGGTGCTCGAAGAGCGAGACGAACAGGAGCACCCCGGTGCGGTCGCGGGTGGCGAAAACCTCCTCGGAGACGAAGGCCGCCGCGGCGCGCCGCTCGGTGCGCCGGGCGAGGTCCGCCTCGCGGACCAGCCGGCGGCGGAGGCCGGGGAGCAGCGCGGCGGCGAGCCAGCCGAGCGCGGCGCCGAGGAGCGCCGGCAGGACGATCCAGAGCAGCCAGTGTCCCGTCCAGTGGTCGGCCCAGCGTCCCTGCCCGGCGCCGCCCCAGAAGCCGGCGGCGCGGTGGGCGGCGGCGGCGGCGAGCGGCAGGAGCGCGGCGCCGGCCGCAGCGGCGGTCCAGGCGGCCTCCGGGTAGTCGTCCGAGGCGTCGACGGCGTAGACGACGACCTCGCCGCCGGTCGCCCGCTCGGCCTCGCGCACCCGGCGCTCGATCGCCGCCAGATCCTCGCCGCTGAAGAACCGGTCGATCTCCATCCTCTCCCCCACCCGGTGGATTCCGGACGGGAGTCTACCGCCCGCCGGGAGGTCTCTGCGGCCGGCACTCTGGCCGGGAACTTGCAGTCTCAGGCTTCCGAGGAGGGGCCGCGCCCGCGGCGCCCGCCTCCCGGAACGACGAACGACCGCTAACGAGATCCACCTCGGATCACGCACCCAGGAGCTGATCACCATGCGACGCACTCTTCTCGTCTTCTCCCTCGCGGCGGCCCTGACCGCCGCCCTCGCGGCGCCCGCGCCGGCGGCCGCGCAGATCGCGGCCGACCGGGCGGCGGTGGCCCCCGCAGGGGTCAACGTGATCGACGTCAAGGCGCAGGTTACCGACCCGGACACCGGCGAGAGCCGGCTCTACGACATCCAGCCCGCCGCCCCCGTGCCGCTCACGGTGGGCGAGCGGATCCACGTCCACCTCGTCGGCACGGCGGTGATCGACGGCACGGGCCGCGCGGTCCTGCTGCCCGCCCGCTTCGAGCAGGGACCCGGCGACTGGCGGATCGACATCGCCGACTACGGCGAGCACGGACTGACGGTCGTCGCCCGCACGGCCGATGATCGGGGTCGCGCGGGCCACCTGAGCCAGGTCCTCTACACGATCGAGGGCGACTACGACGTGCGCCGGCAGATCGCCAGCGGCCGGATCACCTTCGAGATCGGCGAGCCGACCGGGTCGGTGAGCGATCCGGTGGTCAGCCCGTCGACCCGCGAGCGGTGGCGCCGGGCCGAGCGGATCGCCGACGACCTCCTCGCCATCCGCTACGCCTCCGGCCAGGCCGACTCCGGGCTGGTCGAGCGGATCTACCGCTCCGGCACGGACGAGATCCGGCAGATCGCCTCGAGCTTCGCGCAGGACGCCGTGCGCGCCCGCGAGATCGAGAACCGTCCGCCCTGGGACGTCGCCCGCCACCTCTACCAGGAGCTGCTCGGGCGCGACGACTCCGCCGAGGAGCTGTGGGAGGCCGACGCCGGCTTCCGCGGCAACGTGCGGCTGCTGATGGAGAGCGGCTACCCCGCGCTGGTGTCGGCAATCGTCCGCTCGCAGGAGTTCGCCCAGGACCACGAGCTCGACGCCTTCGCCCGCCTGGCCCTGCCGCGGACCGATGCCGAGCTCGTCCGGCTGCGCCAGGAGATGAAGACCGACGGCCGCTCGGCCTCGAGCACCCGCCCGTGACCGGCGGCGGAGCCCGCTGAGCGGAGGAGACGGATCGGGGGGGCGCGGGGACCGCGCCGTGGGTCAGTCCGCGGCGGGCGGGGCGGCGCCGGCGAGCTCGCCGAGCGGCCGGACCGAGGCGACGCGCTCGCGGGGGACGACGAGACGCCGATGCTTCGCCCACACGCCGAACCGGGCCGCGCGGGCCAGGTACTCGGCCCGGCTCGCGCCGCCGTCGCCTTCGCGGTGGACGTCGGCGTCGAGCAGGATCACCCGCCCCTCGTCGACGTCGTCGCAGCGCCCCACGTAGAGCTCCGGGCCGTCGGTCTCGACGACGACGGTGATCCCGTGGAGCTCGTGCTTGCCCTGGTGGAAGGTGCCCACGCGGCGCCGGGCGCCTCAGCCGGCGGCGGCCGGGGCGGCCGCGCTCTCGCGCACCGCCGCGGTCAAGTCGCCGGCCACGTCGTCGGCGCTGCGCCCCTCGATCCGGTGGCGGGGCAGGAACCAGACCAGCTCGCCGTCCTTGAACAGGGCGATCGACGGCGACGAGGGTGGGACCTCGGGGAAGTAGCCGCGGGCGCGGGCGGTCGCCTCGAGGTCCTGGCCGGCGAACACCGTGGCGACGCGGTCGGGCTTCGGCCCCCCCGCGAGCGCGAGGCGGACGCCGGGCCGCGCCATCCCCGCGGCGCAGCCGCAGACCGAGTTGACGACGAGCATCGCCGTCCCCTCGCCGGCCTGCATGAAGTGGTCGACGTCGGCGGCGGTACGGAGCTCCTCGACCCCGATCGAGGTCAGCTCCTCGCGCATGGGCTGGACGAGCAACGGGCTGTAGGGCACGGGACGGCCTCCTTGTCGAACGAGAGTGGCGGTACGGACGAGAGCGACCGGCGCGGCGGCCGGGAGGTCGGCCGCCGGGCCTGCTATCTTACGACGCTCGCAGAGCCACCAGAATTCCCGGAGGGAACCGCCTTGCCCGACCGCCCGCACCCCCGCCCACCCGCGGCCCGCCGGACCGCCCCCGCCGCCTTCCCCGCCGCCCTCCTGGCCGCCCTGCTCTCGGCCGCCTGCGCCGCGGGAGCGGACGCGCCGGCGACGCCGGCAGACGCCGACCCGACGGCCGCCCCGGGAGCCGAGGCGGGCGCGCAGTCCGAGCCCGCCCGCGGCGTCCAGTCGCCGCCGGCCGAGAACGGCCGCTCCGACGGCCAGGCGCCCGCGCGGGAGCGCCGCTCGGCCTCCTGGCGGCCCGACCCGCCGCCCGAGCTGCCCGCCGACCGGCCCCTGCGCGCCGCCTTCCTGGTCGTCGACGGCGTCTACGACACCGAGCTGATGGCACCCTACGACGTCTTCCACCACACGCGCTTCCACACCGGCGACCGCCCGGCGATCGAGCCGTACGTCGTCTCGCCCGACGGCGAGCCGGTGGTCACCTTCGAGGGGATCCGGATCGTCCCCCACCACGGCTTCGACGACGCGCCCGCGCCGGACATCCTGGTCGTACCGAGCGCCGAGGGGTCGATGGACGCCGACCTGGAGGACGAGCGGATGATCGCCTGGGTGCGCGAGACCGGGGCGGCCGCCCGCTGGGTAGTCTCGCTGTGCGACGGCGCCTTCGTGCTCGCCGAGGCGGGGCTCCTCGACGGCTACGCCGCGACCACCTTCCCGGCCGACTACGACCGCTTCGCCGCCCGCTTCCCGCGGATCGACCTGCGGATCAACGTCAGCTTCGTCCGCGACCGGAAGATGCTGACCTCCGAGGGAGGCGTGCGCAGCTACGACGTGGCGATGCACCTGGTCGACCACCTCTACGGCGAGGTGGTCGCCGAGCGGGTCGGGGCGGGGCTGTTGATCCCCTGGCCCCCGGAGCTCGATGGAGATCCTCAGTTCACCATCGTCCCCAGACCGTAGATCGCACGCCATCTCGGGCGGTCCTCGCTCTTCACTCGCTCGACGTCCGTGAGCCGCGGAGACGCCACCGACGCCGGCGACGCCGCCCGCGGGCGCGAGATCGCCGTCCGCACGGGCGACGGGTGGACGATCCACCTCGAAGAGCGCCCGCCGCGGACCGGGCCGGCCCGCGCCGCGCTCGTCCTCGCGCCCGGCATGATGGTCGACCGCCGCTGCCTCGACCGGCCGCCCGGCGGCGGCATGGCGAGCTTCTTCGCCGCCGCCGGCTACCACGTCTACACCGTCGACCTGCGCGGGCACGGGGCGAGCGGCCCGCGCGCCGGCGAGGGCGGCGACTGGACGTACGACGAGATCGTCGCCCACGACGTCCCGGCGGCGGTCGAGGAGGTCGCCCGCCGCCACCCCGGCCTCCCGCGCGCCTGGGTCGGACACAGCCTGTCCGCCCACGCCGGCGCCGCCGCCCTCGGCCGGCGGCCGGACCTGCCGGTCGGCGCCGCGGTGCTGATCGGCCCGGTGGTCTGGATCCGCCCCCACGAGCCGTCGCTCCCGTGGTGGCTGTACAAGCGCGCGATGCTCGGGCTCTGGCACGGCGTCACCCGGCTCGCCGGCCGCACCCCGGCCCGCCGCCTCGGCATCGGCAGCGACGACGAGGCGCCGGGGTACGTCACGCAGTTCGGGGAGTGGGCGCGCAGCGGGCGCTGGGCCGGCCGGGACGGCGGCGCGGCGGGCGGCGCCGACTACCTCGCCGGGCTCGGCCGGATCGAGATCCCCGTCCTGGTGGTCAACGCCCGCGGCGACCGGTGGATCTGCCGCACGCCGTCGGTCCGGCGCTTCGCCGCCGCGATCGAGCGCGCCCCGGTGACCTTCTGGGAGCTCGGGCGCGAGGAGCTCGGCACCCGCCGCGAGCCCCGCCACATGGCCCTGGTCACCGACCCCGCGTGCCGCCGCGGCTGGGAGCGCGTCGCCGGCTGGCTCGACCGCACCCTGCCGCCCGCGGCCGGCCCGCCGGGCTAGGCCTCGCCCTCGAGCTCGGCGACCAGCGGGCCGAGCTCCCGCATCACCCGCTCGGGGTCGCGCAGCTCCAGCCCCATGCCGCCCGCGGTCCGGCTGCCGCCCACCTTCCGGGGCTCGACCACCCGGACGACCCGGGCCTCGGCGACGATCCGCCGGCCGGCGCCGGGCGGGACGATCTCCACGGTCACCGAGTCGTCGAGCCTTGCCGGCCGGCTCGTGGAGACGAACAGGCCGCCGTTGACGATATCGCGGCGGTAGAGGTCGATCAGGTCGGCGGGCCGCTCGAGGGTGAGCGGGTACACCCGCTCGGAGGCGCCGACGGGCGCGACCCTGCGCCCGGTCGGGCGCGCGGCGCCCGCCGAAGCCGCAGGCGGCCCCGGAGTGGGGCTGCCCGGATCGGGCGGCGAGTCCGTCGACACCGGTTCGCCGGGTGACCCCGTGCCGGTCGCCGACGCGCGGCCCAACGGCTCCTCGTCGATCGGGGGGTGCGGGCCGGCCGGCAGGCCCGCCGGCTCCTCCTCGATCGGGCGTTGCGCGTCGGCCGGCAGGAAAGGTCCCACCAGCTCCTCGAGGCCGAGGAAACGAATCCCCATCGCCGAGTCCGTGAACCGGCGCAGCTCGGGCGGCACGCGGTGAGCGTGGACGACCACCGCCTCGAGCGTCGCCTGCCGGCCCCCGTCGACGAGCTCGACCCGCAGCCGCTCGTTGCGGTCGGCGGGATCGGGGGTGGTGACGAACGCGCCGGTGACCGAGAGGTTCTTCGTGAACCCGCCCCGCGGCCTCTCCTCCCCCCGCCGCCAGAACCGCACCTGCACGCGGCGCAGCTTGCGCGGATAGGAGCGGCGATTCGCGGTCTCCGCCATGGCCGGGCGAGTCTAGCGTGTACCCGCCGACCGGCCGAAGTTGTCTCTTTCGATAATTTTTTACACACTCGGAGACGGGAACCGGACGGACCCGGCCAATGACGGCCCGCGGTCCGCTCCCCCCGGAAGGAGCTCCACCATGACCCGCAACACCACCCCCCGCCCCCGCCGGCTCGCCGGCCTCGCCCTCGCCGCCGCCCTCGCCCTCCTCCTGGCGCCCCTCGCCCAGGCCCTGCCCGCGGCCCCGTCCACGGTCTCGGTCTGGACCCCCTGGCAGGCGCTCCAGGCCTGGGTCGCCTCCGTCTTCGCCAGCAGCGAGGCCGGGCCGGACATGGACCCGAACGGCGTCACGGCCGGCGGCGACGCCGGACCCGAGATGGACCCGGACGGGGCGTCGGCAGAGGCAGGCCCAGACATGGATCCCAACGGATTCACCGCCGGTGGTGATGCCGGACCCGACATGGATCCGAATGGCCTGGCGGCTGGCAACGATGCCGGTCCTGACATGGATCCGAACGGCTGAGCGCCTAGCTCGGCACCGGCGCCCCGCGGTGGGGCGCCGGTTTCTTTCCTGAGGATCTATTTTCCCTTTTCGGAGTTTTTGTGTAGTCTTCCGACACGAAGCTGCTGAGAGCTGATCCGCGACCGAGCGAGGAGACGAGGCCGGCGATGAGACTTCATCTGAACGACGACGTGCTGGGACGGCTGGTCGAGGGGCTCGGACCCATTCGCCGGCGCACGGTGGTCCACCTGCTGAAATGCGACGAGTGTCGGGGGCGATTGGGCGAGGTCATCGCTACGGAGCGTCAGGAGAGGCCCGGACGGCTGCGCTCCTCGCGCACCTACGCCGAGATCCTCGACCGGCTGATCAACGACAGCGCCAGGGCAGGGGCGCCGCTTCGCCGCGAGCAGATCGAAGCCCCGGTCCTCCTGGGCGAGCTGCTCCTGCTCCCGGCGAAGCAGAGACGGCTACTGCTCCGCGACAGCCCGCGCTTTCGATCGTGGCCTCTCGCCGAGCTGATTCTCGACCGAGGTCGCGAGGAGGCCTTCGAAGACCCCGCACAAGCCGAGAGTCTGGCGGCGCTCGGCCTCGAGGTGATCGAGCTCCTCGCCGAAACCGTCCATGATCCTCGGCTCCTCGCCGACCTCCGCGCCCGCGGCCTCGGCCTGTTGGCGAACACGCTTCGCATCCGTTCCGATCTCGCCGGCGCCGACCGGCTGATCGAGGAGGCGCGGGCCGAGCTCGCCCAGGGGACTGGAGATCCCTACGAGGAGGCGCGCCTATTCGAGCTGGCAGCCTCCCTGCGCAAGGACCAACGGCGCTTCGACGAGGCGCTCGACCTTCTCAGCGCGTCGGTCGCTCGCTACCGATCGATCGGCGAGGTCAGGCGCTGCATTCGCTCCCAGATCACGAAGGCAGCCGTGCAACGGACCTCCGGTGACCCCGACCGCGCCATCGAGACGCTGACCGGCGTCCTCGCCCGCTTCGACGAATCCGCCGACCCACGCCTCCTCCTCTGCGCCCACCACAACCTCGCCCTCAATCTCGCCGAGCTGGAACGCTTCGACGAGGCCGCCGAGGTCTTCCAGGACGCCCAGCCGCTCTACGACCGGTTCCGCGACCCGTGGACGCTGCGCCGGCGGGCGTGGGTCGAGGGAAAGATCAACCACGGGCTCGGGCAGCTCGAGGCGGCGGAGCGGTGCCTGACCTGGGCGCAGCAGGGGTTCGTGCAGCAGGAGATCGCCTACGACGCGGCGCTGGTGTCGCTCGACCTGGCGGCCGTCTTCGCCGAGCTGGGCGAGGCCGGGAAGCTCGAACGGCTGGCGTCCGAGATGCTGCCGATCTTCCGCGCCCGCGACGTCCACCGCGAGGCGCTGGCCGCGCTCGCCTTCTTCCGGCAGGCGGCCGCGGCGCGGACGATCACCCTCGACCTCGTCCGCCGGCTGCTCGACTTCCTCCGTTCGGCGCGCCACGACCGGGAGCTGCGGTTCGAGGCGCCGGACGGGAGCACGCGGTCGCGCCGCCGCGCGACGAAACGGCGGCCGGAGCCTCCGGCGGACGGGGACTGACCGCCGGCCGCGCCGCTCCCCGAACCGTCAGAGCTTGGCGGCCAGGGCGCGGACCCGCGGGTCGTCCGGGTCGAGGCGGCGGGCGCGGGCGAGCCAACGCTCGGCGGCGGCGCGGTCGCCGGTGGCCAGGGCGAGGGCGCCGAGGGCGGCCCGGGGCTGGGGCGCGTCGCGCTGGAGGCGCAGCGCCTTGCGGTACCAGCGGGCGGCCCGCTCGTAGTCGCCGCGGGTCATCGCCCAGTCGCCGAGGTGGAGGTAGCTGTAGGGGTTGCGACTGCCGAGCTTGGGGATGGTCGTGAGCAGCTCGGCCGCCTCCTCGCGGTCGCCCCGCACCCGCATCAGGGTGGCCAGGTTCTGGTAGGCGGAGACCTGGCCGGGGTCGAGCTCCAGCGCCCGGCGGTAGGCGGCCTCGGCGCCGGCCGGGTCGCCGCCGCGCCGCCGCGCCACGCCGAGGTTCACCCAGGCGCTCGGCAGCTCCCCGTCGATCGCGACCGAGGTCTCGAGCGACCGCCGGCCCGCGTCGGCGTCGCCCGCCTGGAGCAGCTCGGCCCCGCGGTTCGAGTAGTAGAGCGCGATCGCCCGGAGGTCCGAGATGCGATGGAACGACCGGTAGCCGGCCTCCGATGGCTCGCGGCCGAGCTCGAGGATGCGCAGCGTGTGGAGCGGCCCGAACCCGGCGGTGACGTGGTTCGAGACGACCACCAGGTCCTCCGCCTCGGCGTAGCTCTCGACCTCGTCGACCCAGACGAAGAACGCCGGCACCCCGAGCTCGCGCGCCATGGCGACGAACAGGCCGGTGAGGCCGAGGCAGTTCGACCGCCCGGACTCGAAGACCTCGCGGGCGGTGCCGGTGTGCCCCCCGCCGTAGCGGATGCGGCGGCCGTCCTCGGCCGAGACGAGGGCGGCGAGCAGGTCGTCGAGCCGGCGCTCGACGCTCTGGCGGCTCGAGACGTTGCCGGCGAGCCACTCGCGCATCTCGTCGTCGAGCAGGAACGGATGGCGGACCGCGGCCGGGTCGAGGCCGCGCCGCGCGGCGACCTCGGCGAGGTCGGAGCCGTCGACGACGTCGCCGGGACCGGACGAGCAGGCCGCGAAACCGAGCGCGGCGAGGGCGGCGAGGAGCGGCATCGCGACCCGCCGCAGGGGCGCTCCGGGCGCCCGGAGAGCTGCGCTCGGCCTCACCGGTTCCGCCTCGCCTGTGCCGTCATCGAAACGAGCCTCCCAGCCCTCACGTACGGATCACCGAGCGCCAGGTTCCGGGCGGTAGGATGCCGTCTCGGGACCAAAACGAACAACAGGAGAGCACATGGAGACCTTCCTGAGCGTGCTGATCGGCGTCGGCCTGGCCGCCGCCGCGGGCTTCCGGGTGTTCGTCCCCCTGCTCGGGGTCGGCCTCGCCGCCCGCTTCGACCTGCTGCCGCTGGCCGAGAGCTTCGAGTGGATGGGCTCGACCCCCGCCCTCGTCGCCTTCGCCGCCGCCACGCTGCTCGAGGTCGGCGCTTACTACGTCCCCTGGATCGACAACCTGCTCGACACCGTCGCCACCCCGGCCGCGGTCGGCGCCGGCATCGTCCTCACCGCCGCGGTGATCACCGACCTCGACCCGATGCTCCGCTGGACCCTGGCGATCGTCGCCGGCGGCGGCACCGCCTCGATCTTCCAGGGCGTCACCGCCGGCACCCGCGGCTTCTCGACCGCCACCACCGCCGGCCTCGCCAACCCGCTGGTCTCGACCGCCGAAGCGCTCCTCTCCGGCGTCCTGTCGCTGCTCGCGATCCTCGTCCCGGTCGCCGCCGTCCTGCTCGTCGCGATCCTGCTCGCCTTCGTCCTCCGCCGGATGGCCGGCCGGCGGGAGCGGGCGCGGGCGGTTTAGCGGGCGCGGGCGGTTTGAGGATCGCGCGTCCGCTCAGCCCCAGGCCCGCGGGTCGAGGTCGTATGGGAGCGGGGTGAGGACCTCGAGCCCGTCCGGACCGAGGTGGCAGCAGTCCTCGAGGCGAACCCCCCAGCCGGCGTCGGGGTCGTAGAGGCCGGGCTCGAGGGTGAACACGTCGCTCTCGGCGAGGACTCCCTCGGCGCCCGCGTGCTTGCGGAACGAGGGGTCCTCGTGGAGCTCGAAGCCGACGCCGTGACCGAGGCCGTGGACGTAGCCGCGGGGGGAGTCGGGGTGGGTCACCTGGGTCGGCCAGCCGCGGTCACCGAGGCGGCGGCAGGCGGACTCCTGGAGGGTCCAGCCGCGGACGCCGGGGCAGGCCTCCTCGCGGGCGGCGGCGAGGGTCTCGCGGACGGCGGCGTGGGCGGCGGCGAGCGGCTCGGGCGGCGGGCCGACGCAGAGAGTGCGGGTGCAGTCGGCGAAGAGGTCGCCGCGCGGGTAGAGGTCGACGAGGATCGGCTCGCCGGCGGCGAGGACCCGGTCGTCGCGGCCGGCGGTGTGCGGCACGCCGGCGTTGCGGCCGGCGGAGACGATGTTGCCGGACGGCTGCTCGAGCCCGTCGCCGGCGAGCGAGCGGGCGACCTCGGCGCGCAGGCGGCCCGCGGTGAGCCGCTCGCCGCCGAGCCACAGCTCCGGCCCGGGCGATCCCTGCTCCGCCGCCCGACCGCCCGCTCGCTGCTCCACCGGTTCCGCCGCCGCCAGGCACGCGGCCACCGCCCGCATCGCGCGACGGAGCCCCTCCGCCGCTCGGCGCACCGCGGCGAGCTGGGCGGCGCTCTTCGTCTTGCGCAGCCGGCGGGCGAGGGCGTTGCCGGGCACCGGCGTCCACCCTTCCGCCGCGAGGGCCGCCAGGGCCGCGTGGACGGTGCCGGCCGGCCCCGAGCCGGCGACCGCGACCCGCCCCGGCTCGACCCCGGCGAGCCCGAGCGCCCGGGAGACGGTCGACGCGAGCAGGCGCTCCGGCTCGAGCCCTTCGCTCACCCGCCGCGGGACCTCGAGCTCCTCGGGCGTCAACAGGAGGAGGCCGCTCGCCGTGGCCTCCTCCCGTTCCATCGGGCTGAAGTAGCCGAGCCGGGGCTCGCCGCCGCGCGGCAGGACGACGATCGAGCTCCCGAGGTGGGCCGGACGGGCGAACAGAGCCAGGTCGGGGTCTCGGGCCGACTCGGCGAGGACGAGGAGCGCCGCGCAGCCCGACTCGGCGAGCTCACGGGAGGCCCGCCGGGCGAGGTCCGCGGCCCTCCAGTCGCCCGCCGCGGTGAGCTCGCGATCCTCCCCCGCGCCGAGGTCCGCGTCGACCGGGCCTCCCTCCCCCGACCGCCAGGGCAACCCCTCCCCCGCCTCGCCGCTCACCCCGCCGGGGTCTCCTCGAGGTGGCGGCGGGCGGTGAAGTGCTCGCGGGTCGCCTCGACGTCGCGGCCGATCTGGGCGGAGAGGTCCATGACCGACGGGAAGATGCGCTCCTCCCGCAGCCGCTTGTGGAAGGCGAGCTCGACCCGCTCGCCGTAGACGTCGGAGTCGAAGTCGAGGACGTGGCTCTCGACGACCCGCTGGTGGTTCTCGTACACGGTCGGCCGGGTGCCGATGTTCGTCACGCAGTCGAAGGTCCCGCCGAAGCTGGGGAAGGTGACGCGGCAGGCGTAGACCCCCTCGAGCGGCAGGAGCTGGTCGTCGGTCGTCAGGTTGATCGTCGGCCAGCCGAGCTTCTGGCCCATCCGGTCGCCGCGGGCGATCACGCCGCCGATCGCGTACGGGCGGCCGAGCATCTCGCAGGCGTCCTCGACCCTTCCCTCGCCGATCGCGCGGCGGATCCGCGTGCTCGAGATCCGCTCGCCCCGCCAGCTCACCTGCTCGACGCCGAAGCCGCCGAAGCCGAGCTCCTCCCCCATCGCGACGAGCAGCGTCAGGTCGCCCTCCCGCCCGTGCCCGAAGACGAAGTTCGCGCCCACGTGGACCTCGCGCAGACCGAGCCGGCCGTGGAGGAAGTCGCGCACGAAGTCGCGGGCCGGTGTGCGACCGAGCTCGGGGGTGAAGCGGACGACGAGGGCCGCGTCGAGCCCGGCCTCGGCGAGGAGCGCCTCCTTCTGCGCCGGCGTGGTCAGCCGCGGCGGGGCGGCCTCGGGGCGGAGGACGACGAGCGGGTGCGGCTCGAAGGTGACCGCCATCGACGGCGCGCCGGCCGCTGCCGCGCGCTCGCGGACCCGCTCGATCACCGCCCGCTGGCCGCGGTGGAGGCCGTCGAAGTTGCCGATCGCGGCGACGGCGCCGCGCGGGTGGTCGCAGGACTTGTACGCGTCGTGGACGACGAGCATGGCCGGGGGACGGCCGGGGGGCCCGGCCGCGCCGGGATGCTATCGCGAAGAGGAAGGGGACGAGGACCGGGGCGAGCGGCTACCCGGCCGCTTCGAGCGCGGCGGCCGGCGCCGCCTCGGCCGCCACGACGCCGGGGGCGCCCGCCGGGCCGACGACGTGGCCGACGAGGTCGTCGGCGTAGGCGGCCGAGATCTCGACCTCGGCGAAGCCGCCGGTCGGGGCGAAGCCGTCGTTGATCAGCACCCGGCCGTCGATCTCGGGCGCCATCCCGTGGTGACGGGCGACGAGGAGGTGCTCGGTCTCCTCGTGGGCGCCCTCGACGAGGACCTTCATCCGGCGGCCGACCAGGGCCTGGCGGCGCTGGCGGGAGATCGGCTCGTGGGCGGTGAGCAGGCGCTCGTAGCGCCGGCGCGCGACGGCCCGGGGCACCCGGCCCGCCAGCTCGGCGGCCGGCGTCCCGGGCTCCGGGCTGTAGGCGAAGGCGCCGAGGTGGTCGAAGCGCGCCCGCTCGACGAAGCCGAGGAGGTGCTCGAAGTGCTCCTCGGTCTCGCCGGGGAAGCCGACGATGAAGGTCGTGCGCAGGAAGACGTCGGGCGCCAGCTCGCGGGCGCGCTCGAGCTGGCGGAGGTAGCGCTCGGCGTGGCCGCCGCGGCGCATCGCCCGGAGGACCTCGCGGTGGCTGTGCTGGAGCGGCATGTCGACGTAGGAGCAGAACCTCTCCTCGCGCCCCATCAGCCGCAGGAGCTCGTCGTCGAGCGTCGTCGGGTAGGCGTAGAGGAAGCGGATCCAGGGGATCGAGGTCGCTGCCAGGAGCGCCTCGACGAGCCGCACGAGCCCGTGCCGGCCGAGCCCGAGGTCGCCGCCGTAGCGGGTCGTGTCCTGCGCGATCAGGCAGAGCTCGGCGATCCCCTCGTCCTCGAGCCGCCGCGCCTCCTCGACCAGGCTCTCGACGGTCCGGCTGCGGAAGCGCCCCCGCCACTGCGGGATCGCGCAGAAGGTGCACGGGTTGTCACACCCCTCGGCGACCTTGAGGTAGGCGTGGCCGCGGGTGGTGAGCAGGCGCGGCGCGGTGTGGTCGAAGACCAGGTGGCTCGGGGCCGGCGGCGCCGGGCCGCCGAGCTGGACGAGGCCGCCGCCGTCCCCGGCGCTCCCGGTGCGCGCGCTACCGAGCACCTCCCCCACCCGCATCAGGTCGTCGAGGCCGACGAAGCCGTCGATCTCCGGGATCGACTCGGCGAGCTCGCGGCCGTAGCGGTTGACCATGCAGCCGGCGACCACGAGCCGGCGCAGCCTCCCCTCGCCGCCGCCCTTGCGCTCGGCGACCTCGAGGATCGAATCGATCGACTCCTGCTTCGCCTCGTCGATGAAGCCACAGGTGTTGACGATCACCGCCTCGGCGTCGTCGAGGTCGGAGACCACCTCGAACCCCTGGCGGGCGAGCACGCCGAGCATCACCTCGCCGTCCACCCGGTTCTTCGGGCAGCCGAGCGAGATCATCCCGACGCGGCGCGGTGTCGCGGTCTCCTCCATGGCCGGGGAAGCGTAACAGCGGCGGGATGGCGACTCTTCCTCGGGTCGACCTCCGGGAGACGACGGTCAGACCCGGGGAGTGCGGAGGAACGAGCGCTCGTCCCGGCTCAGATCGCCCTCGAGCGCCGGGTCGTCCTCGAGCAGTCCCTGGGCGTCCGCGAGGTCCTGCAGACGCTTGGACCGTCGACGGCCGGGGTCGGCCGCGGCGCGCAGCTTCTCGTGGAGCAGGTCGGCTCGACCGATGACCGGGATGCGAACCCCCTCCAGCTCGACCTCTCCGGCGCGCGCGACGGCCGGGCCGAGAGCCGGATCGTCGGTGATCTGGACCGGCGTCCCGTCCGGCGCCTCCCAGTTGTCCGAGTGCTCGAACCGGCCCGTCTCGCGGAAGCCCGCAGCCGCCAGGGCCTCTCGCGGGAGCTTCCCCCGGTCGTCGACCGCGAGATCCAGGTCGAGAGTCGTCCGCGGCTCGACTCGGTGGACTTGCAGCGCGACGCCGCCGATCACCGCCCAGCGGACTCCGGCCTCAGCGAGCACGCGCGCCAGCTCGAGGAGGGCGGGCCGCTTGGATCGCTCGTCTCCGCTCGTCATCCGATGCCAGCGTCGGTCGAGGAGGAACCCGGTCTCGAGACCGCTCACCATGGGGGCATCCTACCCCGTCGCCGCCGCCGGCCCGGGCGCGGGCGCCTCCTCCTCGAGCCGCGAGGTGCACTGCGGGCACCGGCTCGCCTTGAGCGGGATCGTCGAGGCGCAGTAGGGGCACGGCTTGGTCGTCGGCTCGTCTTTCGCCGCGCCCTGCTCCTTGCGCCTCAGGTTGTTCATCGCCTTGACGATCACGAAGGCCGCGAAGGCGACGATCACGAAGGTCAGGCAGGCATTGAGGAAGAGGCCGTAGTTGATCGTCACCGCACCCGTCTCCTGGGCCGCCTCGAGCGTCGGATAGGGGCCGGGGGCCGCGCCCGCCTGGAGCACCACGAAACGGTCGGTGAAGTCGGTGTCGCCGAGCAGCAGGCCGATCGGCGGCATGATCACGTCGTCGGCGAGCGACTTGGCGATCGGCGTGAAGGCGCCGCCGATCAGGATGCCGATCGCCATGTCGACCACGTTGCCCCGCAGGGCGAACTCCTTGAACTCACGCAGCACGTCGCACCTCCCTCCGGTGGTTGTTCGCCCGATCATCCTCCATCGGTCGCCCGCGGGCGGGCCGTTCTCGACGATGCCGGCCGTAGCTGGTACACTCGACCGAGCACGTCAGAGCCGACCCAGGCCACACCCGTGATCCTCCTCGCCCGCAATCTCGCGAAGTCGCTCGTCGTCACCCGGCTGCCGGAGTTCGCCCTGCCGTACGTGGCGGCCGCCGACCGGCTGCTCGCGCGGGTCCAGAAGGTCAAGCTGTTCCAGCCCCTCTCCTCCTGCCTCGCCGCGGCGCGGCCGGCGCTCGTCGTCAAGCGCTCCAACCCGCGCGGCCGCGACCGCACCTCGAACCAGCTCCCCCGCTCGAAGACGCAAGAAGGCTTCTGAGGCGGGAGCCCGTCGGGCTCTCGCGCCGGCTCGCGTCCCTCGGGACCCGCGACGGGTCCCGCCCTGCCGTACGCCCGCCCTCGCGGGGGCGGCTCACCGAACCGAGAACGGAGGCACCAGGCCTTTGGATCTGTCCCCCGCGGACTCGACGACCGCGGTCCTCGCCGCGCCCGCCAGCACCGGCGGAGCGCGCATCGACGGCGCGCCGAGCGCCGGTGCCGCCGACCCCGCCGGAGCTCCCTCGGCAGACGGCGGGGCCGCGGAGCGCTTCCGCACCGCCCTCGACGGCGTCCGCCGGCGCTTCGACACCGAGCTCGCCGGCTGGATCGCGGGGAAGCGCGCCGCCTGGGCCGCCGAGCTGCCGGGCGCCGAGGAGCTGCCGGAGGCGGTCGCGGCCCTCGCCGCGGGCGGGGGCAAGCGGCTGCGTCCGGCGCTGGTCGAGACCGCCTGGCGGCTGTCGGCGCCGGCCGACGCCGCGGCCGAGCCGCCGGCGGGGGTGCGGGCGCTGGCCGCCGCGGTCGAGCTCCTCCACACCTACCTGCTGATCCACGACGACATCATGGACCACGCCCCGACCCGCCGCGGCGAGCCCTCGGCCTGGGCCGCCTTCGCCGCCCGGCACCGCGAGCGGGGCTGGCGGGGCGACCCGCACGACTTCGGGGTGACCGCCGCGATCCTCGCCGGGGACCTCGCCCACACCTGGGCGCACGAGCGGCTCCACGAGGCGTGCCGCGAGCTGCCGTCCGGCGCCGGCGGCGCCCGCCGGCGCGCCGCCCTCGCCGCCGCCTTCGCCGGCGCCGCCGAGGAGGTGCTGGGCGGCCAGTACCTCGAGATCGGCCTCGGCGTGCGCGCCGAGGGGACGGCCGAGGAGCTCGCGCGGGTGCTGCGGATGAAGTCCGGCCGCTACACCATGGAGCGGCCGCTCGAGCTCGGCGCGATCTACGCCGGCACGCCGCCGCGGCGGGCGCGGGCGCTGGCCCGCTACGGCCGGGCGGTCGGCGAGGCCTTCCAGCTCCACGACGACGTGCTCGGAACCTTCGGCGAGGCCGACGAGGTCGGCAAGCCGGTCGGCGGCGACCTCGCCGAGGGGAAGCTCACCTTCCTCGTCTTCCACGCCCTGCGCGAGGGGGAGCCGGAGCGGGCCGAGCGGCTGCGGCGCGGCCTGGGCCGCCCCGATCTCGACCCCGCCGAGGCCGAGGAGCTGCGGGCGACGATCCGCGACAGCGGCGCCCTCGCCCGCGTGCGCGGGATGATCGACGAGCGGCTCGCGGCGGCGCGGTCCGCGTTCGCCGAGCTCGGTGAGCCGGAGGACGGGGAGCCCCCCGCCGACCGCGAAGCCCTCGCCTTCCTCGGCGGCCTCGTCGACTACGTCGCGGAGCGCCGGACGTGACCGCCGTGCTTCACGCCGGCCGCCCGGTCGACCGCCCGAGCGGCCGCGCCGGCGACGACGCGCGCGACCGCAAGGCGGAGCACATCGAGCTCGCCCTCGAAGCGCGGATGCAGCTCGACCACCACTACTTCGACGACTGGGCCTTCGAGCACGTCGCCCTGCCCGAGATCGACCGCGCCGCGGTCGACG
>Ga0299913_10000541_pt1 | contig 24572 bp, 28 predicted proteins | sample RVTome_9_FD_201360 | JGI IMG/M metagenome (GOLD analysis project Ga0299913, IMG submission 201360) | Soil microbial communities from uranium-contaminated site in the Upper Colorado River Basin, Wyoming, United States - RVT155D38 (version 2) ... | reverse complement strand
GGAGCGAGGCTATCTGCACCAGGCAACCGACCTCGACAACCTCGACGCGCTGGCGTCAGCCGGTCGCATCACCGCCTATGTCGGCTTCGACTGCACGGCGGACAGCCTTCATGTCGGCCACTTGCTAAGCATCATGCTGCTGCGTTGTCTGCAGCGAACCGGCCATCGCCCGATCGCCCTAGTCGGCGGCGGCACCACCAAGGTGGGGGATCCCTCGGGCAAGGACGAGAGCCGCCAGCTCCTCGACGACGCGACCATCGAGGCCAACATGGCTGGCGTCAAACGCTCGCTGGATGGCTTTCTCGAGTTCGGGGATGCGCCCGACCGGGCGCTTCTGGTCAACAACGCCGACTGGCTGGGTGAGCTGCGCTACATCGATTTCCTGCGCGATTACGGCCGGCACTTCACCATCAACCGGATGCTGACCTTCGACTCGGTGCGGCAGCGGCTCGAGCGGGAGCAGCCGCTGACCTTCCTCGAGTTCAACTATATGGTGATGCAGGCCTACGACTTTCTGGAGCTGGCGCGGCGACACGACTGCCGGCTGCAGATGGGCGGCTCCGACCAGTGGGGCAACATCGTCAACGGCGTCGAGCTGGGCCGGCGCGTCGATCAGCGAGAGCTGCACGGCCTGACCACGCCGCTCATTACCACCTCGACCGGCGCCAAGATGGGCAAGACCGCGCAGGGCGCCGTCTGGCTCAACCGAGACCGCCTGTCCGACTTCGACTACTGGCAATACTGGCGCAACACGCCCGACGCCGACGTCGGGCGCTTCCTTCGCCTGTTCACCGAGCTGCCGCTGGACGAGATCGCCCGGCTCGAGGCGCTCCAGGGCGCGGAGCTGAACGAGGCCAAGAAGCTCCTTGCGACCGAGACCGCCCGGCTGTGCCGCGGCGATGTCGCGGCCGCCGCCGCCGCCGAGGCAGCGCGATCGATCTTCGAGCGGCAGGGTGACGAAGGCTCGGGCTTGCCGACCACCGATGTCGGCCGGGAGGAGGTCGCATCGGGCTTGAGCGTGGTCGACCTGCTCCACCGCAGCGGCCTTGCCGCCAGCAAGGGCGAGGCGCGCCGCCTGATCCGCGGCGGCGGCGCCCGTCTCAACGAGGCCCGGATCAGCGACGAGGCGATGGTCGTCGGCCAGGATCATCTGATCGACGGCGAGCTCACCATCTCCGCCGGCCGCAAACGCCACGCGCGGATCAGGGTGGTCTGATCCAGGTCGGCCCGGGATAAGCGCACTCGCCGACTCAATCCGACAGTTCGCGCAACCGTCGCTCGAGAAACCGCCGCTCCGGCTCCTGCCGGGTGAGCCTGAGGGCACGCTCGTAGGATGCCCGGGCTTCGGCCGTTCTGCCCAGCCGCCGGCACAGGTCCGCCCGCGCCGAGTGCGCCAGGTGGTAATCCTCGAGATCGCCGCGCGCCAGGATGGCGTCGATCAGCTCGAGACCGGCCGCAGCGCCGTCGCGCATGGCGACCGCCGCGGCGCGGTTCAGCTCGATCACCGGCGAGGGATCGGCGCGCGCCAGGATGTCGTAGAGCCCGACGATCTGGGCCCAGTCGGTCGCCGCGGCGTTCGACGCCTCGGCGTGCACCGCCGCGATCGCCGCCTGCAGGGTGTATGGCCCGAACCGGCGCGAGCCGAGCGCTCGCTCCACCAGCGCCAAGCCCTCCGCGATCCGCTCTCGGTTCCAGAGCGATCGGTCCTGATCACCCAGAAGAACCAGCTCGCCCGTGGGCGAGCTGCGCGCGGCCCGGCGCGACTCCTGCAGCAGCATCAGGGCCAGGAGCCCCAACGCCTCGGGCTCGGGCAGCAGCTCGACCAGCAGCCGGCCCAACCGGATCGCCTCGCCCGAGAGATCGTGCCGCGTCAGCGACGCGCCCGATGACGCGGAGTAGCCCTCGTTGAACACCAGATAGACGACGTGGAGCACGGTATCCAGCCGGCCCGGCAGCTCGGCCCGCGACGGCACCTCGTAGGGAATGCGCGCGTCGCGGATCTTCGCCTTGGCGCGCACGATGCGCTGGGCGGCCGTAGGTGCGGCGGTGAGGAAAGCGTGCGCGATCTCCTCGGTCGTCAGGCCGCATACCTCGCGCAGCGTCAGCGCCACCTGGGCGTCCGGCGGCAGGGCGGGATGGCAGCAGGTGAAGATCAGCCGCAGGCGGTCGTCCTCGACCTCCTCGCTCTCCCATTCCATGGCGTCACCGGCCTCTCCGTCGAGCCGCGTGGCGAGCTCCGCCAGCGACGCATCGAACCGCGCCCGCCGGCGCATGCGGTCGATGGCTCTGAAGCGCCCGGCCGAGACCAGCCACGCACGGGGATTGGCAAGCGCGCCATCCCGCGGCCAGCGTTCCGCCGCTGCCGTGAAGGCGTCATGCAGCGCCTCCTCGGCGAGGTCGAAGTCGCCGAGCAGACGGATCAGGGTGGCGAGCACGCGGCGCGAATCGGAACGGTAGACGGCCTCCACCCTCTCCCGCATCCGATCGGGTGCGCCCTCGCTCACCGCCGGCCGGCTCCCGGCTCGTCCTGGCGCAGCTCCCGGACCGGCCGTACCTCGACGCATCCCCTGCGCGCCGAGGGAATCCTCGCCGCCACCTGGATGGCATCGTTGAGGTCCCGGGCCTCGATCAGGTAGAACCCGCCCAGCTGCTCCTTGGTCTCGGCGAACGGGCCATCGGTGGCGGCCAGCCGGCCGTTCCGGACCCGCACGGTCGTGGCCGTGTGCACGGACTGAAGAGCCTCCGAGGCAAGGACGTGACCGCTTCGCCGGAACTCGTCATTGGCAGCGAGGCACTCGCCCACGACGCCGTTCCATTCGCTCTCGGACAGGGCATGCAGGTCCCTCTCGTCCTCGTAGATCAGGCACAGGTACTTCATGGCGCGCTCCTCGGCCGGTCGATCGGATCTGGACGTCAGATAGTCGTTCGACGGAGGCCGAAATCGACAACAGGGTACCCTGCGGCAACAGACCTCCGAGACGAACGGGGCGCGCGTTTGGGTTGTCCCCGGGGTGGCGACGAAAATGCGAGCGATGCGAAAGGTGTCGTGAGAGCGCCGGTGGCCTCGCTCACCGCCGCCAGGCCCTCTCAGCATGCTGGCGAAGCTCCCAGACCGGCCGCACCTCGATGCTGCCGATCTGAGCCGCGGGGATCCGTGCCGCCACCTGGATGGCCTCATCCATGTTTCCGGCCTCGATGAGATAGATCCCGCCCAGCTGCTCCTTGGTCTCGGCGAACGGGCCGTCGGTGATGGACAGCTTGCCGTCCCGGACCCGAACGGTCATGGCCGTGTGCACCGGCTGGAGTGCCTCCGCGACGATCGAGTGACCGCTCTTTTTGAGCTCCTCGTCGAGGGCGACGTGCTCGTCCGAGAAGGCCCAGAACTCACCCTCGGGCATGGCACCCAGCGCCTCCTCGTCGTTGTAGACCAGGCACAGGTATTTCATCCCTCCCTCCTCGTCGTGGTCGAGCGGCCGTGGACGTCGGACAATCATCAGGCGGAGCCTGGAATCGAGGCGGCCGAGCGCGAAGGGCTTCAGAATCGCCGTGCGCGGGGCCGGATACGGGGAGAACACGGGCGGACCAGGCGCCATTCCTCTGTGATCGCTTCTGACAACGTTCGCCCGGCCTTCGTCCAGCATAGCCGCACCCGGCGCCGCAGGCCAGCGGTCGGTCGGGTGGACGCATGCCCCTGGCGCCTGTGAGGCACCCGACCAGGGCGCCACCCCTGCGACATTTTTTTGGGTCAGGGATGTCGATCCCGCATTTTGCCGTTCGACAATGCAGCGAGAGGAGGAGGTCATGTGTCTCGCGTGCATCGCCGCCGCGGCGGCGGTGGTTGCCAGCGCGAAGAGCATCGACCCACCACAGGCTCAAGCTGAGGAGGCCGAGATGAATCGTCCCGAAATCGTCTCTCGCGACGAATGGCTCGCCGCCCGCAAGGCGCATCTCAGGAATGAGAAGGCGCTCACCCGGATGCGCGACCTCGTCGCCGCCGAGCGGCGCGCGCTGCCATGGGTGAAGGTCGAGAAGGACTACGTGTTCGACACCACCGAGGGCAGGAAGACGCTCGCCGATCTCTTCGACGGTAGGAGCCAGCTCGTCATCCACCACTTCATGTTCGCTCCCGATTGGGAGGCGGGCTGCCCGAGCTGCTCCCTCGAGGCCGACCATGCCGAGGGCGCGATCATCCATCTCGAGAACCACGACGTGGCCTATGTCCGCGTGTCGCGCGCTCCGCTCGACAAGCTCGAAGCCTATAAGAAGCGCATGGGCTGGAAGGCGAAATGGGTGTCGTCTCACGACAGCGACTTCAACCACGACTTCCACGTGTCCTTTACGAAGGAGGAGCTGGCGAAAGGCAAGGTCCACTACAACTACGGCATGGTCGAAGGCTACGACGAGCTGCCCGGCCTGAGCGTCTTCTACAAGGACGAGAACGGCGACGTCTTTCACACCTATTCCAGCTACGCGCGCGGCAACGAGGAGGTGATCGGCGCCTTCATCTATCTCGACATCACGCCGAAAGGCCGCAACGAGAAAGAGATCATGGACTGGGTGCGCCGCCACGACGAGTACGAGGAAGCGAGCTAGCAGACCCTCTGCGGCGCCTGCGCCACCGTAAGCGCCTGAACTCCAGGGCCGGATGTTGGTCCGCCTGCAGGTGTTGATAGAGGTATGCGTGCCGCTCGAGGATTGACGGAGGAGGAGGTTATGCCCGTTCGCGGAAGCTGCCATTGCGGCAGGATCGCATACAGCCTCGACGCGGAGCCGACCGAGGCGATCGAGTGCAACTGCTCGATCTGCCGGCGGAAGGGAGTTGTGCTGGCCGCCTTTGCGCCGGACAAGTTCCACCTCGAGACCTCGCGCGACGACATCGCCACCTACACCTTCGGCAAGCACGTCATCCGCCACCAGTTCTGCAGGACCTGCGGGTGCGCCCCTTTCGCCGAGGGGACGGGCCCCGACGGCGAGGCGATGGTCGCGATCAATCTCCGCTGCGCCGAGGACCTCGACCTAGCGACGATCAAGGTCACGCCGTTCGACGGGGCCAGGCTGTAGGTCCGCACGCGTGCGCCGCTGCACCGGCGCGAGCATCGGCCAACACCCGCATCAAGAGGGAGCAAGAGATGACGATGGCAGCCACGAAGCAGACGGCGGAAGACGAGATCCGCGGGCTGTTGGACACCTGGGCAGACGCGAGCCGCGCCAAGGATGTGGACGCGATCGTGGCGCACTGCGCCACCGGGCTGGTCGCGTTCGACTGCCATGGGCCGCTGCGGTTCGAGAGCGCAGGCGCATATCGCAAGCATCTGGAAGCGTGTCTGCCCTGCATGCAAGGCCCGATGACCCTCGAGATCCGGGACCTGGACATCACGGCCGAGGGTGACGTCGGCTTTTGCCACTATCTCGCGCGCTGCGGCGGAACCGGACCGGACGGCACGGAGCACAGCAGCTGGTTTCGCGGGACGTCCTGTTTCCAGAGGACGAACGGGACGTGGAAGATCGTGCACGAGCACCTCTCAGCGCCCTTCGATGCGGAGAGCGGCAAGGCCTCGCTCGGGCTCGAGCCCTAGAAGGCGCCTCTGAGGCTCCGGCCATCGTGCCGGCATCACCGACATCGACAGAAACGGAGGAAGAGATGGCACTGCAGATGACCAGAACGGATGAGCAAGCCGAGATCCGCGGCCTCCTCGACGATTGGGCGAAGGCAGCCCGGGCCGGCGACCTCGAAGGCATCATGGCGGCATACGCGCCCGACATCCTGTCGTTCGATGCCATCGCCCAGCTGCAGTTCAAGGGTGCGGAAGCGTACCGCAAGCACTGGAAAGCCTGCATCACCATGTGCTCGGGCCCGATGACCTTCGAGATCCACGACCTCGGCATCGAGGCCGGCGACGGCGTCGCCTTCGCCCATTATCTTCTGAAGTGCGGCGGGACCGGACCGGACGGCAAGGAGCAGAGCGGGTGGATGCGCGTCACGGTCTGCTGCCGCCATCAGGGCGGAAGCTGGAAGGTCGCGCACGAGCATTTCTCGGTGCCGTTCGACATGGAGAGCGGCAAGGCGCTGCTCGGCCTCGAGCCGTAGACCCAGGAAGAGGAGAGATGACGGCTGGCAACGGCAAAGCGAACGCCGAGGCCCAGGTCCGCGCGCTGATCGATTACCAAGCGAAGGCGATCCGCGCCAAGGACGTCGACGGGAGCGTCGCAGCTACGCGCCGGATGTCCTGTTGTTCGACGTCGTGAACCCGCTGCAGACCACGGGATCGGACGCTGCGCGAGCGCGCCTGGAGGAATGGTTCGCTTCGTTTCAGGGCCCGATCGGCTACGAGCTTCGCGATCTTTCCATCGCGGCGGGCGATGACGTGGCCTTCTCACACAGCCTCAGCCGGGTGAGCGCGACGACGACGGATGGGCGGAAGCTCGACATGTGGTGGCGGACGACCGTCTGCTACCGCAAGGTCGACGGCGTCTGGACGGTCACGCACGAGCACCCCCGGTGCCTTTCGATGTCGAGAGCGGTCGAGCCTCGCGGGACCTCGAGCCGTAGCAGGCGCGATGCGCCTTCCGGCCAGCGGCACCCGCATGAGGAAGGATGGAGTGATGGCAACTGGAAGCGATGAAGCCCAGATCCGCGCGCTGATCGACGATTGGGCAAGGGCCGTGCGCGCCAAGGACGTCGACGCGGTCGTGTCCCATTACGCGGCGAACATCGTGGCGTTCGACGTCGCGCCGCCGCTGGAGTATGCCGGAGCCGACACGCTCAGGAGGAGCCTGGAGGCGTGGTTTCCCACCTTCCGGGGCGCCATCGGCTACGAGGTTCGCGACCTCAGCATCACGGCGGGCGGTGATGTTGCCTTCTGCCGCAGCCTGAACCGGATCAGCGGGACGAGAACGGATGGAGAGCACACGGACGTCTGGGTGCGCGCGACCGTCGGGCTGCGGAAGATCGATGGCGAGTGGAAGGTCACGCACGAGCATGCCTCAGTGCCCTTCTACATGGACGGCAGCTACCGGGCTGCTGTCGACCTCAAGCCGTAGCTTTCGCAGACGACGATGCGTTCAGGCGGGGCATGGATGTATCGGGCATAGGGGTCAGGCCGATGGCGACACTGGTCGATGAACGCACCCTCGATGAGCGACTAGCACGGCTGGAGGGGGCGCGGCCGTGGAGCCCACGCGTGGTCTCGCGGTTGGAGGCGCTGATCCGGACGGACGATGACGGCGCGCTGTTTCGCGTCAACTCTCTCACGTTCGCAAGCCAGTGGGATCTTGAGGAGAGCGAGGCCATCGACCTGTTCCTCCACGCCACCGCGGCAGGGCTGTTCGAGATGGATTGGCTCCTGATCTGCCCGATGTGCGCCTGCGCGGTGGAGAGCTTTGCCCGCTTGCAGGCCGTCCTGCGCCGCTTCCGCTGCCCTGAGTGCCACAACGAGTACGAGGCCGCGATGGACGACTTCATCGCGATCTACTTCAACGTCTCACCCCAGATCCGCGCGATCCGCTATCATCGTCCGGAGACGCTCGACCCCTTCGACTACATCTTCGTGTTCAAGGGCGTGCGCGAGGGGCGCATGCCGGACGGCCAGCCATTCGTCGACGCGATTCGGAAGGTCCTGCGCGGGGTGGGGTTTCTGGAGCCCGGCGCTACCGCCACCTTCGCGTTCGAGGCAGCGGAGGGTACGCTCTCGGGAGGCAGCTCGGACACCGATGCGGGTTTCGTGCTGCAGGTCGGGACCGAGCCGACCGCCGAGCCGCAACGGCTGCGGTTCACCTATCTCGGCATCGGCTACGAGCCGGACAAGGCCGTGCTGGCCCCAGGACCCGTCGTGATCGAGGTCGAGAACTCTACGCCGAGCCGTGGGGTACTCGCCATCCTGCAAACTGACCCGGGCGAGCAACGCGGCGGGCTGCTGGACTTCGACCCGTACCTCACCGGCAAGCACCTGCTCACCAGCCAGACCTTCAGGAGCCTCTTCCGTTCCGAGGTCGTGGGCGGAGCGCAGGGCCTCGCGATCCGCGACATCGCGCTGCTGTTCACGGACATCAGGGGGTCGACCGCTCTCTATCAGAGGATTGGCGATCTGAACGCCTTCCAGCTCGTCCAGCAGCATTTCGAACTGCTGCGCGAGACTACCGTGCGCCATGGCGGAGCGATCGTGAAGACCATCGGCGATGCGATCATGGCCGCCTATCCCGATGCCGCGCTCGCGGTCGGCGCGGCGCTCGAGATGCGAGGCGCGATCGAACGCTTCAACGAGGGCCAGCCGGAGCGACCCGTGTTGCTCAAGATCGGCATCCACCACGGGGCGGCGATCGCGGTCACCCTGAATGACGAGCTCGACTACTTCGGACAGACCGTGAACATCGCGTCGCGCGTCCAGGAGATGGCCGATGCCTCGGAGATCTGGGTCACCGAGGATATCTGGCGCTATCCGGGCGTGCAAAAGCTGCTCGAGCCCTATCCCGCCGAGCAGCGTACGGCCGAGTTCCGGGGAATCGGGGAACCTATGAGCGTCGTGCGGATCGGCTCGCAAGTCGATGCTGCGGCCGAGCAGGAGCGCCCGCACGCGTCGGGCGAGAGCGGGCAAATCCACGATCAGAAAGGGGCGTGAGCACGATGAAGCTGTATCTCACTCCCCGGGGGTGGAGCCTCGCCGACCACATCGCGCTGCACGAGGCCGGCCTCACGTTCGATCGCATCCGGGTCGACCTTCGAACCAAGCGCACCGAGGACGGCGGCGACTACCACGAGGTCAATTCCAAGGGCTACGTCCCGGCGCTGGTGCTCGACGACGGACAGCTCCTGACCGAGAACGTCGCGATCCTCTCCTGGGTGGCCGAGCGGGCGCCGAAGCTCGCACCGGCCGGCGATCTCGGCCGTATCCGCCTGATCGAGACGCTCGCCTTCATCGGGAGCGAGTTGCACAAGCCCTTCGTTCGTCACTTCTTCCCCACGAGCGACGCCGAGAAGAAGGTCGCCGAGGACGCCATCCACCGGCGGCTGGCGTTTGTCGCGGAGCGCGTGCGGGGCGACTACCTGTTCGGCAGCGAGGCGAGCGTTGCCGACGCGTACCTCTACGTGATGCTGCGCTGGGCTCGGATGCAGGAGCTTCAGATTCCCGAGCCCCTGCCCGCCTTCGGCCTGCGGATGGAGGCGCGGCCGGCCGTGCGGCAGGCCCTGCGGCACGAAGGGTTGACCTGAAGGCCTCGTTTCTTTCGCCAGGAAACGGGATGCTCGAGAGGAGCTTCGTCCTATGTACCTCAAGCTCTATTTCCATCCCTTCGCATCCTTCTGCCAAAAGGTGCTCGTAGCGCTCTACGAGAATGACACGCCGTTCGAGCCGCACATCGTCGACCTCGCCGACGAGACTTCCAGCGCGGATTTCAAAAAGATCTGGCCCATCGGCAAGTTTCCCGTGCTGCGTGACGACACGAAGGACCGGACGATCCCCGAATCGAGCATCATCATCGAGTACCTGGCCCTGCACTATCCGGGCAAGGCGCAGCTCGTGCCGACAGACGCGGACCTCGCGTGGCAGACGCGCCTGCGCGATCGCTTCTACGATCTGTACGTGAACGTGCCCATGCAGAAGATCGTCACCGACAGGCTGCGTCCGGCGGGGCAAAACCATCCGCATGGCGTGGAGCAGGCGATGACGCTGCTGCGGACCGCTTACCGCCTGATCGACCAGGAGATGGAAACGAAGATTTGGGCAACGGGTGATGCCTTCAACATGGCCGACTGCGCCGCTGCGCCCGCGCTGTTCTACGCCAACGAGGTGATGCCCTTCGGCGACGCGCACGAGAATGCGGCGGGAAATCTCGGCCGCCTCATGCAACGCCCGTCTTTCGCCCGCGTAGTCGAGGAAGCACGGCCGTATCGCGTGCTCTTCCCGAAGTAGGACGATCCCAAGTCGAGCCGCTGCGTGTTCACTCCCGTCGATCAGCACATGCTGCACGACGCCACCCGTCGAGAGTAACCATGAATTACCTCTGTCTCTGTTACTACGACCAGGGGAAGTTCGAGGCGCTATCCGAGAGCGAGCTTGAGGCGGTGGGACCTGCGTGCCGGCCCCACGACGAGGCGCTGCGCAACAGCGGCCATCTGATGCTGGTCGGCTCCCTCGCCGAGCCGTCGTCATCGCGCAGCCTGCGGCCCGGAAACGGCCGACCCTCCGTGAGCGAAGGTCCCTACGCCGCGACGGGCGAGCCGCTGGGCGCGTTCTTCATCATCGAAGCGCGAGACATGGACGAGGCGGTCGAGGTGGCCTCGAAGCACCCCGGCGCGCATCTGGGCGCGTATTTCGGAGGCGGGATCGAGGTGAGGCCGATCGACATGTTCGATCAGCCGGAGCCGCTGGGGAGCGACCGATGAGCGCCCTCATCTCGGAGAGGCTCCGCATGTCGAGAAGCGCGCTCGCCGTGCTGGTCGCCGCCATCGGCATTTCCTTGGCCCTGCCGGTCCGTTCGAAGTGTCGGTATGGAAGCGAACCCCACAAGGAGACGCGACGATGCGATTCATGATGATGGTCAAGGCCAACAAGGATTCGGAGGCCGGCGTGATGCCGAGCCAGGAGCTCCTTGCCGCGATGGGCAAGTACAACGAGGAGCTGGTGAAGGCCGGCGCGTTGCTCGCGGGCGAGGGGCTCCACCCGAGCTCCAAGGGCGCGCGCGTTCGGTTCTCGGGCGAGAAGCGCACCGTGGTCGACGGGCCGTTCACCCCTGAGAACGACCTGGTTGCCGGCTTCTGGCTGATCCAGGCGAAGTCGAAGGAAGAGGCGATCGAGTGGGCGAAACGCTGCCCCAACCCCATGGAGGGCGAATCCGAGATCGAGATCCGCCAGGTGTTCGACGCCGAGGACTTCGGCGAAGCGCTCACACCCGAGCTCCGGCAGCAGGAGGAGCGCCTGCGCGCGCAGTCCGAACAGCAGCAGAGGAAGGCCGGCACGCGCTGAACCAGCTCCGGTGATGGCATCACTCAGTCCCCTATGGAGGAAAAGCAATGCAGGTCCAGCCCTACCTCTTCTTCGACGGCCGCTGCGAGGAGGCGATCGAGTTTTATCGCCGCGCGCTCGGCGCCGAGGTAACGATGCTAATGCGCTTCAAAGACAGCCCCGAGCCCCCACAGCCCGGCATGGTCCCGCCTGGATCCGAGAATAAGGTGATGCACGCGAGCTTCCGCATCGGCGAGGCCACGGTGATGGCGTCCGACGGCATGTGCCATGGAAAGCCGCGCTTCCAGGGCTTCTCGCTGTCGCTCATCGTCCCCGACGAAGCCGAGGCTGATCGCCTGTTCGCGGCGCTGGGCGACGGCGGGCAGGTGCAGATGCCGCTTGGCAAGACCTTCTTCTCGCCGCGCTTCGGCATGGTCGCCGACCGCTTCGGCGTGTCCTGGATGGTCGTCGTCACGGCGCCTCAGGGCGGTACTTGACCGAGCACGACCGGGTCATCTGAGAGAGAGCCTGGATCGCCCGTAGGCGTATTTGAGTGAGCTGCAAAAGCAGGAGGTGAGGCATGGCCGTGACGACTAGCGGCGCGCCGCGATCGATGACGCGCGAGCTGCTCATCACGCGGGTGTTCGATTCGCCGCGTGCCCTGGTGTTCAAGGCCTGGACCGAGCCCGAGCGCCTGGTGCGCTGGTGGGGCCCGCGCGGCTTCACCACGCCGTCCTGCAAGATGGACGCGCGTCCGGGAGGCGCCCTGCGCCTGTGCATGCGATCGCACGAGGGCACGCTGCACTGGCTGCAGTGCGTCTACCGCGACGTGGTGGAGCCGGAGCGGCTCGCCTTCACCTGGGCCTGGGAAGATGCAGACGGCCAGCGCGGCCACGAGACGCTGGTGACGGTCGATTTCGTCGAGCAGGATGCCGGGACGAGGCTGGTCGTGCATCAGGCGGTGTTCGAATCGGACAACGCCCGCGACTTGCATCACGAGGGCTGGTCGAGCGGCCTCGATCGCCTCGCCGACTACCTTGCGGCCGCGTGACACTTGTCCCGCCGCGTGATCGATCGCGTGGAAAAACGGAGGTTGAGATGGCGAAGCGAGTCCTGATCCTCCTCGGAACCAAGAAGGGCGCGTTCATCCTGGACGGTGACGCGGAGCGGCGCTCCTTCGCGCTGCGCGGCCCGTTCTGCGAGACCTGGCCCTTGAACCACGTGATCGCCGATCCGGCGACCGGCACGATCTACGCCGCCGGCGGTGATGCGTGGTTCGGCGCGGCGGTCTGGAAGTCCGAGGATCTCGGCGCGAGCTGGACCCATTCGAGCGAAGGGCTCGCCTACCAGGAGGGCGAGGAGCCGATCAACACCGTCTGGAGCCTGGCGCCGGGCCACGGCGGCCTCTACGCCGGCGTCCAGCCGGCCGGCCTCTTCCGGAGCGATGACGGCGGCGGGTCCTGGCGCCATGTCGCCGGCCTGCGCGATCACCCCACGCGGCCGCACTGGCAGCCTGGTGGCGCCGGGCTGATCCTGCACTCGCTGATACCCCACCCGGACGACGAGCGGCAGGTCTGGGTCGGCATCTCCTCGGCCGGCGTGTTCCACACCGAGGACGGCGGCGCCACCTGGGAGCCCCGCAACCGTGGCACGCGCGCCGACTTCATGCCCGAGGGGCAAAACTACCCGGAAGTCGGCCAGTGCGTGCACTGCCTCGTGATGGCGCAGGGCATGCCCGATCGCCTCTATCAGCAGAACCACTGCGGCATGTACCGCAGCGACGACGGTGGCCGAGGCTGGAAAAGCATCGAGGCGGGCCTGCCGTCGTCGTTCGGCTTTCCCGCGGCGGCCCATCCGCGCGATCCGGAAACGCTCTACCTTCTGCCGCTGAACGGCGACATCGCCGGCCGCTACGTGCCCGACGCGAGGGCGGCCGTATGGCGCACCCGGGACGGCGGAGAGAGCTGGCACGCGCTGCGCGAGGGCCTGCCCCAGGAGAACGTCTTCTTCGGCGTGCTGCGCCAGGCCATGGCGACCGACCCTCTGGAGCCGGCCGGGATCTACTTCGGCACCAACTCGGGTTCCCTTTACGCCAGCGCCGACGAGGGCGAGAGCTGGCGCTGCATCGCCCAGCACCTGCCCCTGATCACCTCGGTGGAGACCCTGGTGGTTGAAGCTTAGCCTGACGTAAAGGTAAGAGCATGCCGAACGACGGATCCGCGCCCGCCTCGCCGCCGGTTTCGGTGACGCTGCCGCGGGCGCTCCTGAACCTGTTCCCGGGTGCGGAGCGACGGGTGGAGGTACCCGCCTCGACCGTCGGGGAGATGATGGACGCCCTGGACGCCCGCTGGCCAGGAATGCGCGATCGCCTGTGCGATTCACGTCCCGCCATTCGTCGCCACATCAACGTTTTCGTCGACGGCGAACGCGCGACGCTTCGGACGCCCCTGACGCCCGGCACGGAGGTCTTCGTCATCACGGCGATCACCGGCGGCTGAGGACGTGGGGGAGGAAGGTTCAGGTTGAACGACCGCAGGAACGGAGTGCATCGATGCCCATGACTTATCGCGGCGGCTGCCATTGCGGCGCCATTCGCTACGAGATCACGGCCGAGCCGCTGATGGCCGGGCAGTGCCAATGCCGCGGCTGTCAGCACGAGACCGGCGGCGGCCATGCGAGCTTTTTGGGTTTTCCGGCCGATGCCGTGAAGCTGACCGGCACGCCGCGGTTCCACGAGGTGAAGGCCGACAGCGGCAACATGACCCGCCGAGGCTTTTGCCCGAACTGCGGCTCGCCCGTGGTCGGCGCCTCGAGCGGCCTGCCGGACATGCGGACGATCCCCGCCGGCAGCCTCGACAATCCGAGCGTCTTCGAGCCTCAGTTCGTCGTCTACACGATGCGGGGTCACGATTGGGACCTCGTCGACCCGTCGCTGCCGAGCTTCCCGAAGATGCCGCCGATGCCCAGCGATGCGGAACGACCAGCCGGATGACACGCACATGACCCTCGAAGTGATCTGGGGCAGTGGCAGCCCCTACGCCTGGCGGGTGCTGCTGACATTAGAAGTGAAGGGGCTCGGCTACGAGTCGCGGCTGATCCAGTTCTCGCGCGGCGATCACCGCTCGCCCGAGCATCTGGCGCTCAGCCCTCGCGGCAAAGTGCCGGTTCTGCGCGATGGCGATTACGCGCTGTCGGAATCGTTGGCGATCATGGCCTATCTCGACCGAAGGTATCCCGAGCCACCGATCTTCGGTGGCTCGCCAGAGGAGACCGGGCTGATCTGGAAGGCGATCTTTGAGTTCGAGAGCTATGTATTCCCGCTCGCCGAACGAATCGTAGCGCCCGCGTTTGGGGGGCGACCGCTCGACCCGGCAGACATGCAGGCGGCGGCGGGCGAGCTGCATGGCGAGCTCGGAGGCATGGAGCGGATCGTGTCGGCACGCGGCTGGCTCGCCGCGGAGCGGCTCAGCGCTGCAGACCTCGCGGTCTATCCGTTCGTCGAGGTGCTGCTGCGCGCCGCCGGCAAGGAGGCTGTTCGCCCCATGGGCTTGGGCTTCCTGCCTCTGGCCGAGCGCTACCCGGCGCTCGAGGACTGGCGCCGGCGCGTCGCGGCCGTGCCGGGCTACGAGCGGACCTATCCGCCGCACTGGCGCGAAACGGCCTGAACGGGATTTGCTCCGTTTACCGGCGAAAATGGGTGGAGAATGTCGCAATGAAGGCGATTTGGCGTGGTCAGGTGATCGCGGAGAGCGATCGGACCCTCGAGGTGGCGGGCTACCGGTACTTTCCGCGGGCGACGGTACGCATGGATCTGCTCCGTGCGACACCCAGGACCGAGGACGACCTGGACTGCCCGCACGGGGTCCAGTTCTACGACGTCGCCGAGGGCGCAGCGCGCAGCGAACGGGCCGCCTGGTCCTATGAAGCGCCAGGCACCTCGATGAAGCAGGTGGATCACTGGATCGGCTTCTGGCAGGACGTCGAGATCGAGTGATCCCGCCTCGCGCGCGCCCAAACCGGCGATCGCGAAAGGCGCGCCAGCGATCGCGCTCGCATCGGAGGAGCTCATGACGGACGAAGCGCTCGCGAAAGCCCTGCCTCGCGCGCTCTTGGCGCTGCGCATCACGCTCGGGCTGTTTCTTCTGCAGTGGGGCGTGGAAAAGTTCGTGGTGCCGCAGAGCACCGTCGGCATCTGGGGCTATTACTACGGCCTCGACGTTCCACAGACGCTGGGATACGTGTTCGGCGCGGTGGAGATCGTCATCGCCGGCTGCCTCTTCCTCGGGCTGTTCCGGACCGCAGCCTACGGCGCGGCGCTGGCGCTGCACGCGGTCACCGTGTTCGTGTCCTGGCGCGAGCTCCTCGACCCCTGGGGCACCGACGTGAACCATCTGTTCATCGCCAGCGTGCCCGTGCTGGGGGCCCTGATCGCCCTGTTCCTCCTGCGGCACTGGGACCGCGGAATTCTCGAGGCCGGCAAGCCATCGGGGTCGGGCGCGCCGCCGATGTAGTGACGGAGGGGTCGCATGGCCGAAAATCTGGAAGGGGGGTGCGCCTGCGGGGCGGTGCGTTACCGGCTCGGGTCCGCACCGATGTTCGTGCATTGCTGCCACTGCCGCGACTGTCAGCGGCAGACGGGAAGCGCCTTTGTCATCAATGCCCTCATCGAGACCGACCGGATCGCTCTGCTCTCGGGTGATCCGGAGCCGATCACCGTGCCCACCGACAGCGGCCGCCCGCACCACATCCATCGCTGCCGCACCTGTCGGACCGCGCTCTGGAGCGACTATGGCAGCCGCCCGGCGCTCCGCTTCGTCCGCGTCGGCACGCTCGACGATCCCGCGACGCTGCCGCCGGACGTGCACATCTTCACCCGGTCGAAGCTGCCCTGGGTCCAGCTGCCCGCGGCCGTCCCGGCCTTCGAGGTGTACTACGATACCAACGCGCTGTGGCCCGCACCGAGCCTCGAGCGCCGCCGCGCGATCCTCGGCTGATCGAGCGGCGCTCAGTTGCGGTCCTGCGGGGGCTCCGGCGGCTCCAGGCTGCCGTCCATGATGCCGCTGAACAGGTCCCGGATGAACCCCGGCGCCAGGACCGCGAGCGGGTTCACCGTGATCTGCGGGTCGGACAGCTCACCCCGCACCCAGTAGGTGGCGGCGAACGCGCCCTCCCCCTCCTCGCCGGCGAGAAACGGCCCGACCAGGGGTATGTTTCCCAGCACCCGGTTGACCGTGTAGACCGGCACAATCGTCCCCTCGAGATCCAGCTCGCTCGTCTCGAGGTCCACCTCGCCGTTCATGGTCAGGCCGAGCTGCGAGCCGGACATCCGGGCCCGGTCGAAGGTCAGCGACCCGTCCTGAAGCTGGAACGGCAGATCCAGTCGGTCGAAGAAGATCCCTTCGCCGCCCAGCAGGTTGCCGATGCCGGTGAGCGAGGCCAGCGTGAGCAGGCGGGCGAGGACCGGCGCGTCCACGAGCGTGAAGTCGTCGATCTCGAACGTGCCCTCGGCGGCGATCGTCGGCTCCCGGCGTGTGACGACGGCATCCAGGGACAGCTCGCCGCCTTGGATCTGATGGGTCTGGTCCAGGGCCTGCAACAGGTCTCCCGCGCTGCTGCTGTCGACCGTCAGGCGCTGGCGGCCCTCCTCGGGCTCGAGCCTCGCCTCGAATCGGCCGCCGTCGGGCAGCACCGCACCCAGGTGGGCCTCGCGCCAGCCGGTCTCGTCACGTCGCAGCTCGGCGCTCGCATCGGTTAGGGCGCGCCCGTTCATCAGGACGCGGTCGGCGACCAGGCTGGCCGAGAACGGCGCCGCGATCGAGCCTTGGCCCGATTGCCGCCGGATCTCGAGCAGCCGGCCGAGGTCTAGGATCTCTGCGTCGAGGGCGACCCGGAAGCGGCCGTCCTCGCTCTGCCGGATGCTGAGCCCGCCGGCGCTGTCGCCGAGCCGGAACCGGTCGAGCCGCAGGCTCCGGAGCCGCCATGGCTCGCGCTCCAGCTGCAGCCCGCCCGCCGCCTCCAACCCAGCCGCGGTCAGCTCTAAGGAATCGGCGCGCAGCGCGCCCTCGTCCAGGATCGTCAATGCGGCGGAGAGGTGCCCGTCCTCGCCCGCCGCCTTACGCCAGTCGAGCCACGGCAGGCTGACGGCGAGTGGCCGGAGCCCCAGAACCAGATCGACGTCCATCACGCCGGCGCTCTCGACGACCGTGGCCTGGAGCTGGAATGCGCCCTCGACCGGAAACGGCGGCTCGACCTGGAAGCGCTCGAGCGCGCCGACCGGGACCTCGCCCTCCACCTGGAAGCGCCGCCTGACCTCGGCCCGATCCTCGAAGCTCTCCCGCCATGCCACAGCGAGCGGCACCCCCTCGATTGCGCCGGTGCCCGAGAGCTCCATGCTCTCGTTGTCGACCGCGAGCTCGAACTGGCCCTGGGACAGATCGAAGCGGTCCCGCAGGCCGGCGGCGGCCGCGTCAATCAGCACCGCCGCCGCCCCGACCCTGACCTCGGACGGCTCCAGGTCCCGGTGCAGGGGCATGCCGATGCGAAGATCGGTCCGGGCCTGCCCGGAGGTCCCGGCCGGGTCGATGCCGAGCTTGCTCGCGAAGCCGAGCGGCGGATGCTCCAGAAGAGCGAGCGCCTGAGCTATGGGCCCCTCGATGTCGCCCCTGACCTCGAGCTGGGTGGTGTCGCGGCCTTTGATACCCATGCCGGTGATCACCACCGAGCCTTCCCGCAGGCTCAGCTGATTGACGGCGCCGCCCGACACGGCGAAGTCCATTCGGCGCCCGGTAAACGTGGCGCTGCCGTCACCGCCGGTCAGCGGCGGCATGGTCTTGAAATAGCGGACCACGAGGTCGTCGAACTCGAACCGGCCCTGCACGCTCGCCTCGGGCACCGGCCGCTGGCTAAGCTCGCCCGGCGCGAACTCGAGCCTGGCTTCGGCGCTCGGTACGATGCCGGAGGAGATGTTCTCGAGGACCCACTTGCGCGCCTGCTCGCCCAGCTCCGGGGGCCAGAAGAGGTCGAGGTCCTCGGCGCGCACGTTGGCGGCCCGAAGGTCGGCGCTCAGGCCCGTCCCGGCATCGTCCCGGAACAGCCGGCCGGAGCCCTCGAGGCGGGCGCCCGACGAAATCAGGCTGAAGCTGTCCACCACGACCTCGCCGAGACCGGGCTGCGCCTGCCCCTCGACCTCGAGGCGAGCGACCGGCAGGGATCGTGCGAGCAGGTCCGGGCGCTCGATCCGCCCGTTCTCGCCCGACAGATCGAAGGTGATCGCCGAGAGCGAGCCGTCCATGGAGACCGCGCCCGCCAGCCGTCCGTTCAGCGCGAGGTCGACGCCGTCCAGCGGAAGCTCGGGTGCGAAGCTTGCGAGCGGCGGGACGCCGAGCTCCCGCAGCTCGGCGATGAAGCCGATCCAGTCCGAGCCACGCTCGTAGCGCCCGGTCACGGCGATCCCGGCGAGCCCCTGCGGCTGCTCGAGCTCAAAGCTCAGGGTAGCATTCACGCCACCGGGCTGGCGCGTCAGCCCGATCTCGGCGTTGCGCGCCAAGAGGCTCTGCCCGGTCGTCTGATCCTGGATGACCAGACGGCCGCCGGAGATCCCCATACGCTCGAGATAGCTGAGCGGCTGATCCGGATCGGGCGACATGAAGACCCCGATCAGCATCGCCGGCGTGACATGGGGAGCGGCTGCCTCTCCATCGACGGCGGTGCGCAGGCCGATGCTGCCGTCGGCGCGGCGTACCAGGGCCAGACTCGGCGCGCTCGCATGGATCCGCTCGGGCGCGATCACCCCGTGCAGGATCAGCGCGGCTAGGCTGAGGTTCAGCTCGACCTCCGGCAGCGCGAACAGCATGGCGCCGTCCGGCGCCAGGCCCATGACCTCGAAGCCGACCAGCTCGATCAGCCGATCGTCGCCCAGGCGCAGCTCGGTCCGGTCGATCTCGACCCGGAAATCGCCGTTGGCCGGCGTCAGCGCACGCTCGATGGCCGGGGTCAGCCAGGCGAGCGAGACGGGCCCGTCAGACAGCCGCCAAGCCAGGACGGCGATTAGCACCGTCCCGACGGCCACGATCCAAGCCATCGCCCGGAGCAGCGTGTGAGCGAGTCGACGGGTCAAAGGGTGTTCGGCCTATCGTTGAGTTTCGACAGTCTAGTGCGGATCGGGTAAAGACGAGGTGTGACCAAGCTCGCAACCACTGATATGGACGCGCCGCCGCGGGTCGGCGACCCCGCCGCCGCAGAGCGCGGGCTCGTCCGCTGGAAGCGGCTGCCCGACCCATTGACGGGTGCCGGACCCAGCGTCAATGGGATCGATCCGGATCGGCTGCTGCCGGCGATTTTCGGCAACAGCCCCTATCTGACCGAGTGCCTGCTCGCCGAGCCCGGGGTCCTGCGAAGCTTGGTCTACGGCGGGCCCGATGCGACGCTGGAGCAGCTGCTGCGCGCCGACCGGCAGGATGGCGCCGGCCGAAGCCAGGTGATGGCGGCGCTCCGGCAAGCCAGGCGGCGCCTTGCCCTCCTCGTCGCTCTGGCCGACCTCGCCGGGCTGTGGTCGCTCGAGCAGGTCACCGGCGCGCTTAGCCGGTTCGCCGATCTCGCGATCCAGCGCGCCCTCGACTTCGCGCTCCGGGAGGCAGCGCAGCGGGGCGAGATCGAGATCGCCGACCCGGACGACCCGCAGGCGACCGCCGGAATCATCGTCCTCGGCATGGGCAAGCTTGGCGCGCTCGAGCTCAACTACTCGAGCGACATCGACCTGATCGTCCTGTTCGATCCCGACCGCCTCCGCTATCGCGGCCGCGAAGGCCCGATGGCGCTCGCGGTCCGCCTGACCCGCACCCTGGTCTACCTGCTCGAGCATCGCACCGCCGACGGCTACGTGTTTCGCACCGATCTGCGCCTGCGGCCGCATCCGCCCGGGCATCCGCTGGCGCTCTCGGTCGAGGATGCCGAGCAGTACTACGAGCGCCACGGTCAGAACTGGGAGCGCGCGGCGCTGATCAAGGCGCGCGTGGTCGCCGGCGATCGCGTGGCCGGCGAGCGCTTCCTGCGGGCGCTCGAGCCGTTCCTCTGGCGCAAGCACCTCGACTACGCGGCGATCCGCGACATCCACTCGATCAAGCGCCAGATCAACGCCTATCGCGGCCACGGCACGATCCGGGTCCCCGGCCACGACATCAAGGTCGGTCGCGGCGGCATCCGCGAGATCGAGTTCTTCGTCCAGACGCAGCAGCTGATCCTGGGCGGACGGGTGGCCGAGGCGCGCGAGCCCGCCACCTGCGAGGCGCTGCGCAGGCTCGTGGCGACCCGCTGGATCGAGCCCGACACCGCGACCGAGCTGATCGCTGCCTACCGGTTTCTTCGCCGGGTCGAGCACCGGCTGCAGATGGTCGCGGACAAGCAGACCCATACCCTGCCCGAGCGGCCCGACCAGCTGGCGCGGTTCGCGGCGTTCATGGGCTTTGTGAGCGCCGATGCCTTCGCCGATGTCATGGGACGGCAGCTCGGCACGGTCGAGACCCATTACGCCGCGCTGTTCGAGGCCAGCATCGATCTGGGCGGCAGCCGGGCGCTCGTGTTCACCGGCACCGAGGACGATCCCGAGACGCTCGCGACCCTTGCCGAGATGGGCTTCGCGAAACCCTCCCAGGTGGCCGGGCGGGTGCGCGCCTGGCATCACGGCCATATCCGCGCGACCCGTGACGCGCGCGCCCGCGAGCTCCTGACCGAGCTGATGCCACGCCTTCTCACCGCGCTCGCCGATCAGGCCGACCCGGACGGCGCGTTCGCCCGCTTCGACGAGTTCCTGAGCGCCGTACCGGCTGGCGTCCAGCTGTTCTCCCTGTTCCGGGCCAATCCGCGGCTGCTCGCGCTGGTCGCCGATCTGATGGGCATCGCGCCCCGGCTGGCCGGTCATCTGAGCCGCAATGTCGGACTATTCGAGGAGCTTCTGGCACCGGACTTCTTCGAGCCGTTGCCCGATGCGGCCGCGCTCCGGCGCGAGCTCGAGGCGGCGCTCGTGCGGGCCAGGGACCAGCAGGACGCGCTCGACGCCACGCGGCGCTGGGCGCAGCGCCGGGAGTTCCGGATCGGTTTGCACGTGCTGCTCGGCCTGACCGACGGCGATGCCGCCGGCGAGCATTTCACCGCGATCGCCGAGATCATCATCGAAGCGCTGCTGGCCCGGGTCGGGCGCTGGTTCGAGGCTCAGCACGGCCACATCGCGACCGGCGCGTTCGCCGTCGTCGGGCTCGGCAAGCTCGGCAGCCGCGAGCTCACGATCGGCTCGGATCTCGACCTGATCTTCGTCTACGACGCGCACGAGGACGCCCGCTCGGACGGCGAGCGCCCGCTGGCCGCGCCGACCTACTACGCCCGGCTGAGCGGGCGCCTGATCAGCGCGCTCACCGCGCCGACCTCGGAGGGGCGGCTGTACGAGATCGACACCCGCCTGCGGCCCTCGGGCAATGTCGGGCCGGTCGCCTGCTCGATCGGCAACTTCCGGCGCTACCAGCTGGAGAGCGCGCAGACCTGGGAGCATCAGGCGCTGACCCGGGCGCGCCCCGTGGCCGGCGATCGCGCTCTGCAGCATCAGGCCGAGGCGGCGATCCGGGACTCGCTGATGCAGCGGCGCGATCCCGTAGCCCTGGCGCACGAGGTCGCCGCCATGCGCGATCGCATCTTTCGCGAGCACGGCGATGGGGACCCCTGGAACCTCAAGCACGCGCCGGGAGGCCTGGTCGAGGCCGAGTTCATCGCGCAGTTCCTGCAGTTGCGGTTCGCGGCGGACCATCCGGCTGTCCTGACCACCAGCATGGTCGAGACGTTCGAGCGCGCGGCGCTGGAAGGGCTGATCACGCTCGAGGAGAGCAGGACGCTGGTGCGCGCCACGCGGCTGTTCCGCCGGCTCCAGGCGGTCCTGCGGCTCTCGGTCACCGACCGGTTCGACGCCGCCACTGCGCCCGCCGGGCTGCGCGAGGCGCTGGTTCGCGCCGCAGTGCGGGAGCCGGATCTGCTTCGGCCGCCCGAGGATTTCGAGGCGCTGCAGGAGGCCCTTGGCGAGGCGCAGACCGCGGTCGCAGCGATCTTCGCAAGTCTCTGCCGGCCGGATGGCGATGGCTGATCCGGGCTGGGAAGCTCAAAGCTCTGCGCCGTGGAGCGGCCACGGCGCGATCCGATCGGGAGGAAGGACGTGAGGGAAGGTGTCGCCGTCAAGGAAGGAGAAAAAGCGCCGGATTTCGACCTCCCGGCCGACGGCGGCGGGCGGGTGCGGCTCGGGGATTTCAAGGGCAGGCCGCTGGTCCTGTACCTCTATCCGAAGGACGACACGCCCGGCTGCACCAAGGAGGCCATCGGCTTTGCCGAGGTCTATGAAGAGTTCCGGGCGGCCGGCGTCGAGATCGTCGGCCTCTCCAAGGACGGCGTTGCCGACCACGAGAAGTTCAAGGCCAAGTACGAGCTGCCGTTCCCCCTGGCCTCGGACCGGGACGGCAAGGTGATCGCGGCCTATGGCTCCTGGGTCGAGAAGAGCAGATACGGCAGGCGGTACATGGGCACGGAGCGCTCAACCTTCCTGATCGACGGCACCGGGACCGTTCGCAAGGTGTGGCGCGACGTGAAGGTTCCCGGGCATGTCGACGAGGTGCTCGAAGCCGCGAGATCGGCCGGCTGAAGCCCATGAGCCGCCGCACCCTGCCGCTGACCGAGCGCCTGTACGATTACCTGCTGGAGCATTCGCTGCGCGAGCACCCGGCGCTTGCCGCGCTGCGCGCGCACACCGCAAAGCTCCCAGAAGGCAACATGCAGAGCGCGCCCGAGCAGGCGCAGTTCATGGCGCTCCTGGTCGAGCTGCTCGGCGCCCGGCGGGTGCTGGAGATCGGCTGCTTCACCGGCTACGGCGCGCTCGCCATGGCGCTCGCCTTGCCGCCCGACGGCCGGGTGATCACGATCGACGTCAATCGCCAGTGGGTCGAGATCGGGCGCAAGGCCTGGCGTGAGGCGGGCGTGGCGCACAAGATCGAGGCGCGTCTGGTGCCGGCGCTCGAGTGCCTGCAGCAGATGCTCGTCGCCGGCCACGCCGAAAGCTTCGATCTGGCCTTCATCGACGCCGACAAGAAGAGCTACGACGACTATTTCGAGCTGGCGCTCGCCCTGGTCCGGCCGGGCGGCGTGATCGCTCTGGACAACGTGCTCTGGGGCGGCGCAGTCGCCGACCCCGGCAACCACGAGCGCCAGACCGAGGCGCTGCGCGCGCTCAACGACAAGCTGCATGAAGATCCGCGCGTCAGCATCGCGATGTTGCCGCTCGGCGACGGGCTGACGCTGGCGCGCAAGCGGCCGGCTCCCTAGCCGGCGCGCGCCGTGGCTATTGACCGGCCCGGCGTTCCGTGCTGAGGCAAAGCGCTGATCGGGCGCGGTCGCGAGACCGGCGCGGCCGGGAGAGCGCCAGATGACCAACGTCACCGTGGTCGGCGCCCAGTGGGGCGACGAGGGCAAAGGCAAGATCGTCGACTGGCTCTCGGAGCGCGCCGAGGTCGTGGTGCGCTTCCAGGGCGGCCACAATGCCGGCCACACCCTGGTGATCAACGGCAAAACCTACAAGCTCAGCCTCCTGCCGTCGGGCGTGGTGCGTCCCGGCAAGCTCTCGATCATCGGCAACGGCGTAGTGGTCGACCCCTGGGCGCTGCTCGCCGAGATCGACGCGCTGTGCGAGCAGGGGGTCGCGGTCGGTCCCGAATCCCTGCGTGTGGCGGAGACCGCGCCGCTGATCCTGCCGCTGCACGGCGAGGTCGACCGGGCGCGCGAGCGGGCGCGCGCCGAGAGCGACTCGGGATCCGGGCGGATCGGGACCACGGGGCGCGGCATCGGGCCGGCCTACGAGGACAAGGTGGCAAGGCGGGCGATCCGGGTGTGCGATCTCGCCGATCCGGACCGCCTGCGGCAAAAGGTCGACGATCTCCTGGTGCACCACAACGCGCTGCGCCGCGGCTTCGGCGAGCCGGAGATCGACGGCGAGGAGCTGGTATCCGAGCTGAACGCGCTTGCCCCGCGCCTGCTGCCGTACGCCGAGCCGGTCTGGCAGAGGCTCGCCGAGCTGCGCCGGCGCGGCGCGCGCATCCTGTTCGAGGGCGCCCAGGGCGCCATGCTCGACGTCGACCACGGCACCTACCCGTTTGTCACCTCCTCCAACACCCTGGCCGCCCAGGCAGCGCTCGGCGCTGGCACCGGCCCGGACGGCGTGGGCTACGTGCTCGGCATCACCAAGGCCTATACGACACGCGTCGGCGAAGGTCCGTTCCCGACCGAGCTCGACGACGAGATCGGCAGGCGCCTCGGCGAGCGCGGCCGCGAGTTCGGCACGGTCACCGGCCGCGCCCGGCGCTGCGGCTGGTTCGATGCCGTCCTGGTCCGCCAGGCGGTCAAGATCGGCGGCATCCACGGCATGGCGCTGACCAAGCTCGACGTGCTCGACGGCATGGAGCGCCTCAAGATCTGCACCGCGTACCGGCATTTCGGCCAGACGCTGCATCATCTGCCGGGCGGAACCACCGCCCAGGCCAGCGCGCTGCCGGTCTACGAGGAGCTCGACGGCTGGCAGGAGAGCACGCGCGGCGCCCGCAGCTTCGCCGACCTTCC
>Ga0299913_10000540_pt1 | contig 24578 bp, 16 predicted proteins | sample RVTome_9_FD_201360 | JGI IMG/M metagenome (GOLD analysis project Ga0299913, IMG submission 201360) | Soil microbial communities from uranium-contaminated site in the Upper Colorado River Basin, Wyoming, United States - RVT155D38 (version 2) ... | reverse complement strand
ACGGGCAATCAGCCGGGGACCGGAAACCAGCCCGGTTCGGGCGGCGGAACCGGCGTGCGGCAGATCCCCGGTGGCGGGCTCCGCACCGGCGGCTTCGACGGCCCGACGCGCGGCAACACCGGATTCGAGGTGGACGGCGAGGACGGCGTGCTGTCCGACTTCGATCGCATCGGGCGCCCGGGCGATCCGGACTTCATCGCAGGCAGTGGCGGCGACGGCGGAACCGAGCAGCCGGGCACCGGCACCGGCACCGGCTTCGACAACGACTCGGTCGTCCCCTATCGGTCCGTCTACGGCCTCTTCTTCGATTACGCCCAAACCGCCCTCGACCGGCAGCAGGTGCCGATCACCCTGAAGGACTTCGTCCGCGACTACTTCTCCCGCCTCGAACCCACGGAGTGACCGATCCGATGACCGACTCGACCCCGACCACCGCACCGACGGAGGAGGCGCTGACCCCGGAGGGCTTCGCCGAGCTGGCGACAGCCATCGAGCGCGAGGTAGGCACCTTCATCGTCGGCCAGGGCCAGCTGGTGCGCCAGACGCTGATCAGCCTGCTCGCCGGCTCGCACGCACTGCTCGAGGGCGTCCCCGGCCTGGGAAAGACGATGCTGGTGCGCACCATGGCCGAGGCGCTCGACCTCGGTTTCAGCCGCATCCAGTTCACGCCCGACCTCATGCCGGCGGACATCATCGGCACCAACATCATCGTGGAGGAGGGCGGCGAACGGCGCTTCCGCTTCCAGCAGGGGCCGATCTTCAGCAACCTCGTCCTCGCCGACGAGATCAACCGCGCGACGCCGAAGACGCAGTCGGCGCTCCTCGAGGCGATGCAGGAGCATCGGGTCACCGTCGCCAAGCAGCAGTACACGCTGAGCGAGCCGTTCTTCGTGCTGGCGACGCAGAACCCGCTCGAGATGGAGGGCACCTATCCCCTGCCGGAGGCGCAGCTCGACCGGTTCTTCTTCAAGATCGACGTGCCCTTCCCGTCCGAGGAGGACCTCGTCCAGATCATGGAGCGCACCACGGGCGGCGAACGCCAGGCGGTCGGCAAGGCGGCGACCGGGGACGAGGTGCTGGCCATGCAGCGGCTCGCGCGTGACGTCCCGATCGCCTCGCACGTGATGGCCTACGCGATCCGGCTCCTGCGCAAGACCCACCCGGACACCGAGGCGGTACCGGAGATCGTGCGCTCATACGTCCGCTACGGGGCCTCGCCGCGCGGCGCCCAGGCCATGGTGCTCGGCGCGAAGATCCACGCCCTGCTGGAGGGGCGCTTCAACGTGGCGTACGCCGACGTCCAGGCGGTCGCCGCCCCGGCGCTCCGCCATCGGGTCATCCTGAACTTCGAGGGCGAGGCCGAGGGCATCAGCACCGATTCGGTCGTGCGCGCGATCATCGCCGAGACGCCCGTCGAACCGGCGGACTAGCGCGTGCCCGGCCCCGGCGGCGGTCCCGAGACGCTGGCGGTGCCGTCGGGTGAGCGTTTCCAGCTGCATCGGCCATGACGGCGGCTGCGCGCACCCAGCTCTTCGACGAGGCCTTCCTGCGGCGCCTCGAGCAGCTCGAGCTGGCCAGCCGGCGCCTGACGGCTGGGCGCATGAAGGGCGAGCGCCGCAGCGTGCGACGCGGCCAGAGCGTCGAGTTCGCCGACTATCGGACCTACGCGTCGGGTGACGACCTCCGCCAACTCGACTGGAACGCGTACGCGCGCCTGGAGAAGCTGTTCCTCAAGCTGTTCGTCGAGGAGGAGGACGTCACCGTCCACGTCCTCGTTGACGCCAGCCGCAGCATGGATTACGGGGAGCCCAACAAGCTCGACGCCGCGCGGCGGGCCGCCGGCGCGCTCGGCTATCTCGGCCTGGCGAGCATGGATCGCGTCAGCGTCGCCTTCCTCGGCGACGGAACCTCCAGCCCGATGCGCCCCATCCGCGGCAAGCGCCGCGCGGCGGAGCTGTTCGCGTTCCTCTCGGAGCCGCGGACCGAGCGACTGACCGGACTGGCCTCGGCGGCCCGGGCCTACGCCGGCCGGATGCGCGGCAGCGGTCCGCTCATCCTCATCAGCGATCTCATGGATCCCGGCTACCTGGAGGCGCTGCGCGACCTCGCCTCGACCCGCTCCCAGCTCTCGGTGCTGCACCTGCTGGCGCCCGACGAGCTGGAGCCCGAGGTCGCGGCGGACGCGCGGCTGGTCGACCGCGAGACCGGCCAGGGGGTCGAGGTTTCGGGCGACGACGACCTCGTGGAGCGCTACCGCGCCCGGCTGGCGGAGTGGCAGGCGGAGATCGGAGCGTTCGTCAGCCGCCGCGGCGGCGCTTACGTCCCGGTGCGCTCCGACATCGAACTCGCCGACCTGCTGTTCGACGTGCTGCGCCGGCGCCGGGTGGTCGAATGATCACTCCCCTCGCGCTGATCGGCCTCATCGGCCTGCCGGTCATCGTGGCCTTCTACATGCTCCGCCTCCGCCGCCGTGACGTGCCGGTCGGCTCCACCTTCCTGTGGCAGCAGCTGGTGCGCGACGTGGAGGCCAACGCGCCGTGGCAGCGCCTGCGCTTCAGCTGGCTGCTGCTCGTGCAGCTGCTCATCGCCGCCCTGGTCGTGGCGGCCGCGGTGCGCCCCTTCGGCGTCACGCAGTCGGACCTCGCGGCGAACGTGGTGTTGATCGTGGATACCAGTGCCTCGATGGCGGTGCAGGATGCGGACGAGGACCGCATGGCCGAGGCGCGGGAGCGGGCGCGGGACGTCGTCGAGCGGCTGCCGGAGGGGGGCCGCGTGACCGTCGTGGCGGCGGCCGACTCGGCCAGCGTGCTCCTCAGTGAGAGCGGCGACCGGGACGCGGCACTCGAGGCCATCGCCAGGATCGAGGCCACCCAGTCGCCCGGCGACCTGACCGATGCCTTCGCGCTCGCATCGGCGCTGGCGGCACGGGACAGCGACTCGACCGTGGTGGTCGTGACCGACGCGTCCGGCGACCGGCTGCCGGCGCTCGGGGTCGGCGCCCGGGTGGTGGTCGAGCTGGTGGGTGCCACCGACGGCAACCAGGCGATCGCGGCGCTGTCCGCCGTGCGGGCGGCGGGCGGGACGGCGATCGACCTGTTCGTGGCGGTCACCAACCCGTCCAGCGCGCCGGCCACGCGGCGGCTGGAGGTCTACGCCGACGGGCAGCTGGTCGATGCCCGCGATCTCGCCATCCCCGCCGGGCAGCGCTCCGAGGCGCTCGTCAGCACGATCCCGTCCGCGACCACGGTCGTCGAGGCCCGCCTGGCCGGCGCGGACGGGCTGGCGGTCGACGACCGGGCCTTCGCCCTCGTCCCGCAGCAGGCGACGGTGCGGTCGCTGGTGGTCGGCCCCGGCAACGAGTTCCTGGAGAATGCCCTGGCGCTCCTCCCGCGCCTCGAGCTGTTCGCCGTCGGCGAGGCCGGATACGAGGACGCCCTGGCCGATGCCGACGACGCCGGAACGCCCTACGGGTTCATCGTCTTCGACGGCGTGCTGCCGGACGAGCCGCCCGAGGTGCCCGCGCTCTACCTGGACCCGGATGCCGATGGGCCGTACGGGACCGTTGACGGTCGGATCGATGGCCCGGTCATCGAGCGGCCCGATCCCGACGAGCCGCTGCTGCGATTCGTCGACCTGAGCACCGTCCACATCGGGCGGGCACGGAACGTCGAGCCGGCGGAGGGCCTGCATGCCGTGGTCAGCACGCCGGCCGGGGCCCCGCTGGTGGCGCTGGGCGAGGACCGCGGCCGGCGCATCGGCCTCATCGCCTTCGCCCTGAACGAGTCCGATCTGCCGCTCCAGGTCGCGTTCCCGCTGCTGATGAGCAACCTCGTCGAGCACCTCGTGCCGGCGGGCGACGGGGTCCTCCCATCCTCGATGCAACTGGGCCAGCCGGTGACCGTCCGTGTGGACGAGGCGATCGAGCGCGTCCGCGTGACGACCGGTGGTGGCGGGACGCAGGCGAGCGCCGACTATCCCGTGCGCGGCGGGCAGCTGAACCTGCCGGGCGCCGACCTGGTGGGCGTCCGGGACATCGTCGTGCTGAGCGAGGATCCGGCCCTGGACGGGACGCGGATCGGGCAGACCGCGGTCAACCTGTTCAGCGCCGACGAGTCCGACATCGCCCCGGGCGACCCGATGCGGATCGTGGACATGGGGCGCGTGCCGGACGACGGCGGCGGCCCGGCGCAGTCGGTGCGATCCGAATGGTGGTGGCCGCTGGCCCTGGCGGCGCTGGTCCTGCTGGCCGTGGAGTGGCTCCTGTTCCATCGCCCGACCCGCCGAACGCTCGCGAAGCTGGTGAGCCGCCGTCCGCAGCCGCTCGGGGGACGAGCCCGGTGACGTTCCCGCTGTCGTTCGGCGATCCCGTCTGGCTGTGGCTGCTGCTCCCCGCCGCGGGAATCGTGGTCGTCGCCTGGCTCGGGGCGTCCCGCACGTTGCCCGCCGGGCGCCGCATCGCGTCGCTCGTCATCCGCCTGGTGCTGGTGGCCTGCCTGGTCCTGTCGCTCGCCGGCGCGCGGCTCGTCCTGCCCGCGGATCGGCTGAGCGTGGTGTTCCTGCTCGACGCCTCCGCCTCGATGCTCGACGCGACCCGCGACGAGCTGGTGTCGTGGGCCCGCGACGCGGTCGGTGAGATGCCGGAGGGCGACACCGCCGGCGTGGTCGTCTTCGGCGGCACCGCGCTCGTGGATCGGCTTCCCTCCAACCTTCGCGAGCTCTCCGATCCCGGCTCGCGGCCGGTGGCGGGCGCGACCGACGTGGCGGCCGCCGTGCGCCTGGCCGAGGCGATCATGCCCGCCGGCACGCAGCAGCGCCTGGTGCTCCTGTCCGACGGCAACGACACCTCGGGCGAGGCGGAGGAGGCGATCGCGGCGGCCACGGCCCGCGGGCTGCGCCTCGACGTGGTGCTGCCGGCCGACGAGGCCGCGGCGGAGGCCCTGGTGGATGCGCTCGACGCACCGCCCGGCGCGCGGGTGGGCGAGACGATCGATCTGTCGGTTCGGCTGCGATCCACCATCGCCACCTCGGCCACGCTCCGGCTGCTGGCCGACGGCGAGACGGTCGCCACCCGGGAGCTGGAGCTGGGGCCCGGCATCACGACCATCCCGTTCGGCGTCACGGCAGAGGAGGCCGGCTTCCACGTCTTCCGAGCCGTGCTGGAGCCCGCGGACGATCGGTTCACCGAGAACAATGCGGCCGATGCCTACGTGCTGGTGACCGGCGAGCCGCAGGTCCTGGTCGCCACCGACGATGGTGAGCGGGCCGCCGACCTGGTCGCCTCCCTCACCGACGGCAGCCTGGAGGTGACCGTCGTTCCCTCGACCGGCGTGCCGTCGTCGCTCACCACGCTCGCCGGGTACGACGCCATCGTGCTCGACAACGTGGAGGCCGATGCGCTGGGTGACGCCACCATGGCCGCGCTCCAGGTCTACGTCCGCGACCTCGGCCGAGGACTGGTGATGCTCGGCGGGCGCGACAGCTTCGGTGCTGGCGGCTATCTCGACACGCCGCTCGAGCAGACGCTGCCGGTCTACATGGATGTCCGCGATCGCGATCGGACGCCGGAGGTGGCGATGGTGGCGGTGATCGACCAGTCCGGCAGCATGGCGGACTGCCACTGCACCGGCGACTCGCGCGACAACGCCAATCCATCGGGCACGCGCGGGTTCGAGAAGGTCGACATCGCCAAGGAGGCCATCCTGCGCGCCGCCGAGGCGCTGGCGCCGACCGATCAGCTCGGCGTGGTCGGCTTCAATGAGAACGCGCACTGGGCGGTGCGCACCGGGCCGATCGACTTCGGTGCCCTCGGCGAAGGGCTCGACTTCGGCGCCGACGGCAACACGAACATCTATGCCGGTCTCAAGGCGGCCTACGACGACCTCGTGACCAACCCGGCCTCCCTGCGCCACATCATCCTCATCACCGATGGCTGGTCGACCTCCGGCGCCTACGACGAGCTGCTCGACGACATGCGGGCGGCCGGGATCACGCTCTCCACGATCGGGACCGGCGGCGGCTCCGGGCAGATCCTGCGTCGGCTGGCGGAGGCATCGGGCGGCCGGTATTACGACGCCGCCGACGCGACCACGATCCCCGACATCTTCGTGCGCGAGACGATCCGCACCGCTGGGGAGCAGATCGTCGAGGAGACCTTCCAGCCGATTCCGTCCTCCCCGTCCGAGATCCTCGACGGGCTCGATGCGGGCCGGCTGCCGCAGCTGCTCGGGTACAACGCGACGACGCCGAAGGGCAGCGCCACGGTGGCGCTTCTCACGGCGCGCGAGGACCCGCTGCTGGCCCAGTGGCAGTACGGCCTCGGCCGGGCGGTGGCATGGACGTCCGATGCCCGCCAGCAGTGGGCCGCGCCATGGATCGGGACGGCCGAGTTCGGGACGCTGACCGCCCAGCTGGTGGCGTGGACGCTGCCGCCGCAGGACAGCGAGGGCATCGAGGTTCGCTTCTCCCCCGCAGACGGCGGGCAGATGCACGTCGAGGTGACCTCGACCGACGAAGAGGCCGGGCCGCGTAACTTCTACCGGACCGTCCTCCGCCTCGTCGCGCCGGACCTGTCGCCGACCCAGACCGTGCTCGAGCAGATCGGTCCGGGGCGCTACGCCGGCACCGTGCACGCGGACGACCCGGGCGCCTACCTCGTGCGCGTCGCGCAGACGCGCGAGGACGAGGACGGCACCGATGCCGCCAGCCGCACCCTGGGCCTCGTGTCGCCGGCCGCCGTCGAGTACCGCCGCCTGGGGATCGATGCCGACGCGCTGCGCTCCTTCGCGTCGGTCGGCGGCGGGCGCGAGCTGGGGCTCGCCGACGAGGAGGCGCTCACCAGCCTGTGGTCGCATGACATCGAGGCGCGGGCCTTCCCCACGCCGATCTGGCCATGGCTGCTCCTGCTGGCGATCCTGCTCGTGCCGCTGGACGTCGGGGTGCGGCGGGTGGCGCTGTCGGGCGCCGACCTGCGCCGCGCCCGTGGCTGGATCGCCCGGCGTGCCGGCTTCGGCGCTGCGGAGCCGGAGGCCGTCCCGGGCCTGGCCGAGCTGCGAGCGGCCCGCGAGCGAACCGCGCGACGGACGTCGCGCCCCACGCAGGCGCGCCCGGCGCCGGCGCCCGAGGCACCGCGGGCCGGCGAGCCGCCGCCGGCGAGCGCACCGCCAACCCCATCGGAGAGGCCCGGGCCACGATCGCAGCCGAAGCCCCCGGAACCCGGGACGTTGGCCGAGCGGCTCGCCCGTCGACGGCGCGGCGGCTGAGCACTCAGTCGGGCTCGAGCTCCTCGAGCGTGGCGTCGTCGTCCGCGCGACGCGGCATCGGGCCGCTGCGCGGCACGCGCAGGTAGAACGCGACCGCCACCGCTGCCAGCAGGATGGCGGCGATCGGGATCCAGGGAAGCTGCCGGTAGTCGAACCACCCGACGGCGGTCACGACCGTTCGAGCCTCGTTGCCGAGCGGGTCGACCGAGCGCACGACGATCTCGGAGGGCCACGGCGGCGCGTCGACGCGCGCGGTGAAGGTGCCGTCAGATGCCACCGTCACCGGCCGCCCATCGACCGTCACGGTCGCGAACGGATCCGATGCCCCGCTCAGCTCCACGCTTCCGGATCCGAACGGCGTGCTGGTCGATGCCCGGAGCGGCGGGGGCTCGGTGAGGACGCGGACGTCCCAGCTCGCCAGGTAGCCGCGGCCGGCGGGTGTCGCGACCGCCAGCACCGCCCGGTAGCGGGGCTCCGGCGTCGCGACGGACGGCGGCGGGAGTGGGACGACGAGCATGCCCTCATCGGGCACCGTGGAGACGGCGGTGGCCACCGACGGGTCGGTGCCGGCCACGTAGACGCGTGAGCCGGGCGGCGCCTCGATGGTGGCCGCGAACCCGGCGCTGCCGACGGCGATGGTGGGGACGCCGTCGAGGTCGATTGCGCCGCGGATCGGTGGCTCCAGGATGCCGGCCTCCTCCTCGGGGGTGAGCGTCAGCCCTACCGGCGCAACGCTGACGGCCGCGCCGGGGCGAGCGACCGGCGCGTCGAGCCGCCCACCCGCGGGATCGGGCAGGCCAGGAGCGCCCGCCGCGTGGAACAGGGCGATGCTCACCGCGTCCAGTCCGACGAGCCCGATGGGCTGCGCGCCGGGCAGCGCGGCCATCGCCTGCTGCGAAACCGGCACGACGGTCTCCGGCCGCACCATCGACGACAGGAGGCGGCCGGAGTACACGATCGCCGGTCGCCCATCGGCGTCGCCGCCCGGGATCGGTCCGACGAAGGAGCCGACCGGGCCCGAGAGAAAGGCCGCAGCTGCCGGCGTGCGCGTGACGGCGCCGAAGCGCGGCGGCGTCAGGTTCGGGAGCCCAAGGACATGGAGCCGATCGGCCGTTCCGGGCTGTCTTGCGACGAGGCGAGGCGTCTGGTCGATCACGACGGCGCCGAGCAGCTCGCCATCCTGGAGCTGTCGCTGAGCCACCGGCGCGCCCAGCTCGGCGCCGGCCGGCCACGGATGAACACCGAGCTGGCCGGCAGTCGTCAGCACCGCGATCCCGCGTTCATCATCGATCGGCACCGCCGTCGCATCGGTGACCACCAGCCCGGCGTCCTCCATGACCAGCGCGTCGTCGACGCCGAGTGAGATCCGATGGAGCTCCGGGCGTCCCTGCGTGGCGATGATCCCGAGCTCGTCGCCAGGCCGGCCGTCGGTGTCGCCGAGGAGGAACGGGGTGTCGCCCGATCCGGCGGGCAGCCGCGTCATCGTGACCTCGAAGGCGCTGCCCGCCCAGCGATAGAGGAACGCCTCGATCGGATAGCTGATGTCGCCGAGCGGCGGGAGCGATCGCGAGGCGACGATCTCGTCGGTGCCGTCGCCGTCGAGGTCGATGACCCACGCCGCGCCGACGGTGCGCGCCGGATCCGCCACCGGGGCGAGACGCAGACCGGCCTCGGTGCCGATCACGTCCTGCACGCTGAAGCAGCAGTCCGCGTCACCGGCGGGCTGGCGGAGGAGGCTGACCCGATCGGCGCCATCGATGCGCCGCACGACGAGCCGTGCCGGACTCTGCAGGGTGGCCGGCGTTGCCGGCGCGGCGGGCGCAACGGCCACCAGGCTGTTGGGCAGTCGGGACCATGTCCCATCGCGCCGCTCGGTCCAGGCATCGAGGGTTGCCGATCCGTCGGCGGTGCCGCCGGTGAGGACGAGGACCTCGCGCGCCCCGTCCCCGTCGAGATCCGCGGCCACCGCCTGGATGATCGCGCCCTCGGTCAGCACGACCGCCCCCGGCTCCTCCGGAATCGAAGCGAGGAACGTCGCGGCGGTGACGAGCGAGGCGATCGCGGCCGGCAGCATGGGCAGTGAGGATAGCGTCGGGTCTGGCATCATCGGCCGCATGCCCCCGCCCCCGGTGCTCTGGCATCCCCGTCCGGACGCGCGCCAGGTGACCCGCATCGGCGCCTACCTCGCCTGGCTGGAGCGCGAGACCGGCCGATCGTTCGCGAGCTATGACGACCTTCTCCGATGGTCGATCGACGACCTCGACGGCTTCTGGGCCTCGATCTGGCGGCACTTCGACGTCGGCCCGCCCGTCGAGCCGGGCCAGGCCCTCGCCGACGAGCGCATGCCCGGCGCCAGCTGGTTCCCCGGCCACCAGCTCAACTGGGCCGAGCACTGCCTGCGGCTGGATGGTCGCGGTCTCGACGATGTGGTGGTCATCGCCCGGTCCCAGTCCCGGGAGCGGACGACGCTGACCGTGGCCCAGCTGCGCGACGAGGTTGCGCGGGTTCGCGCCGGACTGGTACGGCTGGGCGTGGGCCGCGGGGACCGCGTGGCCGCGTACCTGCCGAACGTGCCGGAGGCCGTCATCGGGCTGCTGGCGACCGCCTCGCTGGGAGCGACCTGGACCAGCTGCGCCCCGGAGTTCGGCAGGCGCTCGGTGGTCGACCGCCTCGGCCAGGTCGAGCCGAAGGTGCTGCTGGCAGTCGACGGGTACCGATACGGCGACCGCGTCGTTGACCGTGCCGGTGAGCTGGCCGCCATCCGCGCCGCGCTGCCGCGCCTGGCGGCCACCGTGGTGCTCCCCTACCTCGAGCCCGATCCGCACCGGATCCCGGACGTCACGACCTGGGCGGAGCTGCGCGGCGAGGCCGCCGAGCTGGCATTCGAGCCCGTGCCGTTCGACCATCCGCTGTTCGTCCTCTACTCCTCCGGCACCACCGGCCTCCCGAAGCCCATCGTCCACGGGCACGGCGGGATCCTCCTGGAGCACCTCAAGGTCCTGGCGCTCCACAACGACCTTGGACCGGAAGATCGGTTCTTCTGGTTCAGCACCACCGGATGGATGATGTGGAACTACCAGGTGTCGGGCCTGGCCGTCGGGGCGACGGTCGTGCTGTTCGACGGTTCGCCCGGCCACCCGGACCTCGGGGGGCTGTGGCGGCTCGGCGCCGAGGAGAGGGTCACCTATTTCGGGACGTCGGCGCCGTTCCTCATGGCCTGCCGCAAGGAGGGGCTGGGACCCAGTGAGGTGGCCGACCTGTCGGAACTGCGGGCCATCGGCTCCACCGGCGCTCCGCTGCCGGTCGAGGGCTTCCGCTACGTCCGCGACGCCGTCGGTGCATCGGTCCACCTCCAGAGCCTGTCCGGGGGCACCGACGTGTGCACCGCGTTCGTCGGCGCCTCGCCGTTGGTTCCCGTCTGGGAGGGCGAGATCAGCTGCCGGCAGCTGGGGTGCGCGATTGAGGCATTCTCGCCGGACGGCACGCCCCTGGTCGGCGAGCAGGGTGAGCTGGTGATCACGCGGCCGATGCCGTCGATGCCGGTCGCGTTCTGGGATGACCCGGACGGCGAGCGGTACCGGGCCGCCTACTTCGACGATTTCCCCGGCGTCTGGCGCCACGGCGACTGGGTCACCTTCACCGACCGCGGCTCGTGCGTCATCAGCGGCCGGTCCGACGCCACCCTCAATCGCGGCGGCGTCCGCATCGGCACCGCCGAGTTCTACGCCGTGGTGGAGGCGATCCCCGAGGTTGCCGACTCGCTGGTGGTGCACCTCGACCGCGACGACCGCCTCCTGCTGTTCGTGGCGATGCGCGACGGCGCTAGCCTCACCGACGAGCTGCGCGCGCGGATCGGGCGCGAGCTGCGCACCACGCTGTCGCCGCGCCACGCCCCCGACGAGATCACCGCCGTTCCGGCCATTCCGCGCACGCTGTCCGGCAAGAAGCTGGAGGTGCCGGTGAAGCGCATCCTGGGCGGCACCCCGGCCGACGTCGCCGCCTCGCGTGGCTCACTCGCCGATCCGCGGTCGCTGGACGCGTTCGAGGAGCTCGCGCGCGGCGCCTGACCGCGTCGCTCAGACCAGGTCGCCGTCGACGTCCTCGAGGCGCCCGTCGTCGAGGGCGGGACGCGCCGCCAGCGGCCGATGGCGCGGCGTGCGGAGGAATAGCACCGCCGCACCGAGCACGGTGACCGCGCCGACGATCGCGGCCCATGGCAGGCCGCGGTAGTCGACCAGCCCGATGATCTCGACGGTCGCGCGCTGCTCGCCACCGAACGGATCGCGGGCCACGACGACCACGGAGCGCGGCCACGGTGGTGCGTTCACGATGGCGCGGTACGCACCGAACTCGTTGAGGCTCACCTCGCTGCCGTCGACGGTCACCATCGAGCCGGGCGTGGCGCGGCCAGCCACCGTGGCCTCGAGGGTGAACGGATCCGACCGTGTCCATACGCTGAGCTCGGGGGCCTCGGAGGCGAACGTGCCCTCCCATCGATGGAACGAGACGTCTCCCACGGGTCCGATGAGCAGCAGCTCCCGTTCGAAGGTGGCGGGCCGGTCGGCCGGAGGCCGGCGCGGCGGAGCCAGCGCGAGGCGGACCGTGCCATCGCGCGCCGTGGATTCCTGCATTTCGATTCCGCTGGAGCTGAGGGCCAGCGTGCCGGGCGGCACCGTGATCACGATCTCCGCACCGCTCGACGAGGCGAGGAGCGTGACCGCCTCGTCCGTCCGGCCGGTCTCGATCGCTCGGTCGAAGCTGACCGATGTGGCGATCGTCCCTCGGATCGGCTCCAGCAGAGCCGCCGCAGGGACCAGGCTGAGGCGGGAGTCCTCCCCGAAGAATCCCGTGGGCAGATGGGCGATCGGTCCGGCCGAGAAGAAGCCGTCGGCCAGTGCCACCCATCCGTCATCGGGGCCGGCCACGCCGATCCGCTGGCCGACGAGCGACCCGGTCTGACGCGCCTCGAACGTGCCGGCCGGCCCACGGGTGATCTCCATGCCGCCGATGACGTACGACCGCGCGGGGCCGGACCACTCACCATCCCCCGGTCCGGCGTACGGCCAGACGCTCCCTGGCGGTCTCCAATCGCCACGGTAGAGACGCTCCCAGAGCTCCACCGCCTCGGGCGCGGTGGTGACCTCGCCCACCGGCTCGAGGCCGGCGTCGAGGATCCGGATGACGTCGGCGGGACGCCCATCGTCGTCGTAGTCCTGGACCACGAACAGCGCGTCGCGCCCCGTCCCGACGACTCCGATGGCCGCGTAGTCACGGGTCTCGTACCGGGCGGTCACGGTGAGGTCCTCGCCGGCCGGCCACGCGACGAGTGCCATTCCGTCTGGCTGCATGACCACCAGGGCTCCTGCCACCGCCCCCTGGATCCAGCCCGGCTGGCCGTCGAGCTCGAGCCGCGAGCGGGCCTCCAGGAGACCGTCCGCCCACGTCAGGCGGACCACCTCGGTGGCTTCCCCGGAGAGGATGAGCTCGCGTCCCGGCACACCATCGGTCTCCATGGGTGGCATCAGCCACCACGGCGCGTCGTTCCGCCATGCCCCGATCGCGGTCCAGCCATCGCCCTCGCGCCGGATCAGGTCGACGCTCGTGCTGCCGGCGCTGCCGTCCTGGTTCCACAGGACGCGGGTCGCGGCGAGCTCGTCGGTGCCGTCCCCATCGATGTCGACGACGGCCACCGACTCGGCCTCGACATCCGGGGCCGGCAGCGCGAGGATCTCGGGTCCGCCACCCCGGTCCAGGATCTCGTGGACGGTGAAGCAGCAGCTCGGCGCACCGCGTTCCTGGTCGTACCCGGTCGCGAGGATCAGGACGCGCTCGTCGCCGCCGACGCGCGCCCGGACGAGCGCCACCGGAGCCACCCCCTCGCTCAACAGCGTGCCCGGCGCGACGTACGGCTGAAGATCCGTGGTGAGGGTCATGGTCCACGCGCCGTCGACGAGGTCCCACGCCTCGACCATCATCGAGGCCGGGTCGCCGCTGATGCGAGCGACCTCGCGGGCACCGTCGGTGTCGATGTCGGCGGTGACGGCCATCACCGTCGCCCCGGGGAGCACGAATGGGACGGAGGCGTCGACGGCGAGGGCCGCCGGAGCCGATCCGAGCCCGATGACGGCCGCCACGGCCACGCGGGCCACCGGGCGTCGCCAGGGTCGTACCCACCCCGTCACGGCGTGCCTACATCGCGCGCAGGCCGAGCAGGTTGCGGGCGATCACCATGCGCTGGATCTCGCTCGTTCCCTCACCGATCTCGGTCAGCTTGGCGTCGCGCAGGTAGCGCTCGACGCGGTACTCGGTGATGTAGCCGTAGCCGCCGTGCACCTGGATCGCGTTGTTCGTCGCGCGCTGCGCGACCTCCGAGGCGAAGAGCTTGGCCATGGCCGCCTCGGTCGAGTACGGGCGCCCGTTGTCCTTCAGCCAGGCCGCTCGATAGGTCATCAGGCGCGCGGCATCGATCTCGGTCGCCATGTCGGCGATCTTGAACGCCACGCCCTGGAAGGTCCCGATCGGGCGGCCGAACTGCTGTCGATCCTTCGCGTAGGCCGATGCGGCCTCGTAGGCCGCCTGGGCCAGCCCGAGCGCCATCGAGGCGATGCCGATGCGTCCCCCGTCGAGCGTCTTGAGGAATAGCTTGTCCCCCTCCCCCTCCGTGCCGAGCAGGTTCTCGGCGGGGATGCGGCAGGCCTCGAAGATCAGCTCGCCGGTATTGCTGGCATGAAGGCCCATCTTCTCCTCCATGCGGCCGATGCTGAAGCCGGGCGTATCGGCCTCCACGATGAAGGCGCTGATCTTGCCGCTCTCCTGCTCGCGGTCGGTGACCGCGGTGACGATGTACGTCCCCGCCACGCCGGCATTGGTGATGAAGCGCTTGCCGCCATCGAGGACCCACGCGTCGCCGTCGCGCCGCGCCCGCGTGCGCGTGCCGCGCGAGTCGCTGCCCGCTCCCGGCTCGGTAAGGCCGTATGCGCCGATGACCTCCCCGGAGGCCAGTGGGCGCAGGTAGCGCTCCTTCTGCGCATCGGTGCCCGCCAGCCACAGCGGGTTGCAGCCGAGGCTGGTGTGGGCACTCACGATGATGCCGACGCTGCCGCTGACCCGGGAGAGCTCCTCGACGGTGATCGCGTAAGCCAGCGAGTCGAGGCCCGTCCCGCCGATCTCCTCCGGGTACGGCACGCCCAGCAGGCCGAGCGACGCCGCCTCGCGGATGATCTCCATGGGGAACTCGCCCTTCCGTTCGAGCTCGTCGGCGACCGGCCCGATGCGGCGTTCGGCGAACTCGCGCACCGTTCTGCGGATCTCTTCGTGCTGCGGCGAGAGGGCAAAGTCCATTGGCGTCGGGGGCTCCATGCGAGATCGGATTCGGCGCGCTCGGGGTGCCGGGAGTCTACAAGCAGACGACCCGACCGGCTATCCCGATCGGGTCGTCTGTCCACAGCAGGGAGTGGTGCTATGCGCTGCGTCGCCAGCGCTCCAGGTCCCGGCGGCTGCGCTGCTCCTCCGTGCGCTGGAGGGCGGCGCGGCGGCGGCGGGTGGCCGTCGGCCGGGGTCGGTGCCGCTTCTGGTGGTTGAGCTTGGCCATCGTCTCCGGATCCTCCCCCGCTTGCTCGGTGGGGTTCGATGCGCGTCAGACGCCCGAGCCGTCCCGATGGTTGCACGCGGTCCGCCGAAATCGGTGTCACCTGGCCGACAGTGCGCCCGGCATATTGACAGCCGGTCGGCGGGCGACCGTATACTCCCGGCCTTACAGCAACGCGACAAGGTTTGCGAGGCGCTGGTGCCCAACGCTGACGTTCGGCTCGATCGGGTCACGAAACGGTTCGGGGAGTTCACGGCGGTCGACGACCTGTCGCTTGCCATCGAGCACGGTGAGTTCTTCTCCCTGCTCGGTCCGTCCGGCTGCGGCAAGACAACGACGCTGCGCATGATCGGCGGCTTCGAGGAGGTCACCTCGGGGGCGATCCACATCGGCGAGACGGAGGTCACCGACCTGCCGCCGTTCCAGCGGCGCGTGAACACCGTCTTCCAGAACTACGCGCTCTTCCCCCACCTCGACGTGTTCGAGAACATCGCCTTCGGGCTTCGCCGCCGCAGGACGCCGACCGCCGAGATCCGGCACCAGGTGGCGTCGATGCTCGAGCTCGTCGACCTGGCCGGCTATGAGAAGCGGAAGCCGAACCAGCTGTCGGGCGGGCAGCAGCAGCGAGTCGCGCTCGCCCGCGCCCTCGTCAACAATCCCGACGTGCTCCTGCTCGATGAGCCGCTCGGCGCGCTGGATCTCAAGCTCCGCAAGCAGATGCAGGTCGAGCTGAAACGGATCCAGAGCGAGATCGGCATCACCTTCGTCTTCGTCACCCACGACCAGGAGGAGGCGATGACGATGTCGGATCGCATCGCCGTGATGCGCCAGGGCCGCATCGAGCAGCTCGGCCGGCCGGAGGAGCTCTACGAGCGGCCGCGGACCGAGTTCGTGGCCGGTTTCCTGGGCGTCAGCAACCTGCTCGACGGCGACGTCGTGGAGACGACGGGCGACCTGGCGGCCGTTCGGCTCACCGATGGCGCGAGCGTCCGTGTCCCGGCTTCCTCGGTGAACGGGTCGCGGAGCGTGCGGGTCGGCATTCGTCCCGAGAAGCTGCGCGTGCGCTCGCGCGCCGCGGAGGCGCTGATGGAGGCCAACGTCAACACCCTGGACGGAACGGTCCTCGACGCGAGCTACATCGGCGTGCACACCCAGTACCTGGTCCAGACCGCCGACGGCCACAAGATCACCGTCTACGCACAGAACCTGGAGACGAGTGGCGCCAGCGAGGTGCTCGGGGACGGCGAAGCCGTCCGACTCAGCTGGAAGCCGCAACACACGTTCGTCATCGATCGAGCTTCGGGCGATGCGAACGCTACCCAATTGGAGGAGGAACCGGCACCGTGATCACCCGACGTTCCCTGAACCCCTTCGCCGTGGTCGCCCTGGTCGGCGCCCTCGTGCTGTCGGCCTGCGGCATCTCGCCCGAAGGCTCCGGCGAGGCGAGCACCGACCCTGGCACCAGTCAGGATCCGGGCGCCAGCACCGGCACCGATCCCGGCGGCGAGGCCGTCGGCGGCGGCGAGCCCGAGGACTCGCTCAACTTCGCGAACTGGCCGCTCTACATCGACCAGGACGACGACGGCAATCCGGTCACCATCCAGGACTTCGAGGAAGCGACCGAGATCGACGTGACCTACACCGAGTCGATCGAGGACAACACCTCGTTCTTCGGCACCATCCAGCCGGCCCTGGCCGGTGGCGAAGACACCGGCTACGACATCATCGTCGTGACGGACTGGATGATCGGCAACCTCGCCCGCCTCGGCTATCTCGAGAAGATCGACGTCGAGCGTGACATCCCGAACTTCGTCGCGAACGCCGATCCGGTGTACCTGGAGCGATCGTACGACCCGGGCAACCAGTACAGCGTGCCGTACCAGTCCGGCATCACCGGCATCGCCTACAACCCCGAGCTCGTCGACGAGGAGATCACCTCCATGGCGCAGCTGCTCGATCCGGAGCTGATCGAGAAGTACTGCGGGCAGATCGGCATGTTCATCGAGATGCGCGACAGCATGAGCTTCGCGATGATCCACAACGGCGTGAACCCGTCGGAGGCGACCCTCGAGGACGCGGAGGCGGCCCAGCAGACCCTGCTGGAGCAGGCGCCGTGCGTGCGCGGCTACTACGGCAACGAGTACGCCGATGATCTCGCCAACGGCAGCCTCGCGATCACGATGGCCTGGTCGGGCGATGTCTTCCAGCTCCAGTTCGACAACCCGGATCTCCAGTTCGTGGTCCCCGAAGAGGGCGCGATCCTGTGGACCGACAACATGGCGATCCCGAAGGGCGCGGAGCACCCGAACGCGGCGCTCGCGATGATGGACTACCTCTACGACCCGGAGGTCGCGGCGCAGGTCGCCGAGTGGGTGAACTACATCACCCCCGTCCCCGGAGCGCAGGAGATCATCCTGGGCCACGCCGACGACGCCGCGGCCGAGGGCGACACGGAGACGGAGGAGTACCTCCGTGCGGTGGCCGAGTCGCCGCTCGTCTTCCCCACCCAGGAGATGCTCGATCGGCTGTACAGCTACAAGGTCCTCGACGAGGAGGAGGAGCGGCAGTGGAACGAGCTGTTCCAGGAGGTGGTCCAGGGATAGCCGATCGCTGACCCGTCAGACCGAGTCGATACGCCGGGCCGGCGATGACTGAGTGGTTGCGCCATCACCGTGGCCTGATCCCGTACCTCTTCCTGGTGCCGGGTGGGCTGTGGCTGATCGCCTTCTTCGTGCTCCCCCTGCTCACGGCGGTGTCCGTGGCGCTGCAGGAGGGCTCGCTCGGCACCGGCTATCGACTGACCTTCAACTTCGGGATCTTCCCGGAGGCCATCGCGCGGTGGGACGACCAGCTCGTCCGCTCGCTCCAGTACGGGCTGATCGTCACCGCGCTCACCATGCTCATCGGCTACCCGATGGCGTACACCATCGCCTTCAGGGGCGGCCGCTACAAGAACATCCTGCTGCTGTTCGTGATCATGCCGTTCTTCACGAGCTTCATCATCCGCACCATCAGCTGGAAGTTCATCCTGGCCGACCAGGGGTTCTTCCTCGGGACGCTGAAGGACATCGGCATCCTGGACCAGGGGTTCCGGCTCCTGGCCACCCCGGTGGCCGTCATCAGCGGCATCACGTACAACTTCCTGCCGTTCGTGGTGCTGCCGCTCTACGTGGCGCTGGAGCGCATCAACCCCAAGCTCATCGAGGCGGCGGAGGACCTCTACGCGAGCCGGACACAGGCCTTCCTGCGCGTCACGCTGCCGCTCTCCATCTCGGGCGTGTTCGCGGGCAGCCTGCTGAGCTTCATCCCGGCCGTCGGTGACTACCTCAACGCCGAACTCCTCGGCAGCCGCAACACCACGATGATCGGGAATGTCATCCAGCGGCTGTACCTGGTGAACAACGACTACCCGCAGGCGTCGGCCCTCAGCCTGATCCTCATGCTGGGGATCCTCGTGAGCGTGTTCCTCTACCGCCGCCTGCTGCGGGGCCAGGAGCTCACGATCTGATGGCCGGGAGCACAGGCTTCGCACCCACCGCCGACCGCCTGCCCGACCGTCGACGGCCGCTGCCCACCCGGATCCGGACCGCCGTCCTGCCGGTGTACACCGGGCTCGTGGTCATGTACCTGTTCCTCCCGATCGTCGTCATGGCCGTCTTCGGCTTCAACGACATCCAGGGCCGCTTCAACTTCACGTGGCAGGGCTTCACGCTCGAGCACTGGGCAAACCTGTTCAACCGCTACCCGGCCCTCAACCAGTCCCTCTTCAACAGCCTCACGGTGGCCGTCATCTCGACGCTCGTCGCCACGACCTTCGGCACGCTCATCGGCCTGGCGCTGACGCGCTACGAGTTCCGCGGCCGCGGTCCGCTGAACCTGCTCATCTTCCTGCCCATCGCGACGCCCGAGATCGTTCTCGGCGCGTCGCTGCTGGCGCTCTTCGTGTCGGCCGGCGTCAGCCGCGACCTCACCACCATCACGATCGCGCACATCATGTTCAACATCAGCTTCGTGGTCGTCACCGTACGGGCACGGATCGCCGGGTTCGACCGCGCGCTCGAGGAAGCGGCCATGGACCTGGGGGCCGATGAGCTGACGACCTTCCGGAAGGTGACCTTCCCGCTCATCTTCCCGGGCATCCTCGCCGCCGGCCTGCTCGCCTTCGCCCTCTCGATCGACGACTTCGTGATCACCCAGTTCACCGCCGGCCAGACGACGACGTTCCCGCTGTGGGTCTACGGCGCATCCCGGATCGGCGTTCCGCCCCAGGTGAACGTGATGGGCACGCTGATCTTCCTCATCGCGCTCGTGGGGATCGTGCTGTGGGTGGCGTTCCAGCGACGCGACATGACCGCGCGTCCCACGACGCTCGAACGGTGATGTACCGCATCGGGGAGGCGGCGGAGCGGATCGGCGTGTCGCCGTCCGCGCTCCGCCTGTGGGAACGGCAGGGTCTCGTCCGCCCGCAGCGCACCGGTGGCCGGTACCGGGTCTACGACGACGCGGACCTCGAGCACCTGCGCACGATCCGACGCCTTCGCACGGTCGACCGGCTGAACGCCGCAGGCATCCGCCGGGTGCTTCGAGAACCGGCCACCGGGACGCATGGCGACGCCGGGCTGGACGGGCGGCTCCTGCGGAAGCGGCGTGCTGTGAGCGGCCTCAGTCTTCGCGAGGCGAGCGAACGCACCGGTCTGTCGGTCTCCTTCCTGTCGGCGCTCGAGCGCGGTCTCAGCGGGGCGAGCGTCGCGACGCTGCAGCGCGTGACCGCCGCGTACGGGACGACGATGCTCGACGTGTTCGGCAGCCCCGGCGATGGTCGGGGCGACCGTCTCGTCCGCGCGGAGGATCGCCAGGTGCTGCGCACCGGCGGCGCCGAGGTCAGGATCGAGCACCTCGCGCGCGGCGCCAGCCAGCTCGAACCGCAGCTCTTCGTGCTCGCGGAGGGGGCCTCCAGCGATGGCGCCTACGCCCACGAGGGCGAGGAGTTCCTCTACCTGCTGTCCGGCGCCGTGACCGTCTGGGTCGGCGACGACGAGACCTACGAGCTCGACCGCGCCGGCGACGCGCTCACCTTCCCATCAACGCTGCCGCATCGTTGGCGCAACGACGCCCGCGGGGAGAGCCGACTGCTATGGATCAACACGCCACCGACCTTCTGACCGACTGGCCGGGCCTGCGCGCCACGGTGCCGCCGGTCTGGGCCCGCTACACCGAACTCGTCGTCGAGCGCGCCGCGGGCTCCTGGCTCGAGACGGTCGACGGGCGGCGCTTCCTCGACTACACCTGCGGCATCGGCGTCACCAACACGGGCCACGCCCATCCGCGCGTGGTCGCGGCCATCGCCGAGCAGGCGGCCAGGGGCATCCACCTCCAGCAGAACGTCGTCTACCACCAGCCCGGGCTGGAGCTGCATCACCGGCTGCCCGAGCGCTTCCCAAACCCGCGTGACGGCGAGTCGTACGGGCTGTTCCTCTCCAACTCCGGTGCCGAGGCCGTCGAGGCGGCGGTGAAGCTCGCCAAGTACGTCACCCGGCGCCCGATCGTGATCGCATTCCGCGGCGGCTTCCACGGCCGCACCCACGGAGCCATGGCGCTCACCAGCTCGAGCGTGAAGTACCGCGCCCACTACGAGCCGCTGATGGGCGGCGTGCACTTCGTGCCCTTCCCCTACCCGCTGCGCATGGGCGGCGACGAGGCGGCACTGGCGGCGACCATGGCGGCCATCGACGATCTCTTCGTCACGCTCGTCTCGCCCGAGGACGTCGCAGCCTTCCTGGTGGAGCCGATCCTCGGCGAGGGCGGGTACGTCGTGCCGCCCGACGGCTTTCTTCCTGCACTCCGCCGGCTGGCCGATCGGCACGGGATCCTGCTCGCCGTCGACGAGGTCCAGTCCGGCTACGCGCGCACCGGCCGCTTCTTCGCCACCGAGTGGACCGATGCCACACCGGACATCGTGATCATGGCCAAGGGCATCGCCTCCGGGCTGCCGTTGTCGGGCATTCTGGCGCCGCGCTCCCTCCTCGATCAGCTGGCGCCGGGCGCCCACGGTGGGACGTACGGCGGGAACGCCGTGGCCTGTGCCGCGGCGCTGGCGACCCTGGCGGTGATCGACGACGAGGGCCTGGTGGAGCGTGCAGAGCGCCTCGGGGAGCGCCTGCTGAAGGGGCTGCGCGAGCTGGCTTCCGGCCATGCCTCGGTGGCCGAGGTGCGCGGTCGCGGCCTGATGCTGGCCATCGAGTTCGCGGACGGGCCGCAGTTGACCCCGCGCCCCGACCTCACCAAGGCCCTCCTCGCCGAGGCACTGGCAGGGAACCTGCTGCTCCTCTCCTGCGGCACGTACGGGCAGGCGGTGCGGATCATCCCGCCGCTCGTGACGACCGACGACGAGGTGGACCTGGCACTCGGTATCATCGGGCAGGCGTTGGACTCCATCGGAGCCTGAACCGAACGCCGTCCGCAGCCGGAGGACTCCATGGCACAACGCGTCTGGGTCGTCGACGACGAACCGCTCATCCGCACCGCGGTGCTCGCCGTCCTGGACGAGGTCGGCTACGAGACCCGCGGCTTCACCGACGCCGAGGGCCTGTACACCGCGCTCGTCGAGGAGGGCGCCATTCCGGATCTGCTGGTCCTGGACCAGCGGCTGCCCGACGAATTCGGCTCGACCATCGTCCACTCGCTGCGCGAGCGCCCGCAGTACCGCGACATCCCGGTCCTCTTCGTGACCGCCATCGACGACGAGGAGGCGGGTCGCCTGACGGACCTTGCGCCGGTCATCCGCAAGCCATTCGACTTCGTCGACCTCGTCGACCTGGTGCGGGAGCTGCTCGCAGCGTCCGAAGCGGACGAAGACTAGACGACCAGGTCACGCGGGCTCGCCCGCGACGGAGGCATCCCGGGCACCGATGATCCGAACCACGCCGTTCCACGACCGGACCAGCGCGCTCAACGACACCGGCCTGTGGCAGCACTGGTCCGGCCACCTGGTCGCGACCCGGTACCAGGCCTCGGACAAGTTCGAGTACTTCGCCGTCCGCAACAGCGCCGGCATCTTCGACACCTCGCCGCTGTACAAGTACCGCATCGCGGGACGGGACGCCGAGCGGTTCCTGGCCGGCATGCTGGCGCGCGACGTCCGCGGCTGTCGACCGGGGCACGCCCAGTACACGACCTGGCTGGACGACCGCGGCTTCGTGCTCGAGGACGGCGTCATCCAGCATCGCGGGCCGGACGAGTTCCTGCTGACCTCCGCGGAGCCGAACTTCGCCTGGTTCGCCGATCGCGTGGGCCGGCTGGCGGTGACCATCGAGGAGGTCAGCCTGGAGGTAGGGGCGCTGGCCGTGCAGGGCCCGCGCTCGCGCGACCTGCTGGCGCGCCTCGTCCCCTCGGTCGGGGAGTTGCCCTTCTTCGGCCTCACGACGGGGAGGATCGGCGGTCGACCGGTGACCGTGAGCCGCACGGGCTACACCGGCGACCTCGGCTACGAGATCTGGGTCGAGAGCCCCGACGCCACCACGGTGTGGGACGCCGTGTGGGACGCGGCCGACGGCCACGGCGTGCTCCCGTACGGGATGAACGCCCTCTACATGCTGCGCATCGAGGCCGGCCTGCTGCTGCTGGGCGCCGACTTCGACTCGAGCCGCTTCGCCTTCAACGACGCCCATCGGTCGACGCCGCTGGAGCTCGGCTGGGCGTGGATGTTCAAGGGGCTCGAGGACGACGATCGCCCTTTCATCGGCCGTCGAGCGCTGGAGCGAGCGCGCGCCGAGAAGACGTGGCGATGGCGGATGGTGGGCCTGGTGGTCGACTGGGAGGACTACGACCGGGTCTACAGCGCGGCCGGCCTGATCCCGCCCAAGGACCATCGGCCGGTGCACGAGGACTGGATGGTGTACGACGCCGATCGGTCCCGCGTCGGCTACGCGACGAGCATCATGTACTCGCCGGTCCTGCAGCAGCACATCGCGCTGGCACGGGTGCGACCCGACCTGGCGAAGCCCGGCACGCGCGTGTTCCTGGAGTTCACCGTCGACCATCAGTACCAGCAGGTCGCTGCCAGCGTCGCGCGGCTCCCCCTCTACAACCCGGCGCGCAAGATGAGCATGGTGGACCGATGAGCCCGAACCGATGAGGCCAAACCGATGACCGCCGACCGATACGACGCGATCGTGGTGGGTGGCGGCCACAACGGGCTGGTCAACGGCGCCTACCTGGCGAAGGCCGGGCTGAAGACGCTGATCCTGGAGCGCCGGCACCTGGTCGGCGGTGCCGCCATCACCGAGGAGCTTCTGCCCGGCTTCCAGTTCACCACCTTCAGCTACGCCCTCTCGCTCCTGCGGCCGCAGATCATCCAGGAGCTGGAGCTGGCCAAACACGGGTTCCTGCCGCTGCTCATGGCCACGCGGTTCGCGCCCGGCGAGGACGGCGAGTACCTGCTGTTCAACCGCGATCACGACGAGACGCTGCGCGAGATCGCCCGCCTGTCACCCCACGATGCCGATGCGTACGAGCAGTACAGCCACGACCTCGATCGCGTCTGCCAGGCGATCAAGCCGCTGCTCGACACGGTGCCGCCGGACGTCTTCAGCGACGACCCCGAGGAGCTCGTCGCGCTGGCCGCCGTCGGCTCGCGGCTGCGCGGGCTGGACAAGCGGACGCTGCACAACGCGGTGCGGCTGCTGACCGGCAGCGCCGCCGACTTCCTGGACGACTACTTCGAGTCGCCGCTGCTCAAGGGCTACCTGGCCTCGTCGGGAATCATCGGCTCGAAGGTCGGCCCGCGCTCGCAGGGGAGCGGCCTGGTCCTGCTGTTCCACTCCCTCGGCGAGCACGATGGCGAGTTCGGCAGCTGGGCCTTCCACAAGGGCGGCAACGGTGGCTTCACCCAGGTGCTGGCCCGAGCGGCCGAGGCGTTCGGTGCCGAGATCCGGCTGGAGGCGCCGGTGGAGCGCGTCCTCACCCGCGACGGCGAGACGACCGGCGTGGCGCTGGCCGATGGCACCGAGATCGGCGCGAACGTGGTCGTCAGCGCGCTCGACCCGCGACGCACCTTCCTGGAGCTGCTGGACCCGCGCGAGCTGCCGGACGACCTCGTCGAGGACATCCGGCGCATGAAGTTCCGGGGCGTCAGCTCCAAGGTGAACTTCGCGCTCGACGGGCTGCCGTCACACCCTGTCCTCGGCGCGCGGCCGGACCTGTACCGGGGCTTCATGAACATCGGCCCGTCGATGGACTACCTGGAGCGAGCCTTCGACGATGCCAAGTACGGCTGGCACAGCGAGCACCCGTACATCGACTGCGCCATCCAGTCGACGATCGACCCCGACATGGCGCCGCCCGGCAAGCACGTGCTGTCGTGCTTCGTGCAGTACACCCCGTACGAGCTGCGCGAGAGCGACTGGGATGCGGAGCGTCAGCCGATGGCCGATCGGGTGCAGGCGACGCTGGAGCGGCACTTCCCCGGCTTCGGCGATCTCGTCCTGCAGCGCGAGGTCCAGACCCCGCTCGACATCGAGCGCACGGTCGGCCTGTCGGAGGGCAACATCTTCGCAGGCGAGTTCCTGGCGCCCCAGATGTTCTTCTTCCGCCCGGCCCCCGGCTGGTCGCAGTACCGGACGCCGATCGCCGGCTACTACCAGTGCGGCTCGGGGACCCACCCGGGCGGCTGCGTGATGGGTGCGCCCGGCCGCCTGGCGGCCGGCCAGATCCTCGGTGATCGACGGCGCAGC
>Ga0299913_10000539_pt1 | contig 24594 bp, 15 predicted proteins | sample RVTome_9_FD_201360 | JGI IMG/M metagenome (GOLD analysis project Ga0299913, IMG submission 201360) | Soil microbial communities from uranium-contaminated site in the Upper Colorado River Basin, Wyoming, United States - RVT155D38 (version 2) ... | reverse complement strand
TAGGACCAGCCACGCGTGGAACGATGCAGCCATTGAATGACGTTGTAACGTGCATCCATGGGATCGACCTCTTCAGGCATCAACTCGACGCGAAACGCGTCCCTGTAACCCGCCTCCTCGAACGCCTCGTTCCACCAGCGGGCTCCGTCGAGCAACGCCGAGCGGATCGGTTCGGGCGCACCGCGATCCAGGTAGTAGACGATGGGTTCGACTGCCTCGCTGACCTCCGCCGACGGATCCTTCCTGGCCAGTCGATGGCGGCGCGCAAAAGCAAAGCCGAGCGGCTCACCGATGTCCGAAGCATAATCGTGAAAGCCACTGTCGCCGTAGCGCAGGCCGATGAGGCCGGCGCGGGGGTCGTAAGGCAACGGCTCATAGTTGTCGTCGGGCAGGCGAATAAACGAATGGTGCAGATGCACGGTGACCAGTGCCGGATCCGGCACCACCGTGCGCAGGAATTCGCCTTTCGGTTCTCCGCTGTACGTCACCACGGCCTCGATTTCCGAGTTATCCGGAAACGCTTTTGTGCGCGGCAGGTAAATGGCCGAACGCGACGCATCGGTCTGGTAACTTCCCTCGCCGGCCTCGGCGAGAGCAGCCGCTATGCCGTGTGCATCCCGGAGAAAAAATTCCGTTGCATCGACGATGAGCGCCCCATCGCGCTCGCCGAGGGACTCGAATCCCCAGATCACCGATCGTGCAAACGATTGCTCCACTGCGTTTTGCTCGTCCGGGTCGTTTCCGGACGCGCGGTAGCGGAGATTATTTGCAACCAGGAATACCTTGGGGCCGGCGCGTTCGAACTCGACAATGCTGTCCGAGCCGAGCTGACCCCGGTCGAGTCCGAGATCGTTGGAACCGACGCCGCGGGCCAGCGACGCCTGATAGAGAAAAGGTTCATCGAAGTTCTCGATGCGGAGAAGCAGCCGGCCGTGCTCCTTGTCCCAATACAGATCGACGAAGCCTTCCAGCTTCTCGAAACTCTCGAGTTCGGCCAGCACATCGTCGGAGTTCTCGATCGTCGGAGCCACATCGCCGCAGGCCGACACTGCAAACCCGAGACAAACGAGCATCGTACAAATCCGCATTCTTATCACCTTGTTGTTCTTTTCGCGTCCGGCAATGCGTCGAGCAGGCGCTCGAGAATATCGACAAACATGTCAGCGTTTTCCTTTGAAAACACCATCGGCGGACGCAGTTTCAGGATGTTGTCTCGAGGTCCGATCGTGTTGGTCAGCACGCCGTGCTTACGCAGTTCGTCGACAATTTGCGCAGCGGCCGCCGTCGCCGGTTTCCTGCTTGTCCTGTCTTCGACCACGTCCACTGCCAGAAACAGGCCCGTCCCGCGCACCTCGCCGATGCGCTCATGACGTTCGGCGAGGCGCTGCAGGCCCGCGATCAGATGCCGGCCGACAACCAGCGCGTTCTCCTGAAGCCTTTCGTTCTCGATAACGTCGAGCACCGCGAGTCCGGCGGCGGCGGAGACCGGATTGCCGCCGAAGGTATTGAAATAGTGAGCCTGCCCGGCGAACGCCTGGACGACTTCCATGCGGCTAACGGTCGCGGCAAGCGGGTGCCCGTTACCCATCGGTTTACCCATCGTCACGATGTCGGGTACGACACCGTCACGCTGAAAGCCCCAGAAATTCTCGCCGGTCCGTCCAAATCCCGGCTGCACTTCATCGGCGATAAACAGCCCGCCCGCCGCACGAATGCGCTCGGCGACGCGACTCAGATATCCCGACGGTACCGAAACGATTCCCTCCGAAGACATGATCGTGTCGAGCACGAGTGCGGCAGGTTTGATGCCGCGATTGCCGAGCGTTTCCAGCGCGTCATTCACGTGAGCCGCATAGCTTTCCGCCGCATCCGCACCGCGGTAGCGACCGCGGTACCGGTCGGGCGACGGCACCGCGATGACGTATGGCGGCCGCGTTTCCACGGTGTTGCCGTCGGTGCTGATTTCCGAAATGGCCTGCGAGTTTCCGTGATAGGAGTGGTCGGTGACGATCACACCGGTGCCTCCCGTGACCGTCCGCGCCATTCGCAGCGCCAGCTCGTTGGCTTCGGTGCCCGTGCAGCTGAACATCGCGACGTCCAGCGCATCCGGCAGCCTGGAAGTCAGCAGTTCGGCGTAATCGAGCACCAGTTCGTGCAGGTAACGCGTGTGAGTATTGAGCATCCTGCTCTGCGTTGCGATGGCCTCGACAACGTGCGGGTGGCAATGGCCGACGTGCGGCACATTGTTGTACATGTCGAGGTATCTGCGGCCATCGGCATCGTAGAGCCAGACACCCTCGCCGCGAACGATATGCAGCGGGCGCGAATAAAAGAGGCTCAGTGCCGGACCCAGCAGCTTTTCGCGCCGGGCCAACAGCTTGTCAGCGGACGAGGGCAAACGCCACCTGTCTCAATACCCGTTCATGCCTCGGAAGCATCTCCGGCGCCGTCCTCGCCGTACAGCGCGCTCTCCGGGGTGAGTCTGCCGGCGATCAGGCCGCTGACCAGCAGAAACACGGACATGAAGAACAGAAACTCCGGATAGCTGCGCGTAATCCCGCAGTAATAGGACGCGGCAACGTTGAAGGCCTGGAATGAATTGATCGCCTTGCTGTTTCGCTTTACGACCTTCGGGAAGCGCAAGGTGGATATCATCAACAACGCGAGCACGATCATCAACACCGGCAGGTATACGTACAGCGGCAACGATCCGGCAATGGATTCGTGGCGGCTCAGCAGAATTACCGCGGTCGCCGTCAGGCCTCCGCCGGCGGCGGTAATCGGCACGCCCCTGAACCAGCCTCTGGACGGCCTGTGGGACGACAGGTTGAATCGCGCGAGCCGCATGGCACCGGCGAGTACGAACGCACCGACTGCAACGAGCAGCAGCCAGAACCAGCCTGAGCCGGGTTCAACGCCACCGATCTGTATGCCCGCTTCCAGCACCAGCATCGCCGGCGCGACACCGAACGCCACCAGATCGGCCATCGAGTCGAACTCGGCGCCGAAACTGGAGGTCGCCTTGAGCAGCCGGGCCGACAGTCCATCCAGTACATCGAGCAAGGCACACCAGACGATCATCCAGGCAGCCAGTTCAAGCTCACCGAGGTGCCCCGTTACGATGGAGCACAAGCCGATAAGTAAGCTCAGCGCAGTAAAGCTGTTCGGGACGGTGTAGCGAAATTTGCTCAAGGGAATATGCTCATGTAATTCTGCTCATCAATCGTGCTCATGTGGAGCTGGTGGCCGCAGGGGCTGTCGACGTGACGTTCAGCGGCCACCTGAAATGCCGATCGGACCTCGGGGCAGTGTCATTTGCATGTTCACACCGTCGCGCAGAAAATCCACCACCACCGGTTCTCCGGGCTGGCCCTCCATGATTTCGCGCGTAAGGTCGGACATGCTGAAAATGCGTTTGCCGCCATAACTCACAATCTCATCGCCTGGCCGCAAACCGGCGCGTTGCGCGGGCGAGCTCTCCAGTACACTCGACACCGCGATGGTGGTGGGCCGGCCGGTAGCGTCGAGATAGCGCTGATATTCCGCGTCTCCCAGCTCGTTCCTGAGAGCGTCGGTCGCGGCAGTCCTGCTCTGAAAGAAGTCCATCGCGTTTCCGGTTCGCTCTGCCTCGTAACGCGCTTGCAGCGCCTCCATCTGCAACTGCGATTCTCGCTGCACGATCCAGTCGGCCTGACCCGGAGAAAAGCCGGCTTCCGTAAGTCGGGCAACGCGCCCCTCCGTCCCTCTCGTCCCGCGCGATCCTGCGGGTACTGCCGCTGTCTGTGGCGATGACGAGGCATCCGCCGCGCCGGTCGCCGTGTGGTCCGCCGTGAGCAGGTCGATTTCCTCCGTCAGGACAAACAGTTCGTCCTGCAATAGCTGGCGCGCGTAGCGCTCATCATTGATGGCCTGCTCCAGCGCGTGCATGCGATCTTCGAGCGGCGCCGACTGATCGAATGACGACGGCTCCGGCAGCGAGCCCGGACGGCTCTGCCGGTGTTCCGCGACGTCATTCCCCGTGCGATGGGTCATCCAGCTGCCAGCAGCGAACGCGGCGCCAAGGCTTGCAGCAATCGCCATGATGACAATGGAGTTTCGCAGCACCGGTCTCCCCCTCGAATCGCATGCCGGACGGCCGGCCCCCGTCGTTTCGATTGTACCCCGCCGTCGGGGTTCCCTGCTTGCCGCAGGAGCCCGCCTATGCGGGCAAGGGCGGAGGAAGGATGATGGCAATCGCCGCAGGGCGGGCCTTCCGCGATGCCAAAATCAAGCCTTTGGCGAACACTGGCGGAAATTCGGGTCTAATGCGCCAGAGCGTCCCTGCGGCACGCGCAAACCAATAACATCGGGAGTCACCCATGCATCGCTTTTTCATTACGGCATTCGCCGTGGCGTTGATTTCAATTAGCTCTGCCCCCGGTGCGCGGGAGGGAACCGATGCTGAGTATACCTGGAACCTGACCGAGCTTTTTCCTACGACAGAGGCCTGGAGTACTGCGCGGGAGCAAGTCATCGCCAACCTGCAAAAGATCGGTGCACGGCGCGGTACGCTCGGCGAGAGTGCCGATTCCCTCTACCGGACACTCGATCTCGTATCAACAACGACGCGCGACGCCCTCCGCGTTTTCTCCTACGCAAGCCTTGCGAGTGACGAGGATCTGCGGGTCACGGAAACACAGGAACGGAAGCAACTGGCCGACATTATGTTCGCCCGCTTTACCGAGGCTACTGCGTGGATTCAGCCGGAGATTCTCGACGTCGGGCGTGAGGTGATCGAAGCCTACATTGCCGAGGACGAACGGCTGGCGCGTTTCGCGTTCCAGCTCGACGACGGCTTGAGAAACGCGCCGCACACCCTGGGAGACGAAGCCGAGGAGACGCTCGCCTATTTTACACAGACGTTCGGCGCAGCCAACAACATCTACAGCATCGTCGCCAATTCCGACATCCCGTGGCCTTCGGTGAAGTTGTCGAACGGCGAAGAACCTGTCATAGATTCAAGCGGTTACAGCCGCTGGCGCGCCAGCGCGAATCGCGACGACCGTAAAGCCGTTTTCGACGCGTTCTGGAGCAAGTGGCTTGAGTATCGCATGAGCGTGGGCGCCATTCTGAACACTCACATCCAGACCCAGGTGTCGCTGGCAAAAGCGCGCAACTACGACAGCGTACTGGAGCGCGAGCTTTTCCAGGACAATCTGCCGCCGGAGGTTTACCGAGTTCTGGTTGCGGAAGTAAACGAGGCTCTGCCCACGCTGCATCGCTATTTCGAACTGCGCGGCAGAATGCTCGGCGTCGATCAGATGCACTACTACGACATCTATCCGCCACTGGTCGCGCTGGACAAAACCTTCGACATTGAAACCACCAAGCGCATTACCCTCGAAGCGATGTCGGTCCTCGGCAAGGACTGGGTGAGCATGCAGCGCAACGCCATCAACGAGCGCTGGATGCACGTTTATCCGCAGCGCGGCAAGCGATCCGGCGCGTACATGAATCCCGGCGCTTACGATGTACACCCTTACCTGCTGCTCAACCACAACGACGACTACGAGTCGCTGTCGACCTTTGCACACGAGTGGGGGCATGCGATGCACACACTCTACGCGAAGCAGAAACAGCCGTTCGACACGGCCAGTTACTCCACGTTCATCGCGGAGATTCCGTCCACCTCGCTCGAACTAATCCTGCAGGACCACATGTCGGCCAATGCCGAATCGGTAGACGAAGAACTTTATTACCTGGGGTTCGGCCTGGAGCGGATGCGCGGCACGTTCTTCCGCCAGACGATGTTCGCCGAGTTCGAACTGGCACTGTACGAGGCCGCGGAACGCGGTGAGGCGTTGTCCGGAGAGCGGATATCGCAAATCTATGGCGACATACTCAAACGCTACCACGGTCACGATAAGGGCATCGTGCTGATAGACGATCTGTACACGAACGAGTGGATGTTCGTGCCGCATTTCTACTACAACATGTACGTGTTCCAGTATGCGACGTCCCAGACAGCGGGGACCGCCCTCTACGATAAAATCCGGACGGAAGGCGCGGCGGGCGTCGAGAACTACAAGGATCTGCTGCGCGCCGGCGGCTCCGATTACCCGTACAACCTTCTGACTGCTGCCGGGGTCGACCTGGCACAGCCGGCGCCGTATCGGGCCGCGGTTCGCAAGATGAATGCGATCATGGATGAGATGGAGGCGCTTCTGGAAGAGCGGGAGCGTCGGTAAACAAGCCCGCGGCGATGTACTGCTCTGAGTTCAGAGAGTCGCGAGCGTGCATTATTCATGAATGCTTAAGCATTGGTGGTGGGCGGAGCCGCGACGAGGTTGTGCCGTTCATGAATAATGCGGTCAGGCTAATCGGCAACCCTGGCGGATGTGATCTGCGCCGGACACGCGCTACCGGCGGTATACGGCCCGAGGCCGGTCTGTATGCTGACGATTTCTCCACCATCCATCCTTCCTCTCAGGCGGCGGTCGATGCGCCGCGGTACCCCGGCGCTGTCGCGGAATTGCACGGACAACTGAAGATCCGTGACCGGCACCGTGGTGTTGTTTTTGATGGAGACCACCAGCTCGCCCTTTGCATCCGGGTCGCAACGCGTGAGCAGGTATGCTGCGGGATTTTGCCCGATGTCGAGCCTCACCAGCGAAGCCTGCGCCGCCTCTGCCATTTCCCCCTGTCCCGCCGCGACGACCCTGAAATGTTCTACAGCCGCGGCCCGGTCGCCTCTCTTTGCGGCGATGTTGCCGAGCGTGTAATGAGCGGGACCCGTCGGCAGAAATTCGAGGCTCTTTTGCAGGTCCCGCACCGCGTTGTCGTCGTTTCCCAGCCGCTCATAGGCGCGGCCGCGCTGCAGGTAATAATAGAAGAAATCGTCGCGGCGGCTGATCGCGTTATCGAAGTTGGTGACGGCCATGTCGTACTGTTCATCGAGAATGCGCGCGTCGCCGCGTAAGGCGTAGAAATGCCCTTCCTCCGGAAGAATTGCGATCGCTTCTTCCGCTTTTGCCTTCGCAAGCTCCGTGTTTTTCTCTGCCAGCGCTTTGCGCCCTTCGTCGTAAGCCGCATAGGCAGGTAAAACCTCTGTGGTTCTTTCCAGCGCTTCTTCGTACTGTGCCCCGCCCAGCAGGCCGCCCGGCGTCAGCCTCGCTGCCGTTGCAATGTTTGCGTCGACGCGCTCCTGCGACGGCGGATGGCTGGCGAACAGCCCGTTCAGCCAGCCGCTCTGTCGTCCCTCCTCCTCACTCAATCTGACGAATGCCTCCTGCAACGACACAGCTCCCTGCGGGTCATAGCCGGCCCTCTGCATGTATTCCATGCCGTACCTGTCGGCTTCCAGCTCGGCATCGCGGCTATACTTCAGGGTCAGAAGTTGTCCGGCGAAGCTCGCTCCGCCGACGGCGACATTTCCATAGTCGCTGTCGCTGGTGGCAACCGCCGTTGCAAGCACCAGTCCCTGCATCAACATTCCCCGCTCCATCTGTCTGGCGGAATGGCGCGCTGCCGCGTGCACAATCTCGTGCCCCAGCACCGCCGCGAGCTCCGCTTCTGAATCGAGTTCCGTCAAGAGACCACGGTTGACTGCGATCTTGCCGCCGGGAAGCGCCCAGGCGTTCGGCACGGAGTTGTTGAGGACGACGAATTCATACGGCAGAGGGCGGTCGCTCACCGCTGCCAGCTTGTTGCCGACACCCTGCACGTACTCCGTCAGCACCGGGTCGATGTCGTAATCGCCTCCCTGCGATTGCTGCATCGGCAGATAGTTCTGCTCGCCCATCTGGATTTCGGATTCTTCGCCAACCAGCGTTATTTCGGAGCGGCCCGTTACCGGGTTGACGGAGCACCCTGTTATCGCGGCAAGCAGCATCAGGCATGTCAGCAGACGCTTGATCATGAAGTTTCCTCCAAACAAACCAATCGCTGTTACTGCGCCGCCGGCAGACTTTGAAAGCCGGTGGCATCACCGATCCGCATATCCTGCCTGACCCGACCGGACATCGCGCGAGACGCGGATATAGACTGTGACAAAGCATAGCGACCTTGGTGCCGCGCCGCACCTGCTATTGCCGACGTTACCGGTGAGACTCGACGGCCCTGAACGCCGGCGTCGATCGCTCCTCGAAGCCGCCGGCCGTGCGCAACTGGAAGTACGCGGGGATTTCTTCCCGACTGGCCAGCTCAAAACCCTTATCCGGTCCAAGGATCAGAAGCGCGGTCGCCATGGCATCGGCCAGTGCAGCCGATTCATCGATCACCGTCACTGACGCCAGGTTGTGCGTCGTCGGTCGGCCGCTGCGCGGGTCGATCGTATGAGAATAACGCTGGCCCTCGTACTCGAAAAAATTACGGTAGTCTCCCGACGTGGCCATCGCTTTGTCCGTCAGCCGCACAATGCGGCTGACCGGACGACCCGTTTCCGCCGGCGTTTCTATTGCCACCGACCAGAGTTCCCGTTCGGCGTCCAGTCCGCGCATGCGAAGCTCGCCGCCCACCTCGACGAGATACTGCCGGATATCCCGCGCATCGAGCAGTTCGGCCAACCGGTCTACGGCATACCCCTTGGCATACGCCGACAGATCCACGTAAACATCCGCACTGTCCTTGCGCAGCGCGGGGCGCGCGCAATCCGCGTGGAGGCGCGTAAAGCCCACCCGTTCGAGCGCCGCGCGGATGTCCGCCTCCGGCGGCGGCCGAAGCCGGACGGCTTCGGGCCCGAAGCCCCACAAGTTGACCAGCGGACCTATCGTTACGTCGAACGCTCCCGCGGTCAGCCGGCTCACGCCAAGAGCCACTTCAACGGCGCGACAGGTACTCTCCGACACGCCGAACCAGCCGGTCGAAGGGCTCGCATTGAATTTCGAGATATCCGACTGCAGGAGGTAGGTGGACATGGCCTGCTCGACGCTTTCGAGCGCGCCATCAATTTCCTGTTGCAGCTCCGCCTGCTCCGGCCCGGTCAACGGCTGCGCTATCTGGACGCTGAAGCGGGTGCCCATCGTTGCGCCGGCTAGCTCGTATTGCGGCGCTCGGTCGCCGCCGCAGGAAGCGAGCAGGAGCGCTCCGGTCAGCGCGACCAATGGGAGATGATGACGGGACATGGTTCAGGAATTTTGCCCGGACGGGCGGCTCCTGCAAAGGCGCGGTTGGCAGCGGTCGGAGGGCGCCACGCGGGCGAATGCGACAACCGCGAAACGAGCGATGCCCGTTTGCCCGCTAAAACTGATACCCGACTCGAAGCCCGAACGTTCGCGGACGAGCCGGTCCGAAATCGTGCTGCGTGTAGGGATTCGCCGGATTCCCACCGTCGGCGGAACCGTCGTACCACAACTCGTCGAAAACGTTTTCCAGATAGAGGCTGGCGTTCCAGACCTCGGTACGGTAACCCACCGCCAGATCCGTCTGGTTGATTCCGAGCTGTTTCTGAAAAAGAATGTCGGGGCTGGCCCAGTCGACGCGCCGATCGTCTTCCCAGGTCCAGGCGAGGTTTCCGTAAAACTCGCCATCGCGGTGGGGAAATTCCGCGTTCAGGATCGCAAAGGCCGACCACTCAGGCGCCCACGGAATCGAATTGCCTTCGCAGGCATTCGGATCTCCGGTAATACGTTCGCCGTCGCCGCAGAACGGCTGGACGTTGGTGGCCTCGCTGTCAAACCATGCCAGACCCAGCCGGAAAGAGAGATTGTCGGTGATCGCCGTATTGGCATCCAACTCCGCGCCCACGCCATCGACCTCACCGATATTGTCTACGATCGTAATGGGCCCGAGACCGAATATCGCCTGCAGGTCTTCATACTCGTACCGGAACGCGTTCGCCGCGAACTGCGTGCGACCGTCAAACAAAGTCCCCTTGTAACCGATCTCGTAGGAAATGACCGTCTCGGGACCGAAGTCGGCCGGACGGTCCGTTGCGGGATTCGCGATGTAGCGGCCGTAAATAGCACCCGGAAATCCGGGTTCGATGTTGAAGCTGCCGAACCCGCCGGGCTTGTAGCCGGTGGTGACGCTGCCGAAAAAGAGCGAGGTATCGCTCGGCCGCCAGTTGGCAACGACGCGCCAGGTCGTCTCGTTCCAGTCGAGTTTGTCGGTAAGCGGACCGGCGGGCGTCTGGAATCCTGTCTGGACGCGATAAGAGAGCAACGAATCGCCCGGGTCCGACAGCGATTCCTGCGAAAAATCCTTTTCGTCATAGGTGTAGCGGAGCCCGACGCTGACGTCGAATGCGTCGTTGAAACGGTAACTCAGATCGACATAGGCCGCATAACCGGAATACTTGCCGATAATGTGGTTGCGGTCATTGATCATTCCGGTCGGGCTCGGCGTCCACGTATAAGTGCCGAAGTAGTCGTCCAGAATGTACGCGTAGGCGCCGCCGTAATAGACATAGTTGTAGTAATCGAATACTCCCTGGCAGGTGTCGAACCAGTACGCGAGACAGTAGGCGTCTTCAGCCTGCTGGCCCAGGAAGATAGTGTCGATGTCTTCCTTGTAATACGACGCGCCGGCATACCAGCTCAACGGACCCTCGTTGTTCGAGGTGAGGCGGAATTCCTGTTCAAAGTAATCGCCTTCCTGATCCTGGCCATAATTGAAAAGGACAATAGGAGAACCGTCGAAGTCCTCCATGTAGTCGTATTTATGGTCCTTATAGCCGGTGATCGACGTAAAGGTAGCCCACTCCATGTCGTAGTCGATCAGCAGACCGGTGGCGAAAATCTTGCCATTGTCGAACGTGCCTGCCGAGTTGTCGTTATTGACGGTGCGCCCGTCAGTCGAAACCTCGATCGGCACGCCGCCGTTCAGACGCGTCATCGCTTCCGTGAACGATTCGCCCATGCCGTTTTGCCGGTAGACACTGCCGGTCTGATCGCGGTCCTCGTATTCGAATATCAGATCGGCCGTGATGCGGTCCGTATCGAGCCGGCTGGAGATGCGAAACGCCTGTTTGTCGTGTGCGATTAAATCAGGGCCGCCGGCCAGGTTCTTGACATAGCCGTCCTCTTCAGAGCTGTAACCCGCCAGGCGAACAGCGAACTGGTCGCTCATCGGGAAATTCACGGCGCCTTCGAACACGCGATGATCGCGTTCGCCGATATCGATCTCGGCGTACCCGTCAAGTTCTTCCGTATTCGCTTTGGTGGTGATGAGGTTCATGGCACCACTGACGGAATTGCGTCCGAACAGAAATCCCTGCGGGCCGCGCAATACCTCTGCACGTTCGAGATCGTAGAGACTCAGGACCGCGGAGCCGTTACGACCCTGGTACAGACCATTCTTGTATACGCTGACGGACGGGTCACCGCCATTGCCAAAGTCAATCGTTCTGATGCCGCGAACGCTTACGTAGTCGAGGAAACTGTCTTTGGTATTCCCCGTTACGCCCGGCGTGAATGCAATCAGATCTTTTACGTCGTCGAGATTCACCTCTCGCATGAAGTCGCCGGACATGGCGGTGATGGCAAGCGGTACATCCATGACCGACTCCGCCCGCTTGGTGGCGGTTACGATGATCTCCTCGAGCTCTTGCGCCTGCAGTGGCGAGGCGGCAGTGCCTGCGATGAGCGCCGCTGAAACGGCTTTGGCCAGCAGGGTTCGTCTGGGTCGAAGGCTTTCTGAGCGGGTGGGGAACGTTGAACCTAAAGTTGAAGGATTCTCCGGCGTCGGAAAATCCGCATTATTTGCTGCCATCAGGCCCCCGTGAAAGCTCGCCCATCCGGGCAGGAGTGATCGGCAGAAAGCCTACGGTACGGTCGCAGTTTCCGCAATAGCGCCGGCATATCGTGCAATGAACGCACATGCAGCCGGGCTCGCCTATGTTTGTCCGCGACCCTGTCGCGCTCGCTCCGGAGGGCGGGCTCCTGCGCCGCAATAGCGCCCGATGTTTCCTACGAACGGATATCGACGCCGTGCGCCTGGAGAGTTTCGCGCATCGGTGCAAGTTGTTTTTCGTAGCGACGCCAGCGAGCGATCGAACGGGTGTGGACGGGTTGGCGTACCTGTACGGAGCTGGCTGTCGTTACCGCGCCTTCCTGTGCATGAAACTGCAGACAGGCCTCTTCCCAGGGAAGCTCGAGATACCGGACCAAGTCCCGCGCGCATCTCTCCAGGTGGCACGCCACATCCTCGTATGCGATTTCAAAAAAACGGCCGGGAAACCGCTCCCTCCAAAGCGCCGTCAGGTGGCGGTAGCGCGCATGGTGCCTCGCCATTTCCCGCTGGTCGTAAGAGTGCGGATAGGCGTCCGCGAACAATTGCTTGTAACTGGCAAAGGAGGCGTCCAACGGATCGCGCAGTACGTGCACGATCTTCGCGTTTGGCAATGCTTTCAGGATCAGCGGAATGTAGAGGAAGTTCGACGGCAGTTTGTCTACGAAGCGCGGCAAGCTGCCGCGCACCGTCCGCGTCGAGGTCATATAGGCATTGCCGAGCTTCTCTCCGTCTATTTTCGCCGCTTCTTCGACCAGCTTTGCCGAAAAGCGCTTGGGCTCGCGATAGTTGGAGAGTCGCCTGATGCTGGTGCCGAACTGACGCAACTCTCCTGCTGAATGCACCTGGGAATGGCTCGTGATGATCCGTTCAACAAGCGTCGTGCCCGTCCGAGGCTGGCCGACGATGAAAATCGGCGACGGATCGGGGTGCCCCGGTCGCTGCCGTTGCAGCCAGTCCGGCGTGTAGATTCGCGACAGCGCCTCGTACATCCGAATTTCCGACTCCTCATTGAACTCGACGGTCTGCTTGCGCGCCGACGCTCCTCGCTCGAACGCTTCGAATGCCTTGTCCCATTCCTCGAGATCCTCGAGTTCCTTGCCCAGGGCGTAATTCAGGAATGCGGACGCCTGCAGGCTTATACCCGGGACCTTGGCGAGCACGTTGAGCTCATCGACGTGCCTGCGGTCCGTCGCCTTGCGCAGGCCGGACAGTATCCAGTGCGCGTTGGCGTTTGCCGGCTGCAATTTCAGTACATCGTGAAGTTCGGCTTCAGCCTGTTCCAGGTTTCCGAGAAACATTTGTGTGTTGGCGTGATTGACCAGAAACGCGACCTGCCGCGGCGCCTTTGCGACTGCCTTCGAGTACCAGGCAAGCGCCTCGTGCTGCTCGCCGAGCATTGCGTGTACGGTACCGATAAGATCCTGAACGGCCGGATTGCCGTCCTCGTACTTGACGGCATTCTCCAGCGCGAGATCGGCACGGTTCGGCTGGCCCGCAGCCATGAACAGTTTCGCCATATGAGCCCAGGCGGCGCCGTGCCGCGGCTGCAGCTTCGTCACGGAACCGAAGGCGCTGACGGCAGCCCACGTCTGCTTCAGTTCGAGCGCGATCAGGCCGACAAGAAAATGGCCTTCGACCAGGTCCGGCTTTGCCGCAAGAAGCCGCCGGCAGCATTCCGACGCCTCGTTCAGCCGGTTGGCCGCCAGCAGGGCGAAGCCTTCCTGGAGGGCGTCGCGCATCCAGCGCGCGGGTGGATCGGTTGCAGCCACTATCGTTCCGCCCAAAAAAACTCGATTCCCGGGTCCATCCGCCTTATGGTACCGCCCCGTGAGAATACCGGCGCGGGAACAACAGGAGAATTGCAGTGGATATCAGGGGGGGCAGGATGATTTTTCGCTCGGGTGTACGGGCAGCAGTCTTTTATACGGTGCTGGTCACTGTTCTGCTGGTTGCAGCAGCTCTTTCCTGGCTGCGGTGGGACGCCCGGCAATCGCGGGACGGCTGGTTTGCCGAAAGGCACGGGCAGATCCGGTCTGCCGCCGTCGTACCGATCGATGCAGGCGAAGGACAGGCCGCTCAATCGGTACGCCTGGAATCCGATTCGGGTCTGGAAGTTTTCCTGCGTGTCATTCGCGATACCGCCATCGATAACCCCTTGCCCGTACTGGTGGTGCTCGGCGGACATCGAACCGGCAGTGCTGCCGTGGAACTTTTCGGTGAGGTCGGCCAACGTGCGGTCGTGGCCCTCGACTATCCTTACCACGGGCCGCAGCGCATTGCCGGGACGATGCAGTTTGCGAAGACGCTCCCGCTTATACGCCAGGCGTTCCTAGATACGCCGCCTGCCGTGTCGCTCGTCGTGGACTGGCTTTACGATCAACCGTGGGTCGACCGGAGCCGGGTCCTGATGGTCGGCGCAAGCCTCGGGGTGCCGTTTGCCGCCACTGCAGCCGCGAGGGACGAGCGACTGTCCGGCCTGCTTCTGGTTCACGGCGCAGCGGACAACCGCCTCTGGCTCGAAAAAAACATCGCGCGTCGAATGGACCTCAAGCTCCTGCAACCGGCGACCGCAACCGTTCTGCACTGGCTCGCATACGGCCCCGTCTTCGACACTGAAGAACACGTCGCCGAAATGTCTCCAAGGCCGGTGCTGATCGTCGGAGCACGCGATGACGAGCGCACGCCCGTGGGTCAGACGGAAGTACTTTTCGATGCTGCACGCGAACCGAAAATGCTGCGCTGGACCGAGGGCCGGCATGTCGAACCGGGCCGCAGTGAAATCGTCGACGATCTGCTCAGAATCGCCGATGAGGAACTGCCGTTTTTCGAGCTGGATAAGGAACGCTCCAGCCGTACGGGAGCGTGAACCTCGGCTGATCCCGGGGTCGCCGTCACTACGATGCTCGACATCTGGGATGCGTCAAAAGAAGTGCCGGCCAGAGCCGGCACTTTTTTATGCGGAGTTTCGCTTTGCCTACTCGAAGACCTTGGTCACATTCAGGAAGTAGCGACGACCGAGCCAGTCGTATTGCGAATAGAACGCCGCCTGGCCCTGCGTGTTGACCTCGCCGAGATCGAGCGTCGTCAGCTGCGGCGGGTCCTCAGCGAAGGCGTTCGCGACACCCAGAATCGCCTGCAGCCCGTAATCGGAAAATTCGCGTGTTACCGAGAAGGAGTGGTAGGTCACCGTGTCGGCATCCAGCACCACCCGCACGGTTTCGCCCCGATAGGTGGCGGTGTTGCCGCCGAAGCTCTCGTAGTTGTCGGCGTCTCCGATAATGTTGGCGCCCCAGAAAAACGACCAGTCCTGAAGGTCATAGGTCAGGTTCAGGCGGCCGACCCAGTCGGGATGTCCCAGTTCGCCGGTGAATTCTTCAACGGTGTCCTCGAACAATGCCTTCTTGTCCTCGGTCTGGAAGGTGTGCTGTGTTTCAAACGTCAGACTGCCGGGACCGACCTCCGTCCGATATAGCGCGGACACGTCCCAACCCCGATTTCGCTGTGTCGCGATGTTGATGAAGCTGTCATCGATGTTGTCGATGCCGCCGTCGAATCCGCGCCGCTCCCACAGATCGCATAAAGGATCCGTAGGAAAGAACTCGGAGTTGTAACAGCCCCTGACAATCTGATCAGCGCCTAATTGATCTACCTCATCCTTGACCTCAATGTCGAAATAATCGACGGACAGGCTGAGGTCTGCGAACTCGGGGGTCCAGATAAGTCCCGCAGTCCTGGACGTCGACGTCTCCGCCTCGAGCAATCCGAAGTTGCCACCGGAGATGATGGTGGCGGACACACTGCCGCCGCCGAAGTCCGGCGCGATTCCGTCGGCCGCGCAATTGTTGGCGATCCGCTGCGGGATGTTGCCGGCATCTAAATTCGACTGCCACTGGATGCAGGGATCGATGAAGCGCTGTTGCAAAAAGCTGGTCTCGTCGGCGAGATAGAGTTCGAACAGCGCCGGCGAGCGGAAAGACGTGCCCCTGCTCGCCCTGAAGCGCACTGAATCGATGATCTGCCAGTTGAGCCCGACCTTGTAGGTCGTATCGTCGCCGTAGGATTCGACGTCGGTGTAGCGGGTGGACGCATTCAGCGATAAGTTCTCGAAGCCGCGCCGATCCGAGATGATCGGCACGATCAGTTCGCCGAACACGGCAACGGTTTCGTCGTCGCCCTCGGTAATGCCTGCCGTCGATGAGCCCCATGCATTTCCGGCAAGGGTAGTTTCACCCGGCACATCGCGAATTTCGTCGTGCTGGTAATGAACGCCGACTGCAGTGGCCACGGGCCCTGCCGGCAGTTCGAAGATATCGCCGGTAACAAAAGCCTCCACCGACCATTGGTTGTATTCGGTGTTGCCGGTTTCCTGTCCGAAGAGGAATTCACGAACCTCCGGCGAGACGTTGCCTCGCATGAGTTCCGGGTCGAGCCACGGTATATCGACGCAGGGAGCGCCGCGTACAGGGCTGGTCTGGCCGACACACGAGCCGGCGCCTGAACCCCCGAATATATTGCTGAATGGGCTGATCGCGTCGTCAAATATCTGGTCGCTCGTGTACTCGCCATCCGACGTGCTGTACTGGTAAGACAGATCCCAGCTCCAGGATTCGGTAAAGGTGAGTCCGCCGCGCAGACCGGCCACGAAACGCTGATAGTCCACCTGGATCATATCGTCAGCGTGGTCGGTAATCGGCGTCGGGCTAAGCCACTGGGCGCCAGTCCAGCCGGCACTCAAGGGATTGCCGGCAAAAAAGTTTTCGTTGTAGATATAGCTCCAGTATTGCCGATAACCGTTGGACTTCGTTTCACGCCGGTTCAACAATACTTCAGCATAAGCAGTGAGATTTTCAGTGACATCAAATTCACCCTCGCCGTAGAAAGTCGTGCGCTTGATTTCCGGAATGAGGGAGGACGCGTCCTGGAAGGGATGATCAGAATTCGTCACACCGTCCGATGTACGATCGTAACCAACCGGGAACCAGCCCGGCGGGGTTACCAGGAAGTCGGGATTGTTCGGGTCGACGGCATATCCCGGGATGTACTGTCCGAGGTCGCCGTCGTAATCGAACTGCGCCAGAAGATTGCCGGTTCCCGGCACGTTACCGCCCGGTCCCTGGTAATCGTAAATCCAGACGTGTCCCCACGACAGGTCAGAGCAGTGCGGCGTGCCGGTACGCGGATCGATGACGTCGCGCCGCTCGCCGGTATCCGGATCGAAGATGTACTGCTCGCCGCAACTGAAGTAGTCGCGATCGCCCTTGGCCAGTTCTTCGTGCTTGTAATGGTCCGCAACGACACGGAAATTGCCACGCGAAAAGCTTTTCCCATAGGTAGCGCTGAGACGGTATTCTTCGCCGCCACTATCGGCGGTTTGCGACGTGTAGGCATCGAAGGTCGCGCCGTCTTCCTTCCTGGTGATGATGTTGACCACACCGGCAACGGCGTCGGAGCCATAGATCGAGGACGCTCCGTCCTTCAGGACTTCAATGCGTTCGATAGCGGCGAGCGGGAGCACGTTCAGATCAAACGACGACACGCCGCCTCGTGTGCCCGCGGGACCTGCCCTGCGTCCGTTCAACAGCGTGAGCGTGCGGTTGGCGCCGAGCCCGCGCAGGGACAGTGTTGACGCGCCGATACCGCCGTTCTGCACGAAGGCCGTCGAGGTCGCGGTAGTCACCTGCGGCGCGCCGGCGGCCACCGTGGTCGACTGCAGAAGGCCCGCGATGTCGCCAAAGCCCTGGACGGAGGCACGCTCCGTGAGTACAACGTCCATCGGCTCGGAACTGGTGAAGACGTCCCTGCGAATGCGCGAGCCGGTTACAACGATTTCCTCAACCTCCTGTGTCTCTGCATCAGTTGCATTCTGAGCGAAGACCTGGTGGCTGAAACCCAAAGAGGTGGTCGCTAAGGCCACGCCGATAGCGCTCGCCAGCGGAGTCTTTTTATACATCATGATTCCCTTATGCTTGTCTTTGTGCTTGTCTTTGTTGTCGCCGTCTCGACACCGCCGGTCTTGTCTGTTTTTTACTACCGGCGTACTTCCCCGAAGCCGAAGCTTTCCCGCCCGAGGTTTGTGAGGCGATAGTACACGAAATTAATGAAAGCACGGCCTTGAAATTACGCTTCGGATTATGTCGCGGACAACAATGCCCTCCGGTGCAGTGCAGCATGCAACTGTTGCGCCTGGCCAACAGAATGCCACGTATACCGGCTGCAGTTCCCGCACGCGCACGGCGGGGGCTATTGCCGCAACGGCAGGGCAGGAAGGTACACTGCGCCCCTCGATGGGCGGGCTGATCTGCAAATGAGACCAAGACGGGTACTGATCGTCGGCGGGGGCTCCGCCGGCTGGTCCGCCGCGGCCTATCTGAATGCGGCGCTCAACCGCGACGGTGAAAGGGCTGCGGAGATCGCCTTGATCGAATCTCCCGACGCACCGCGAATCGGTGTCGGTGAGGCGACCATACCCAACATCAATCACGTCCTGTCCGTCATCGGCATAGACGAGCGGGAATTCATGATGACCGTCGATGCCACGTTCAAGCAGTCGATCCGTTACGTCGACTGGCTCTCCCGTCGCGGTGACTTCTATCACCACCCCTTCAGTCGCTATCGGCGGGTGCCGATAGACACGTCCGGGCGTGACTGGCTGATGAGCGACCGGTCGATTCCGTTCATGGAGACGGTGTCCGCGCAACCGGTCATCTGCGAACTGGGACTTGCGCCGAAGACGCTCGACGGCAAAAGCTTCGGCGATCCTCTCGTGTACGCGTTTCACATGAATGCGCTGAAATTCGCCGATTATCTTTGCGAGCACTCCAGGGCTCGCGGCGTCACGCACCATCTCGACCACATGGTCGACGCCGACGTGGCGGAGAACGGCCACATCGACGCCGTCATCACCCGCTCCGGCCGACGTATCGAGGCGGACCTGTTCGTCGACAGCACCGGGTTTGCCGCGTTACTGATCGAGAAGAAACTGGGCGTCGGCTTCACCGATTGCTCGCAGTGGCTGCTGTGCGACCGCGCCACGACCATGCACGTCCCCTACGAGCAGCACTACCCCGGCCATGTGCGCCCGTACACAACAGCAACCGCGCTGTCAGCGGGATGGGTTTGGGACATTCCACTGCAGAGCAGCCGCTCCCTCGGGTACGTACATTCAAGCGCGTTCATCGGCGACGAGCAAGCAGAAAAGGAACTGCGCGAGTTCGAGGGCAGCCACGCACACGAACTGCCGTCGCGCGTCGTCAGGTTCAAGGTCGGACTGCGGCAAAAGGCATGGACGGGGAATTGCATCGCGATCGGGCTTGCCGGCGGTTTCATCGAGCCGCTGGAGTCCACCGGCCTTTACCTCAGCCATCTTGCCAGCGTCATGCTGGCCGAGTATTTCCCGCACACGGACGACATGGCGCCGATGGCGATGCGATTCAACCGCGTCATGGCCAACCGTTTCTACGAAATTCTCGACTTCATCAACATGCACTATTGCCTCAGCCGGCGAACCGACACGGCCTTCTGGCGGGAAGTTCGCAAGCCCGAACGCGTGACGGACCGGCTCAGGGCGAAATTCGACTATTGGCGTATCAAGCCGCCGTCGCGCTCCGACTTCGAGGACCCGTTCTTTCCCGGACAGGGCGACGCGCCCCTGGCGAGCGCGGGCTTGCCCGGCGATCACCGAAGCCCCGTGGATACCGGCGGGCTGTGGAATCATGAAAGCTATGAAGCAATCCTCTACGGAATGAACTGGCTGGAGGCCGAAAGTGCCGCCTGGTTTGGCGAAGAGAGGCCAGCCACGCGTATTCGCGCGCGCCTCCTGGAAACGCTCAAGCTGGCACAGCAGCAACTTCCCCCGCACGATGCCTGGCTGAAGCAGTGGGCGGGCATGCATCCTTATGTCCGGACTCAAGCGTAAAAAATTGCTGATCGTCGGCGGCGGATCCGCTGGCTGGATGGCGGCCGCTTATCTTGACGCCGTGCTCAATCGCGATGGTCGCAAAGTGGTCGACGTCAGCCTGGTCGAATCGCCCGACGTGCCCCGCATTGGCGTTGGCGAAGCGACGATACCCAGCATCAATCACATCCTCGCCGCCATCGGCATTGAAGAGCGGGAGTTCATGCGTCGGGTTGACGGCACGTTCAAGCAGTCGATCAAGTTTGCGAACTGGCTGCACAACAGCGGCGACTACTACTACCATGCATTCACCCGGATCGTCCCCCAGCCGCTCGACACCTCGGGGCGACGCTGGCTCAGGAGCGATCGATCGATCCCGTTCATGGAAACGGTTTCGGCTCAGCCGGCTCTTTGCGAAAGCAATCTGGCGCCACAGATGCTGGGCCGCTGGGACTTCGGCGCACCGCTCACGTATGCGTTCCACATGAACGCGCTGAAATTTGCCGATTACCTGTGCGAACTGGCGACGTCTCGCGGAGTGGTGCACCACCGCGATCACGTTACCAACGTCGAGATTGCCGACAACGGTGTCGTCACCTGCATCAACACGAGGAGCGGCGAGCGGCTGACGGCCGACATGTTCGTCGATTGCACCGGTTTCGCCGGCCTGCTGATCGAAAAAGCACTGGGCGTCGGGTTCGTCGACTGTTCACAGTGGTTGCTATGCGACCGCGCCGTTACGATGCATGTTCCCTATGAACATCATTATCCAGGCTACGTGCGCCCCTACACCACTGCAACCGCTCTCTCCGCCGGCTGGGTTTGGGAGATACCCTTGCAGGACAGGCGCTCGCTGGGTTACGTGCATTCCAGCGCGTTTATCGGCGACGAAGACGCCGAGCGGGAAATCCGCACGTTCGAGGGCGCGCATGCCGCAGAGCTCGACTCCCGCCTCGTACGCTTCAAGGTTGGCCACCGCGCCAAGTCCTGGGCCGGCAACTGTATCGCCATCGGGCTCGCGGGAGGCTTTATCGAGCCGCTCGAGTCCACCGGCCTTTACCTGAGCGATCTGGCGACCGTGATGCTGGCCGAACATTTCCCGTACGGGGATGACATGGCGCCGCTGGCCTTTCGCTTCAATCGCATCATGGCCGATCGCTTTTACGAGATCCTGGATTTCATCAACCTGCATTACTGTCTCAGCCGGCGAGACGACACGGCGTTCTGGCAGGAAGTGTCGCGGCCGGAGCGCATCACCGAACGGCTCGAGGCGAAGCTCCGGTTCTGGCGCCTGAAGGCACCTTCCAACGTCGACTTCGAAGACCAGTTTTTCCCCGGGCAGCCGACCGTGCCGCTTCCCACCGCCGGTCTCCCTGGGGATCACAGACCTCCGATCGACACCGGCAAGCTTTTCACTCGTTCGAGCTATGAAGCGGTCATGTACGGCATGGATTTTCAGGGCGACGATTATCCGGAGCGGCACGGCGACTCGAGAGCGCCGAGTTCCGTCCACCGCCACGTCGCCGAGCGGCTGGCGATCGCGCCCCGCAAGCTGCCGCCGCACGATGTGTGGCTGCAGCGGGTCCTGGGCATGCAGCAATACCGCTCCTGATGCAGGAGCCGGGACCGTCTCCACGTCGCCCGTCTTCTCCGGTAGCTAAGCAGAGAAAACTGCCGACATACGCGACATACTAAGGAGCGCGCGTGCGGGAGAGTTCGTCGATGTCGTTCACACTCGCCCGCATGGCGGGCCACTACAGGGGATTTATCGTCAGGGCGATCTCGCCCAAGCCGTCGATGCCACCTTTGATGGTGTCGCCGTGCTCCAGCGGACCCACGCCGGCGGGCGTGCCGGTATAGATGAGATCACCGGGCATCAGTGCAAAGAGTGTGGACAGATCGGCAATGGCCTCCGGCACCCGCCAGATCATCTCGTCGAGATCGGCTTCCTGACGGAGTTCATCGTTGACCGCGAGCCAGATGCGACCTGCCGATGGATGCCCCACCCGGCCGACCTCGTGTATGGCGCCGATCGGCGCCGAGTGGTCGAATCCTTTGGCAGTGTCCCACGGCCGCCCGCCTTTCTTCGCCTCCGCTTGCAAATCCCGCCTCGTCAGATCGATGCCGACGGCATAGCCGAAGATGCAGTCTGACGCTTCCTCTACGGAGACATTCACGGCAGTCTGGCCGATGGCGACGACCAGTTCTATTTCGTGGTGCAGATCCGCGGTGCGTGTTGGATATGCAATGCTCGAACCGCTGGCGACAATCGCGTCGGCCGGCTTCATGAACCACAGAGGCTGTTGACGATCAGGATTGCCGCCCAGCTCACGTACATGGGCCGCGTAGTTGTGCCCGATGCAGTAAATGCGATGCACCGGGAAAAGCTCGTCGCCGCCAGTGACAGCCACGGAAGGTCGTGGAACTTCAAACATGCTTTGCGCCTTCTGTCGCGAGTTCCGCCAGACTATACAATACTCGCGGTCGCGGGCTCCGCATGCCAGTCACTCTCGTGCCTGTCGGACCTGATCGCTCTACGAAACTTCCGGGCACGTAATTGGCGTGTCGCACGTCGGTCGGCTTGCTGCGGCCGGAAAATTCCTGATGCACAGTTCCGCACTACATAATCGAAACTACCTGGTATACCTCGCGGGCAACATCGTTTCCCTGCACGGGGTGTGGGTGTATCGCGTCGCCGTTGGCTGGGAGGCGTGGCAGCTGACGCAATCGGAGTTGTGGGTGGGGGTGCTCGCGTTCACGCAGTTTTTTCCGATCGTGCTGTTCGGCCCCCTTTTCGGCGTTTTTGCAGATCGATTCGATCGTCGGCGGGCCTCGATCGTGATCAACTCGATCGGCACGCTGATCATGCTGCTGCTGGCGACGCTGATGTATCTGGGACTGGTGAACATCTACGTGCTGTGCCTGCTTTCGCTCATGCAGGGAGTCGCGGACGGCGCGCACACGCCGGTCCGCCTCGCGCTCGTCCCGAGCCTCGTGCAGCGCCACCAGCTGCAAAGCGCCATGGCGATCAATTCCATCGCCTTCAACCTGTCTCGTTTCATCGGTCCGGCCATCGCGGGTGTGCTGATTGCAACCCTCGGCGTTGCTTCGGCAATTGCGTTCAACGGCTTTTCGTACATCGCCATTCTGGTCGCGCTGTTCGTTATCAGGATAAGGCCGTTTCGGCAGAGTGCCGAGGCGCGCAGCAACGTCCTCGGCGAACTCATGGTTGGTGTGCGTTATGCGATGGCGCAAACGTCCGTGCGGCAACTGCTAGGCCTCGTGGCAATGACTTCGTTCTTCGGCAGAGGGCCGCTCGAGCTGTTGCCTGCATTTGCAGAGTCTGTGTTCGATCGCGGCAGCACCGGACTCGCGATGTTGACATCCTCGGCCGGCGCGGGCGCCATCGTCGCCGGCGTGATCATATCGAGAGGGCTTTTTCGTCTGCGTATCCGTTATATCGCTGTCGGGATCGCGGTGGCCGCCTGCCTCATCGTCCTGCTGGGGGTCGCGCCGTGGTTCTGGCTCGGCCTCACTATCGTCGCGGGCCTCGGCTTCATGCTGACACTGTGCGGGGTCGGCGCCCAGGTGCTGCTGCAAACTCTGCTCGACGACGAACTGCGTGGAAGGGTCAGCAGCCTGTGGGGCATGATCGCGTTCGGCGGGACTGCTTTCGGCGGCCTGGTCGTCGGCGCGATCGCGAGTGTGTGGGGGTTGCCTTCCACGACGATGGCGATCGGCGCCGTCTGCATTCTTCTCACGCTGCGAATCTACGCTCGGCGGCTCGCCCTGAACCGGCCGGCATGAGGTTTCGGCGGGTTTTTAGCCGCATTCGTTACGTGTTAATTTGTAGCCTGTTCACCCGGAAGGCAGACTGCCATGGTTCAAACCTGTTCCCAGATGCTGGAACTCGGTACGGAAGCGCCCGAGTTTTCGCTGCCGGATCCTGACGGCAAGCTGTGGTCGCCAGGTGATGGCGCCGACGCCTACCTGATCATGTTTATCTGCAACCACTGTCCGTTCGTGAGACACGTTCGCAGGCAGCTGGCACAACTTGGTGAGGATTACGCGGCGCGCAACGTTGCGGTAGTCGCAATAAACAGCAACGACTTTGACGCGTACCCGGACGACAGCCCGACGAAAATGCTGGAGGAGGCGAAGAACTGGGGATATGGATTTCCCTATCTCGTCGATGAGGACCAGAGCGTCGCAAAAGCCTACCGCGCGGCATGTACGCCGGATTTCTTTGTCTTCGACGGCGACAGGCGTCTAGTGTATCGCGGACAGCTCGACGACAGCCGGCCATCCAACGGCAAACCGGTGACCGGCAGGGATGTCCGTGCGGCACTCGATGCGGTACTGGAGGGAAAACAGGTGTCCCAGGGCCAGACCCCCAGCATTGGCTGCAATATCAAATGGCGCCCTGGAAACTCGCCGGATTACTTCGGCTGATGCGTTGGCACCGCCGGAGCCCGTCAGTGGCGGCGTCTGACGGTCTGTGAGGCCGTACGCTTCCGTTCAAGGCACGCCATGAGCGAGATCGGCGTAAGGGAACCCGGCTGCATCGGGTTCCTACTGATGGTCGCGGGAAATGGTGTCGGTCCAGGTTTTTTCACGCAACTTTTCGCCATCTTCGAACAGGCGGCGCGTGTATTCATAGTAAAAGTTGTCGACGTCACTGCGGAAGGACAGTTCGGCTTCCCAGATCAGCACGCGATTTTCAAGCCGTACCTCCATGCGATGGCTACCGATTACGGAGGTGTTTTCCGGCGCCTCATCCGACGCGCGATGCTCGATGGTTTCGCGGTAGAACTCGGTCCCCCATGGATAGCGACTGCCGCCGGAGTTCGTTGCCACCACCGTGACTTCGCCCGTCTGCGGATTGCGGTCGACCGAGGATATTTCGCCGTACCCGGAACTCGTGCCGGCGTCGAGCGTGTCGAAGCCCGGCAGCGCAGGATCGTCTGCCGGCGGCAGAAAATCCGGTGCGG
>Ga0299913_10000538_pt1 | contig 24619 bp, 26 predicted proteins | sample RVTome_9_FD_201360 | JGI IMG/M metagenome (GOLD analysis project Ga0299913, IMG submission 201360) | Soil microbial communities from uranium-contaminated site in the Upper Colorado River Basin, Wyoming, United States - RVT155D38 (version 2) ... | reverse complement strand
CGGGCGTTCGGCTATGTGCTTCGACACGACTACGCGGTGGGGCCCCTGGAAGGGAGGCTGGCCGGCCAGCATCTCGTAGGCGACAATGCCCAGCGCGTATAGATCGCTTCGGCCATCGATCTCCTCCCCCGAAGCCTGCTCCGGGCTCATGTAGACTGGCGTGCCTACGGCAACGCCTTGACCCGTGCTCGAGCCGCTGGCCTCCACGGCGACGGCGCGTGCAATCCCGAAATCGGCCAGGAGCGCGCGGCCGGTGGTCTCCTCCAGCAGCACGTTCTCCGGCTTGACATCGCGATGGACCACCCCGGCCCGCCCTGCGGCATCGAGGGCGGCGGCAAGGTCCGAGACGATCCGGGCAACCTCAGCCGGTGAGAGCCGGCCCTGACGGATTAGCCGCTGGCGCAGGCTCTCGCCTGCCACTTCGTCCATGACGTAGTAAAGGATGCCCTGGCCGCTACCAGCCGAATGAACTGCCACGATGTTCGGGTGACGCAGCCGGGCGATGGTTCGCGCCTCGGCCAGGAACCGGCGGGTGATCGACTCGTGGGGGGCCAACTCCGGATGAACGGCCTTGATTGCCACTTGCCGATCCAGCGTCGTGTCAGTGGCGAGGAATACGACTCCCATGCCTCCGCGTCCCAGCTCCCGCTCGAGCCGGTACTGCGGCCCGAGCGCGGCTTGGAGGGCGGCAAATAGATCGATGGTCGTATCGCTCACGTCAGAGACCGTTGAGGGTGGAATAAAGAATACACCCGCTCTGCGGCCCGGCCATACCACCCGGGGGAGTACAATCGCGCAACGACCGGAATTGGATGCTCCAGGTCGTCAGAAGGTTGCCGTTGCCCACCGAACCAGGGTGAACGCGTTTTTTTACCTGACGAGGGCGCGCTTCGTCTCGTTTCGGATTTAAACTGGATTGACGGGCCAGCAGTAACCTGCCGCACGACCTACCGAGAGGACAGCGTGCGCTTTGGCTCAGGGGATGGGAACTCGCCGATGATCGCCACGGTCCTGCTGCCGATGGAGCGTGCGCGGGTCGATGCCGCAGGAAGCGGCTGCTTCGCACTGATGCACCGCGACTCACTCCCCGACGCGGTGCGAATGGTGCGGGAGCGGCCGGTGGACGCCGTGCTCCTGTCGGTACATCGATGTGGTCCGGAGCAGGTCGAGGCGGTGAGCCACCTGGTCCGGGAGTTCCCGGGCATTCCGACCGTGGCCCTGGTCTCGCAACACGACTCTACCTCTACCGAAATGTTGCTGCGCCTGGGAGCATCAGGAGTCCGCCAGGTCGTGGATGTCACTTCGCCCGCCGGCTGGAGCAGGCTCCGCCAGGTGGTCGGACAGCCGGCTACCCGGGCGGTGGCGCGGATCCAGGGACCTATCCTCGATGCCCTGGCCGAGGCGCCAGCGGATACCAGACTCTTCCTGGAGGCGATGATCCGGTTGGCGCCGGATACCCCTACCGTCACCAATCTGGCCCAGCGTCTGTATGTGCGGCCGAGCACCTTGATGTCCAGGTTTTCCAGGGCTGGACTCCCCTCGCCCAAGAACTACCTTGCCGCTGTCCGCCTCCTCCATGCGTCCTTTCTCTTCGAGGCAGCCGGTCTCTCGGTGGCAGATGTCTCCTATCGTTTGGAGTACTCTTCTCCCCAGAGCTTTGGGCGGCATCTTCGAGCAATGCTGGGCGTCACTGCCCTCGAATTTCGCAGGCGATTTCCGTTTCCGACTGCCCTGGAGCGATTCGTAGAGCTCATGATCACTCCATACCTCCAGGCATGGAGCACATTTCATCCGCTCGCCCCCGGATTCGGAAATCAGGAGGTAAGGACCCAGTAACGAGGTCATACGATGAAGCCGGCCACTGAGCAGCCGGCTTCATAAGTCAGACTCACCGGGTATCAGGGGATGTGGCAGCTGGCTAGGCCTTGCTTCTCCAGATAGCGCTGGTGGTATTCCTCGGCCCGATAGAACGTGGAGGCAGGAGTAATCTCGGTGACAATGGGCCGGGAGAATTTCCCGGATGCGTTCCAACGCTCCTTGGAGGCGAGGGCCGCGCCCTTCTGGGCTTCACTGTGGTAGAAGATCGCCGAGCGGTATTGCGTGCCATGATCCGGACCCTGGCGATTCAGGGTGGTGGAGTCATGACTAGTCCAGAAGACATTGAGTAGGTCGTCGTATCCGACCGTAGCCGGGTCATACGTGACCTCGACGACTTCGGCGTGACCAGTCCGTCCCGTACACACATCCTTGTAGGTGGGGTTTGCAACCGTGCCGCCCAAGTAGCCGGCTGTGGCATCGATTACCCCCGGCACCTTCCTGAACGCCACCTCAACTCCCCAGAAGCACCCGGCGCCGAAGGTGGCTTTCTCCAACTGCGTCATGTTCCCCCCTATTGAGTCCTGTCACTCCCCAACGGTTGGCTGCCGGGGATCGTTCCCGCTCAACTCCACCCCATTCGGTGACGGAGCGAGGTTATATGCGCAATGTGGTGCCGGCCATGCCAGGCGTACAAGGCTAAAGCCTCATTGAGCGTGAAGATGCGCCCGTGCTCCGGGTGCCTGAACCGGCGCTCGAAGTCGCTCTGATCCAGCTGGCGCAACAGCATCAGCCAACGTTGGTGGAGATTTTCGAGCAGGGCCAGAGAAGGCTCGATGTTCCCTCTGGTCGCATCCGGCAGCTCCGCCCAACGTCCTTCCTCGTACGGCTTGATCGTTGGTTCCTGCTCTGTCAGCGCCAGCTTCATTCGGGTGTACGCGTTGAGGTGGCTGTCGGGCAGGTGATGAACCACCTGACGAACTGTCCACCCGCGGTCGCGATACTGAGTATCGAGCTGCGCTTCGTTCAGTCCGGCCACTGCGGCACGCAAGTCAGCGGGCGCCGCGGCGACTTCGCCGAGCCGCTGCTCGCGCCGGCCGGGGCTCGTATCTCCGTCGAATTCAAACCGTCCGATCGGATAACGCAGGTCCAAGGCGCTTTCTGGCTGGCTCATTAATCCCCGGCCATATCGGCGCTGCGCGCCTTTCCGGACGCGTGAGGGGCTCCATCAGGTGTCTCACCCCGGAACTCGAAGTGCTCTTCACGCAGGACGCGGTCCTGAAGTGGAGCCTCAGAGATCTCCAGCAGAAGGAGCCGGGCCAGAACCGCTTCAGCCACCCGGGCGGCAGGCTCCCACTGGCCAGGTGTAAGAGTCGGATAGAGGTCTGCGTATTCGGCCTTCAGCCGGGCTTCGCGCATGCTTCGATCCTACCTCGGCGCCCGGTAACGCGCCATACTGTCAGACTCTCCCGGTGTACCCGGTAGACGGTCCGACCGTCTTGCGAAGCAGGATCTCAGAGTGGCCCTGTACGATAAAATCGGGAAGCTCGCCTACGACATGGTAGCCGAGGCGGAGGTATAAGCGGCGCGCCGCATCATTGAATGAAGACACGCACATGAAGATGTTGGGCGAGACCCGCAGTATTCGTTCTTCAGCGAATTGCAGCAGCCTGGTGCCGAGCCCCCGGCCCCGGCACGACGGATCGATGCAGACCGTCTGTATGTAACCCACAAACGCGCCGGTCATGCACAGAATGAGAAACCCCGCGAATCGGGTCTCTTGGCGTGCGACGTACACCTCGCGGCTGGGATCCTGAATCACTCCCAGGCAGGTCTCGTAGCTTCGCCCCAGGGTGATCCATGGCTCCGACGACGCCATGAGTCGGGCGCAGGAACGGACCTCGTCCTCCCCTTCGAGCGCGGAGATGGAAAGATCCATCCCGGCGTTTGTCGTCTGATGGAGCACGGCTCAGGTTCCCAGCGCCTCTCGCACCAGCGCGGCCGCCTTTGCCCGAGCGTCGGGGGAGGGATTTCGCAGTATGCCAATCTTCCGCATCAGATTACGGACTCTGCGGTAAAGGTCGGAGATCACGTGGCCGCGCGGCATGTCTGCCGTGCGCGGCAGTAGCAGGAAATGAACGTGCCGAATCCGCTCGTTGAACGAGACCGCGTATATGCGCTCGGCCACCACGACGCGATCCAGGGCCAGCACTGCCGATCTCAGCAGTGGTCCCAAAGCTCCGGCTTCAGCCGGGGTGAGCTCGGCCAGGGATTCACAGTGACGCCGCGTCTTGAGGATCAGCTCTCCGGGATCTGTGTACTGCCCCGTATGGTGGCTGAGGAACCAGAGACCATCATCGAGGATCACCCCGCCTGGTGCCGACAGATCCCCGGCAATCTCCGCACAGGCGCTGCAGCGCTGCTCCGACTTCGCCCCGGATATCATGCTCCGAGAGTGGTTCCTTCCTTCAGGACCCAGACTTTGGTGGCAAAGAAAAGCCGGATCATCGCGAGGTGATCGTTTGCCGTGACCAGTACCACCAAGTCCTGGCCATCGTTGCCGCGTGTGGTTCTCACCGTTTCTTTCTTCCGCATCCTGCCCTTGAGGGGATCGAACCACGGGGGCAACTGGCCACGCTCATCGGCTCGAACCACGTCTCTGCTTTTCACTCCAGTGGGGTCAGCCAGCGCTACCTTGCAATACCACTTGCCTCGCGCATCGCCCCGGGTAGCCGGCAGGAAAGTGAGAGAACGGTCGGGCAGCTCCGCCCACACTTTCACGTTGGGGGTGGTGCGGGGTCGCACCTCGACCCGGCCGTCGCGGCCCGCCGGGGTCCTCACCAGGAACTCCCACTGATTACGTGACGGGAAGTTCTCGTCCCGCACCAGATAGCTTCGCTCCGTACCCGAGACCGGACTTCCGCCGAACGTCCAGGTGGACGCCCGCTCCTCACCGCCGCTCACCTTCACTTGGTCAAGCCGGTACCGTGTTCGCCTTGCCATAACGGCCTCCTCGAGCGGTGACCCAGGGCTGTTACGCGGGCAACAATGTCAGCGTGGTTCGGCTGGCCTCTCTCCAGAAAGCGCGATCTCGCCATCGAGGTGGAGCACAGGCAGAACGTTGGGAATGCTCAGCGTGGCGCTGACCGGCAAGACCTCATTGCCACGAAGTGTGCCCTGCCGGAGTGCGGCCGCGACCGATTCTTCGATCTCTCGCTGTGCCGTGACGCCGAAACGCTTTAGGAACTTTCGCAGCTCCAGGTTGAATACATCCTGGTCCATGGGTCCTCCTGAAGGTCGGGCCGGACGGGCTACCGTGGTCCCGGCAGGCCGCAGCCGGCAGAGATCCGCATTCGGTGGGTGGCAAAAGTGCGGTAGGCCCAATCGAATCCATGGCTGAGCACGGGCACTCGCGAGAGCAGATAGAGCGGATAGGCCCACCAGATGCGGCGCAGGAGGTAGCGGTAGACATTTGGTCCCGAGTGCAGCCGGCCATCACGTTCGAGAAGCCGGATCTCCTTGACCAGATCGCTGCGCTTCAATCCGGTCCGTTCCTCTACCCAGGGGCTCTGCAGTGGGGCGACGGCCAGGCCATATCGTGTCAGAGCAGGGGCCCAGGAAGGAACCCAACGGCTACAGATACCGCAGTCTCCGTCGTAGAGGACCCAGCCGGTACTCGGCTCGGGTGCTGCGCCGCCTGCCGGTCGGTGAGGCATCTTCAGTCGCTCAGCGCTCGCCGAGCCACCTGAAGACGCTCGCTCTCTACCCACTGGAGCTGTTCCAGCGCGCGATTCATGAGCCGGCCCAGGTCGAGCGACTGCAAATCCGGCTTCCGGTCACGAGCTGCCTCCAGTGCGCGCCACAGCGCCAGCTTCCCTTGAATTCCCAGACCGAGAGTTTCCAGCGCCTCCAGCCATTGCAGCTCTCCGCCCTCGGGGTGATCGAGCTTGAGCTTGGCTTCACCCAGCTTCTCTGTGAGCCACGCCGCAGCCTTCCGAAACTTACTCTCGCTGCCACCGATTTCTCTCAGGAGCTCCCGCAGGACAGTCTGATCTTCCTCGATCTCCGAGCGTAACCTGGAGAGTAAGGCTTCCCTCCCGGGGTTATTCGAGAGCTCGCGGAGGTGATCCACCAGTTCGATGGCCGCCACCGAGCCTGCCAGGTGATCGTTGAGATAGGTCTTGTAGACTTCGAGGCTCATGGACGAAGCCCGAGCTCGGATGCGTTGGTGAGGGTCACTACCCTGCGTCCGTCTTCTTCGAGAACTGCCTTGCCGCCTTCTTCCCTGTCGACCACTGCCAGAATACCGAGCACTTGGCCGCCCGCGTTCTCGATCGTGGTTACCGCCTGGCGGGCGGAACTGCCCGAGGTGATCACGTCCTCTACCACCACAACCGTGTCGCCTGCCCTGAAGTTTCCCTCGATCGACCGCCCGGTGCCGTGAGTCTTCGCTTCCTTTCGGACGCTGAAGGCGTCGATCTGCGCGTCCGTCTGGAAACTCGCGGCGGCAATGGCATAGGCCACGGGGTCGGCGCCCAGTGTCAACCCGCCGACTCCGGTCGGGTGCCACCCCGCTTTTCTGATTGCCTCCCAACCCATACGACCAATCAGGATCAGGCCGGCGGCCGACATCGTAGTCGGCCTGCAATCTATGTAATAGGAAGACCGCTGGCCCGAAGCCAGCAAAAAATCTCCACGCTTGACGGAGCGCGACAGGAGGAGGCTGCGCAGTAGGTCATGATCGGTCACGCCCCGCCTTTGCGAAACAGCCCGGTGAGGAAGCCGCCACGCTTCGGCGCCTCCGCTCGAACCGCCATGCAGAAGGCCTTGGCGAATTCGTCGACCGTCTTGAAGCGTTTCGACAAATCCCGTTCCAGGCCCCGCATTACAGCGGCTTCCACGGCGGGAGGGAAGCGTAGCCCCTTACACGCTTGATTAAGCGGCACAGGGGTTTGCGTTAGTAGTTGCTGAAACAACTCCCTGGGGCTCTTCCCGGTGAACGGCAGGGCGCCGGTGAGTAAGTAGTACGTAATGGTAGCCAGGCTGTAGACATCCGCCTGTTCCTTTACTAGCTCTCCACTCAGGGTCTCAGGCGCGACGTACTGGAGCGTTCCCACGAAAAACCCGGCACGGGTGAGCCGCTCTTCCGGACTCGCATCGGAGTCCCTCGCGATGCCGAAGTCCAGCAGCTTGGCCGTTTGCTCGGCCGGGTTGTACATGATGTTGGCAGGTTTGAGGTCGCGGTGGATGATTCCCGCTTGATGGGCGGTGCTGAGCCCGGCGCCGATCTGTTCGACGATCTTAGCCACCAGATCCGGTGCTAGATTCCCCGAGCGGTTCACGAATTCGGCGAGTGGCTCTCCTTCGGCCCACTCCAGGGCCAGATAGTGAAGCCCGTCGGCCTGGCCGTAGTCGTAGGCGCGCACGATGTTGGCGTGGCTGACGCGGGCGCCATACTCCGCTTCGCGGAGAAAACGTTTGACCGCGACAGGGTCTCCCGCCAGGCGCGAGCGAAGGATCTTCACTGCCGCCGTACCACGCTCCGGGTGCTCGGCGCGATAGACGGTCGCAGTACCGCCTTCGCCGACATATCGCTTGAGGTGGTATCCGGCGACAGTCCGACCGACCAACGTGTCTGTATTCATGCAGTGGCCAAGCTACTTAATCCAAGAGGAGGCAGCAAGTTGGAGTTGTCGGGCATGCCCCGCAATGCGCTTGACGCCTCTTGGCCAGGGTCACTAACCTTCGCCACACCGCAATCATGCAGGTCCACCGGCGGTTCTCTCAGGGGTATCTCATGCGTCGGCTTGTCATAGCGGTACTGGTCGGCGGAGCCGCCCTCGGGTGCGGAAGCTGGAAGCGTGTCGGAAGCGATGATGGCCCTGCTCCCGCCGACCAGCTCACGCAGCTCATGAACGTTTCCAGCTTCTATCAACGGCTCGGCCGCCTGGCCGCCGCCGAGCCGCTTCCCTTTGTGGGGACGGTGGCCTTTGCCGCAGGCCCGGGCGACTCGGTGATCACGGCTCTGGGACTTTCGCTCGAGAACCGCGCCCTGGCATTTCAGCGGGAAGGCAACCTGTTCGTCGCCCGGTATCGGGTCACCATCTCGTTCCAGCGCGAAGGCGCCAGGTCCGTGGACCTGGCCCGTGACGAGATAGTTCGGGTGCCGACATTCCAAGAGACAATGCGGGCCGAGGAAAGCATTCTTTTCCAGCAGATCCTGCGGCTCACGCCGGACAGGTACAAGGTGCAGGTGACGGTGCGCGATGCGGGCTCCACCGCCGAGAGTCGCGCCCAGGGCGAGTACACGGCGCCTTCCTTCGAATCGGGCACGACCTCCGCTCCTATTCTGGCGTACCAGGCAACCGGGCGCGGATCATTGACCGATCCGCTTTCGGTGGTGCTCAATTCTCGGGGGTCGGTTGGCTATGGCGCCGACACGCTGCTGGCGTACATCGAAGGCTATGATTTCACCGAGCCGACCACGGTCCCCTTCCGGGTAGAGGATGAGCAGCAGAACGTCATCTATACCGATTCGCTGCGATTCCGGGGTGGCAGAGAGGTTGAAAGCCAGGTGATCCGGCTGGCGCCCGATAGCATCTCTCTCGGTGAGCTCAAGCTGGAAGTGGGCACCGGAGATGCGCAGCGCAGCGCCTCGGCGCTGGTCTCCTTTTCCCAAGCCTGGGTGATCACCAACTTCGACGAGATGCTGGACCTGCTTCGATACTTCGGCGAGGACGCGCGGGTTAGCGCCATGCGAAAGGCTCCGGTCGCCGAGCGCTCCCGGCTGTGGCGGGATTTCTACGCCGCCACCGATCCCAACAAAGCCTCGCCCGAGAACGAAGCCTTGAACCAGTATTTCGGCCGCGTGAGCGCCGCCAATTCCCGCTTCACCGATGAAGGGACCACGGGCTGGCGCACCGACCGCGGGGAGGTGTTCATCGCCCTGGGTCCCCCCGACGAAAGCATCGAGACGAGCCCCGGCACCGCCGGCAGGGTCGTTCGCTGGACATATCTCAGCCATCGTCTGTCGCTGTTCTTTCAGGACGAGACCGGGTTTGGCCGGCTCCGGCTGACGCCTGGCTCCCGAGCGGAGTTCGAGCGGACGGTGAACCGGGTGAGGAGACAGAGTTAGCCGTCTTTCCCGTCCTTCCCGCCTATTTTCCATACATGCCGAACCACACTCCCCCGCAGCTCTTCCTGATAGACGGGTATGCGCTCATTTACCGCGCATTCTTTGCGATGATCTCGCGCCCGCTCCGGACCGCCAAAGGGGAGAACACCTCCGCAGCATGGGGGGTCGTGAATTTTCTGATGCGCCTGAGGGAGAAGTACCGCCCCGACTACGTCGCATGGATCAACGACGCGGGCACCTCATTCAGGGAGCAGCGGTACGCCGACTACAAGTCCACCCGCGAAAAGCTGGATAACGAGCTCCAGGCGGACTTCAACCGAGCTGTCGAGCGAATCTGCCAGCTACTGGAAGCGTTCGGAATTCCCCTGATCGCCATACGAGGGTATGAAGCCGACGACGTTATCGGCACCCTTGCCGCGGCCGGTGCCGAGCGCGGGCTCCAGGTGGTGATCGTATCAGGAGACAAGGATTTCTATCAACTGGTCGGTCCGAGGGTGGCCCTGCTCAACCCCGGTCGCGGAGGGCCGGCCGCGGTAGACGAGACCTGGGTAGACGAGCGCAACGCCTCTGAACGGCTCGGCGTCAATCCCGGTCAGGTGATCGACTTTCTCGCGCTGGTGGGAGATGCCTCGGACAACATTCCGGGCGTGAAAGGAATCGGGGAAAAGGGGGCCCAGAAGCTGCTCGCCGAATTCGGCGACCTGGACACGATTCTCGCACGAGCCGCCGACATCACCGGGAAGCGCGCCCGGGAGGCTTTGCTTTCCCAGGCCGACAGTGCCCGACTCTCGCGCGAGCTCGTGACCATCAAACGCGACGTGCCGGTGGCTCTCGATGCCGACGCGCTGGTTCCTCACGAGCCGGACCGCGATGCCGTCATCCGGTTGCTCACGGAGCTCGAGTTCTATTCGCTGGCTCGTAAGCTCACGGGGCAGGGGAGTCATACCTCTTCCGGCCCGGAAGCGCGAGAGCCGCAATATCCGGATCTCATCCCGGGCGAGGCCTCGGACGGTGCGGAGGTGGAGGCCGGTCCGTCACTGGCGACGCTTACCCAGGAGGAAGCGGAGTCGTCCTTTTCGGCCGAGTCCTGGCTCAGCCTTTCCGACCTATCGAGTCCCTCGACCGTATCTGTGACTGTGCTCGACGAGCCGAGTGAGCTGCCGGCCCTGGTTGCCCGGCTCCGGGCCGCGCCGATTGTAGGGCTCGGAACCGAGACCACGTCGCCTGAGCCACACGATGGAGAGCTGGTAGGCATATCGCTCGCCGCGAGTCCCGAAGAGGTCTGGTATCTCCCCTTCGGTCACCGTCCGGCCCAGGGCGGATCTCTCGACTTCATGGGCGAAGCAGCCCCTGAAGCCGCTCCGGTTAGAAACCTTCCGGCGCTCACTGATCCTGCATGCGCACCGCTCCATGCGCTGCTCACCGATGCCGCAGTTCCGAAGGCGGGACACAATATCAAACTCGACTGGCAGATACTGCGCCGGGCCGGAGTAGAGCTCGCGGGTGTGGCCTACGATTCCATGCTCGCCAGCTTCGTGCTCGATCCTGGCCGCCGCTCGCACGCCATTGACACCCTGTGCCTGGAGCACCTTGGGCGCGCGCTGCAGACTCATCAGGAGATGACCGGCAAAGGAAAGTCCGAGATCTCCTTCGCCCAGGTGGCGGTCACCCAGGCCGCAAACTATTGCGGCATGGATAGCTCTACTGTGCTGGCGCTGCATCGATTCTTCGCCCCTATGCTGGCCGAGATGCATCTGGAGCCGCTTCTGTCCGAGATCGAGATGCCACTCCTGGAAGTGCTCGCTAACATGGAGTGGGAAGGGATCACGATCGATCTCGCGCTGTTCCGCCGCCTCAGCGAGGAGCTCGGCACCGATCTGCGGCGCCTGGAACAGGACATCGCTCGTGTGGCCGGCACTGACCTGAACCTCAACTCTCCCCGGCAGCTTGCCAGTACTCTGTTCGAGAAACATCAGCTGCCGGTTCTGAAGAAGACCAAGACGGGCCCCTCGACGGATGCAGATGTGCTGGAGCAGCTCGCCGCCATGGGTCACGAGCTGCCCCGGCTGATCCTGGAGTATCGCGAGCTGCAGAAGCTCAAGAGCACGTACGTCGACACCCTTCCACTCCGCATCAACCGCACGACGAGACGGATTCACACCAGCTTCAATCAAGCAGGTGCCGCCACCGGCCGGCTCAGCTCTGCCGAACCGAATCTGCAGAACATCCCCATTCGCACACCGAGGGGAGAAGCGATCAGGGCTGGCTTCGTGCCGCGCGAAGGGTGGGTGTTCCTGGTGGCCGACTACTCCCAGATCGAGCTGCGTATCATGGCTCACCTGTCGGAGGACCCAGCATTCATCGAAGCCTTCCGCCAGGGTGGTGACATCCACCGGCAGACCGCGGCGTTGATCTTCAACGTGCCGCTCGCCGACGTGACTGGCGACATGAGGGCTCGTGCCAAGACGATCAACTTTGCCACGATCTATGGGCAGGGGCCGTTCGCGTTGAGCCGGCAGCTCGGTATTTCCCTGGAAGACGCCAAGGGCTTCATCGCACGTTATTTCGAGCGGTTCTCGGGAGTGCGCGCCTTCCTCGACCGGCAGATCGAGCTGGCCCGGCAGCAGGGATACGTCGAGACGATCTTCAAGCGGCGCCGCTACATTCCCGAGATCAAGGACCGGAACTTCAATCAACGCTCATACGGCGAGCGAAACGCGCAGAACTCCCCGCTTCAGGGCTCGGCCGCGGACCTGATCAAGCTGGCCATGGTTCGGATCCACGGTGCCATACGGGACAGTGGACTCCGAAGCCGGATGCTGCTTCAGGTGCACGACGAGCTGGTGTTCGAGGCCCCACCGGACGAGGTCGATGCTCTGGCCGGATTGGTCCGGGAGCAGATGGAGAACGTCACCCCGTTGCGGGTGCCGCTGGTGGTGGACATCGGAACTGGCCCAAACTGGCTCGAAGCCAAGAGTTGAAGTCTGCGCGCGCAGAATTTGCGTAGTGGGGTCGCTGTCCCGGTAGACTCTGGTTCACCGGTCCTGCATCGGTGATGCCGGACCAGATCTTGGAGACTTATGAGGTCCGCTGTACTCCCCATAGTCACATTCGGGCTCTTTGCGATGGTTGTGGCGGATCGGCTTTCGCACGCCTTGGCGTCCACCCAGGGCAACGTGGTTCATACTGCGGGCGGGGGCCAGCCGGGAACGCCTGGCTTTGATGAATCAACGGCGGGAGAAACCCGAAAGTCCGCGGGGGCAGCCGTTCCGGCGACGCCTGCCATCGACCTGGCCCGCCTCGCGGTAAGGCAGCAGATCAGCCGGGAGGCCGACAGGACCTATCTCGACTCCCTGATCGTCAGCACTGATTCGATGGTTCGGCGATGGCCCGACCGCGGCGGGGTCCCTCTGAAGGTGTCTGTGGTAGAAGGTGGGCCCTCGAGCTACCACCCTCGCATGGCACAGTTCTTCAGGGATGCCCTCTCTCGGTGGGAGAACACCGGAATGGGCGTGCGCTTCGATCTGGTTGCCGACACCAGCGCCGCCGACATAGTCGTCCGTTGGGTAGACCGGTTCGGCTTCGACCGGGCCGGACAGACAGACCTCACCTGGGATCAGGGTGGGCGGGTCCGGAAGGCAGCGATCTCTTTGGCGCTTCGCACCAACACTGGGTTTGTGCTGCCCGACGAGGCTCTGCTCTCCGTTGCCGTTCATGAGACGGGTCATGCCTTGGGCTTGCCGCACTCGGCGGACTCGAATGACGTGATGTATCCGGCAACCCGCACGGGCATCCTCTCCGATCGGGATCGCCGCACCGCGTTGGTTCTGTACCAGCTCCAGCCCGGCTCACTGCGGGTTTCCGGGGTAAGGCCATGAGCGCGGGAAGCATGCTGCTCCTTCTCCTCGCCGCGGCCCCCGTGCTGATCCTGGGAGCCGCTCCTGTTCAGGGACAGTCGATCGCGGAGGTCGACGCCATCGTGCGCCTCGGAATCAGGCAGGGGATCTATCCGGGGGCGGTGGTCGTCATCGGGCGGAAAGACTCCGTGCTCTATTCTCGGGGATACGGCCACTTCACCTGGAGCCCTGCCTCGCCGGTACCATCTCCCGATTCGACCTTCTGGGATATCGCCTCGATAACGAAGGTGATGGGCACCACGAGCGCGGCAATGCGGCTGGTGGACGTCGGCCGCCTGAACCTGGACGCGCCCGTGCGGCAGTACCTGCCGCGATTCGCCGCCGGCGGGAATCGAGTGACCGTGCGAATGCTCCTGGACCATACCAGTGGGCTCAGGGCGTATGTGCCGTTCTTCAAGCAGGCGAAGACCCGTGACGCGGCGATCTCCCTGCTCTATTCCGAGGAGCTGGTACGACTGCCTGGCGAGAAGCCGGTGTATAGCGATCTGAATGCCATACTCATGGGCCTGCTACTGGAGAGCGTATACGGGATGCCGCTCGAGACCCTGGTAGCGCGGGAAGTATTCGAGCCGCTGGAGCTGTCCGGGACGACTTACCGGTTGAGTGCCAAGGAGCGGCGCAGAACGGTCCCTACCGCAGTCTGGCGCGGACACCCGGTACAAGGCCAGGTGAACGATCCGAACGCCGTGGTGTTCGGCGGAGCGGCGGGTCATGCCGGTGTCTTCTCGACCGGAATGGACCTCGCCCGCTATGCTCAGGTATGGTTACGCAACGGCTTGGGACCACGGGGACAGTGGGTGAGCCCCGCCACCATCCGTCGCTTTCTTACCCGGGGAGCCAATAGCGGTCCCCGGCTGTTAGGGTGGGACACGCCCGAGCTCGATGGCAAGCAGCCGAGTCTCTTTGGTACTCTCATCAGTCCATCGGCCTATGGCCACACCGGCTTTACCGGAACGGAGCTCTGGATCGACCCGGCCCATGATCTGTTCCTGGTGTTCCTGACCAACGGCACCTTCGATCCCCGGACTCGCAACTCGAACCATGCACTTCGAACGGTCAGAACTTCCCTGTCCGATGCGGCCATCAGGCTCGTGCCGCAAGTCTGCCAGCAGGACCTGGTGGCTGAGTGCTGACCCCGGGAGCCTGATTATCTTCCGCACGTAGGAAGGTCGTGTAAACCCGCTCCCAGCTGCCTCGAGTGTACCATGTCAGTCCCCACAGCCGAAGCCATCCGGAAAGCCATCCGCGCGGTGAAGGATCCCGAGCTCAACCTCAACATCATCGACATCGGTCTGGTCTACGAAGTCGATGTGGATGAGACCGGACAGGTCAATGTCCAGATGACCCTTACCTCTCCCGGCTGCCCAGCCGGAGCCGAAATCATTGCAGACGTGAAACGCGTGGTGGGAGACATGGAGGGCGTGCAGGGAGTGGAGGTCGAGCTGGTGTGGGATCCCTACTGGACGCCGGAAAAGATGGACCCGCGGGTCCGCACGTTTCTCGGCTTCTGAACGGCAGGTCGGTTAGGCAGCCGGCCTCTGAAGTGCCTTCAGCAGGGCATCGCCGATCTCGCGGAGCTGCCACCTCCGGAACTCCGGGATCTGGGCGAGCTCTTCGACGGCGGTGGGGTTCAGCCGGGCGATCGCCTCGAGCGTGCCGTTAGGGCACAGGACGCCCGGTGCCAGGTTGTACTGTGTGGCAAGCAGGTTTCTGGCCGCCTTCAGCCGCTCCAGCCGGGCCTCGTACGCAGCGTCGGGTGGCCGTCGCGGCGGCCGCTCCACCCGGGGGAGCTGCGCTTCCGGAACCGACATACCCCGCTGCACCGCGGCCAATATCTCCTGCCCTCGACGTTCGGCTTGCTCGGTCCCGATTCCCCGGATGGCCTTGAGTTGAGCCAGGTCCTGCGGCGGCGACATTGCCATCGAGAGCATCGGCTCATTGTTCAGAATCCGGAATGCGGCCTTGTCGGTTCGCCGGGCGAGCTGATCCCTCCACTGGTGCAGCTCTCTCAATACAGCTAGGGCTCTTCCCGGCAGCGCCTTTGCGCCCTTCAGCCGCAGATACCCCGGCTCTTCCGCGTCGGGAGAACGGCGGGCCTCGGTGGCCAATGCGAACTCCTCCTGGGCCCACTCGAGCCGGCCTTGCTCTCGTAGCCTCTCTCGCAGCAGATCCCGGAGTGCCGGAAGGTGATGGGTGTCCGCCGCGGCGTACTCCAGCATTTCCGGGGAGAGTGGCCGAGCCGACCAATCCGCCCGCTGAAATCGCTTGTCCAGTGTGACTCCGACGTACTTCTCCAGCAGCGCTGCCAGCCCCACACCCGGCTCGTTCAGCAGCTGAGCCGCGATTCTGGTATCGAAGAGGTTCGTGGCCCTGAATCCATACTCGAGACCGAGCAGCCTCAGGTCGTAGTCCGCGTCGTGGAAGACGATCTCGATGCTTGGGTCGGCCAGGACGGCGGCCAGTGGTGCCAGGTTGTCGACCGCAAGCGGGTCCACCACGGCCGTCTCCAACCGGGATGAGAGCTGAAGCAGGTAGACGCGATCGTGAAACCGATGAAAGCTGGCGGCTTCAGTATCCACCGCGAGGAGGGGCTCGTGGGTGAAACGCTGGAAGAGACTGTCCAGCTCCGCCTGGCTCTGTATCAGCCGGATTCGCGGTGGCGACGGGTTGTCGGATTGCGGGGCAGCGCTCACACCGAATCTCTAGTCTGCCTTCGCAACCAGCTCCAGCCCGGCCGCGATCTCGTCCAGCGCCTTGGAGAGAGTTTTGTAGAACTCCGCGTCGGCTTGGGGCGTGCCGCCCATTGCGGCATCCATCTGAAGTTTGCGGGCCAGGCGGGCAGCGTGGCGGATGTAATCAGTGGCTGGTTTCATGTCAGCGGGGCGGCGAAGCCGCGGGGCAGCGGGGGCAGTGGGGCTGTCGACATCAAAGAATACATCGAGCGCGGTACGAAGTCATTTCAGTACCGTCCCGACCATGACGCTGCCCCGCTATTATTTCCCTCATGTCCATTCCTGAAGTCGATCTCGTCGTCTATCCCGACGAATGCGATGCCTTTGGGCACCTGAACCAGGCCTCTTTCCTCAGCCTGTTCGAGCGCGCCCGCTGGGAGATGCTGCGTGGTGGACCGGGAATGGACGTTTTCACCCGAAACGGGTCGTGGCCTGCGTTGCGGAAGACCGTTATCGACTATCGAGCCGCCGCCTTTCCCGGTGATGTGCTCCGCTTTCAGCAGGTGCTGACGCACGTGGGGAGGACGAGCTTCACAATGCGTCAGATCGCGCGCCGGGCACGAGACGATACCCTCATTGCCGGCGCCGAGTTTGTGTTCGTGTGCATCGACAGGGACGGGAAGCCCACCCCGATACCACAGGCGTTCGGCGACTACATGAACGCAGGGCGCAGTGTCCTGGACAACGTGCAACGCATCACCGTAAACGGGGTGAACCTCGCCGTCGAAGTGCAAGGGGAAGGCCCGGCGATTCTGTTCATCCACGGCTATCCACTGGATCGCAGCATATGGCGGGCGCAGATCGATGCCCTGGAGGGATTCCGGCGCATCGCGCCCGATCTCCGGGGCATGGGTCAATCCGATGCTCCGGACCTGGGGTACAGCATGTCGATCTACGCGGCCGACCTGGCCGCGTTGCTCGACGTCCTAGGGGTGGACGAGGTCGTTCTCTGCGGACTTTCGATGGGGGGCTATATCGCCCTCGAGTTCCTGCGGCAGCGGCGTTCGCGAGTTCGGGGACTGGTCCTCATGGATACACGAGCCGAAGCGGATACACCGGAGATCAGGCGGAGCCGCGATGCCGCTGCCGCAACGGCCAAAGAGCGGGGAGCGGCCGCAATCGCCGATGCGATGCTCCCGAAGGTGCTGGCCGCCGCTACGCTGGGTCGGCGCCCCGATATGGCCGAGCGGCTGCGATCCCTCATGGCCGGTACTCCAGTTCCGGGCATCGTCGGAGCCTTGGCCGCAATGCGCGATCGGGAAGGCAGCGAGGCCCTCCTCGAGACGCTTGCCCCCATACCCACGCTCGTGGTCGTCGGTGAAGCCGATGGCGTGACACCGCCGGCGCAGGCCCGGGCCATGGCTGCCGCCATACCCGGCGCCAAGCTGGCAATCATCCCCGGGGCGGGTCACCTGCCCCCGCTCGAGCAACCCGACGCCACTACCGAACGGTTGCGGGAGTTCCTGCGCTCACTGGGGTGAAACCTTCGGTCCAGACTGCGCGTTGTATTCTGTGGCGGCAGAATCTGCTCCTGGTCTCCGCCGGTTCAGAAGGTCCTTCCACACCTGGGCTCCGGGGTCGCGGCCATGCAGTTCGGTCCCGGAGCTTCTTTCTTTGGGAGCCGGGAAGCTCAAACAATGTGACCCTCCATCGGTGGGTTCCGAGGAGGGTCACATTCCAAGCTCATAGCTTCTGGCCTCCCAGCTCTACCGATTCGGCCTCCCGGGCGGATTATCGCCGTTGAACACTTCCTTGTTCTTCTCCACGTAGCTCACCATGTCCGGTGGTACATCCTCTTCCGGAAAGATGGCCGTGACCGGGCACTCAGGCTCGCAGGCCCCGCAGTCGATACACTCATCAGGATGGATGTAGAGCTGGTCCTCACCTTCGTAGATGCAGTCCACCGGACATACATCCACGCAGGCCCGATCCTTCACCCCGATACACGCCTCGACTATCACATACGTCACTTGCGGCACCTCCGCCGAGTTACGAGCATGGCTACACTGCCGAAAAGGTATACGAAGTGTGCTGGTACGGCGCAAGGGCATCACGCACGCTTACTATTGATCTTACATGCAGCACATCGCCCCACTACTCCTGTCCCTCCTCGTCGTTCCCATGCTTCGTGCCCAGACCTGCCCGCCGGCGAAGACAGCGCTGGTGCTCTCGGGGGGTGGCGCGAAGGGACTGGCGCATATCGGCGTCCTGCGGGTGCTCGACAGCCTGGGCATCCGGCCCGACCTCGTGGTCGGAACCAGCATGGGCGCCATGATCGGCGGCATGTATGCCAGTGGCTACAGCGGGCGCGAGATCGATTCGCTGGCCCGGGCTCTTCCGGTCAACGATCTGTTCCGCACCTATCAACCTCACGCTCCTCGCTCGCTGGGCCAGCTGCAGCCATTAGTCGTGTTGGAGCAGGGCACCGGACGATTCATCCTTCAAACCGCCGCCATCCGGGAGCCGGAGGTCAATGCCCTCGTCAATACCGCCATGCTGCGTGGCAACCTTCTCGCCCGCGGCGACTTCGACTCGCTGCCGCTGCCCTTTCGGGCGGTGGCGACCGATCTGGGGAATCGAACGGCCACGGTTCTCGGTTCGGGAGATCTGGCACAGGCCGTTCGAGCCAGCCTCGCCATTCCCCTGATCTTTTCTCCGGAGTCCCTGGGGGGGCGTTTGCTGGCCGATGGAGGCCTGACAGCCAACATACCTGTTGCCGTCGCCCGGAGCCTCGGCGCGGAGCGGGTGATCGTCTCGGATGCCACGGAGCGACTCACCGACTCGGTCGATCTGTACTCGCCGTTGGTGCTGGCCGACCGCTTGCTCGGCTTTCTCTTCCACCAGCCGAACGACTCGCTGGTCCCCGGCGACATTTTGGTTCGGCCGGCAGTAGAGGGGTTCACCAGCCTCAACTTCTCCAGCGCGCGGGTAGCTCAACTGATCCGTATTGGCGCCGAAGCTGCCGCGGCCGTACTTCCCAAAGCTCCGTGCCCGGCCGGCGGCAATACACGCCGTGAACGCGCGCTCCCTACTCGAGTCGTGGGGACACACATTGCAAGCACCAGCTCATCGGAGCAGCTGGCTGTACTCCGACTTCTGGGTCTAGGACTGAGCGACACCCTCGATCTACCCCTGCTCAGGAGTAGGGTAGAACAGCTGAGTCAGTCAGAGGCGTTCCGGACACTGTGGCTTTCTCCCCGCGGAGCCGCCGATTCGGTCGTGTTCAACGTGTCGGTGCAGCACGCCGCCAGACGGGTAGTGGGGCTCGGTCTGGCATACGACAACGAGCTCGGTGGCCGTATGTGGGCGGGTGCGGTCGAACGCCGTCTGTTTAATCTGGCGCTGGAAGGGAGTACGGCGTTGCTGCTGGGCGACTTTCGCCAGGAGCTTTCGCTTGGGGCCAGGAGGAACTATCAGCTCGGCCGCCAGCTGATGACGCCGACTCTGACCGGCCGATTCGCGCTCGAGGAGGTGCGACGATTCGAAGGGGATGGAGATGAGCTCAATCCCGCGACTACCCGTGAGGCCATCGGCTTTCTTGGTGTGGAACGAACCTTCGATGTCGGCTGGCAATTCGCGCTGGGACTCCTGGGTCACGCGTGGCATGAGCCGGGACACGATCGGTCGACGATCGGTGCGACGCTCCGCGGGCTCAAGGTCACCTCTGTCCGCGCGCCGGTGGTCGATGCAAGTCTGCTATGGACGGCGCTCTACCAGAGATTCCACCTGGAGGCTGTAGGCGCAGCCAGGACCGGGTCGCTTCAGTGGCGTCCCAGGCTTCGCCTCGGGTGGGGAGACGGATTGCCGATTCAGTCGGCCTTTCCGCTCGGTGGGCATGAGGGGTTGCCTGGCCTGCACCTGGGCGAGCGCCGAGGCGACCGGGAAGCCCTGTTGGGTCTCATGCTCATTCACGATTTGACTGGGCCCTTTGTTGCGCGGCTGGAGATTGCTACCGGGCGCTCTGCCGTGGGTGGGCCGCTGATTGACTCGGACGGATGGACGACGGGCTTCCGGGTTGGCCTGGGCGCTCGCACGCCGGTCGGCCCGGTGCGCATGGAGTACGGGCTGACGGATTCGGGCAGAGGTGCCGTGTTTGTCAGGCTGGGCAGTTGGTTCTGATGGATGGCACGCAGCCAGGCTCGTGTCGCCCTAGCCGTCTACCAGTTGATTGGCGTAACTCTCTGATCTCGGCTCTGGCGGACCATACCTGCCGCTCGGCCCATGCAGCCGATGCCACTCTTCACGCAGGCAGAACGGGTCCAGCCCGTGGGGCCGGTCCACTGCCAGCACTCCATCGAGATGGTCGATCTCGTGTTGCAGTAGCTCCGCGCGGTCGCCCTCCACTTCGACCTCGGTCCATTCACCCTTCAGATCCTGATACCGAATCCGAATCCGGTATGCGCGCGACACGCGAACCAAGAGATTGGGAAAAGAGAAACAATCGTCCCAGACCTCGAAATCCTCGTTGCCGATATCAACGATTTCCGGATTGATCAACGGCCAGGGCTGATCCATCTCCATATACACCATGCGCACCGGCGCTCCGATCTGCGGCGCGGCAATAGCACGCCCGCTGCCGAAGCGTGACTGCCAATCGCGCAGGGTCTCGCGCATGTCATCCATAATCACGCGTACCGCAGTCGACCTCGGCTTGGTTATGGGCTCACACCTGGCCCGCAGAATGGGGTCGCCGAGGAGTCGGATGCGGTGAATAGTCATGGCGGGCAGCCTTGTAGGTGTGAACTCGTACCGCACCAATATGGGAGATTGGCAGCCCACAGACCAGCGCCTATGATGCGAGTGGTATGATATACTACTACGTTAGGTGCTTTGCATGAAGTAGCGATGTCGTCCAAGGCGGCTACCGTGTGTCGTCTAAGTAGAAGAAAGTCATGAGCTTCTGAGTTCGCACCAACTTTACAAGCAAATTGACAATCCCGACTGTTTTACTTATGATTCCACTTCATGAACAGCCCAACTCGCCAACCGGCTCACGACCATCCCTCGCCCCCGCTCGGCCTCAAGGGCATGAGGGGCATGGTATTGATGGAACTCAAGGGAGCGCAGCGGCTCACTGCGAAGGACCTGGCATCGAGACTGGGTATCTCCCTCAATGCCGTTCGGCACCACCTGAAGGAACTCGAGGTCGAAGGGCTGATAGAGTATGAGCGGCAGCATCGCGGAGTAGGAGCTCCGGCCTTCGCTTACCGACTGAGCGCGGCAGGGTACGCCCTGTTTCCGCGGAGATACGAGGCAACGCTCACCGAGCTGCTCGACTATGTGGTCCGCCGCGAGGGTCGAGCCTCCGCTGTCGCGGTCCTGGAAGCGCGTTATCAGGCTCTGACTCGCCGGGTCCAGGAGGAGCTTGCCGGAGCGACGCCGGCCGAGCGTATGGCATCGATTGCGCGGCTGCTATCCGACGAAGGATATATGGCGGAGGGCAGCGCCTCTTCGGGTACCGGCACCCTGATCGAGCACAACTGTGCCATTCAGGCTGTGGCGGAGCGATTCCCTGAGATCTGTGCGGCCGAGGCCAAGTTCCTGGCCGCGGCGCTCGGGGCGGAGGTCAATCGCCGCGAACACATCTTGAGCGGCTGCAGCGCGTGTGAATACCAGGTGCGGTTCAGCACTAAAGACCTAGCGGGGAAGGATCTGTCTCATCCCGGCGTCGAGTCCCAGGAGAGCGTATGAGTTCGTCAGTCGAGACACTGGTCAACAAAGAGTACAAATACGGTTTCGTAACCGATATCGAATCCGACTCGGCACCCAAGGGCCTGAATGATGAGATCATCCGCCTGATCTCGGCTAAGAAGGGCGAGCCCGAGTGGCTGCTGGATTGGCGGCTCAAGGCGTTTAGAGGCTGGCTGAAGATGATCGAGCCCCATGCCTGGCCGAATATCGAGTACAAACCGGTTGATTACCAGGCGCTCCGATACTACTCCGCCCCCCGGACTGCAAAGCCATTGGGGAGTCTGGACGAGGTCGACCCGAAGCTGCTGGAGACGTACCAGAAGTTGGGTATACCGCTCACCGAGCAGAAGCTTCTTTCCGGGGTGGCCGTGGACGCCATTTTCGACAGCGTCTCGGTCGGCACCACATACAAGGCCAAGCTGGCGGAGGCGGGGGTCATCTTCTGTTCTTTCGGCGAGGCTGTACGCGAGCATCCTGAGCTGGTTCGGAAGTACCTCGGCTCGGTTGTACCCGCCAGCGACAATTTCTTCGCCGCGCTCAACGCCGCCGTCTTCAGCGACGGCTCATTCGTGTTCGTGCCCAAAGGGGTGAAGTGCCCCATGGAGCTCTCCACTTATTTCCGGATCAATGCTGCTGAGACGGGGCAGTTCGAGCGCACGCTGATCGTTGCCGAAGAGGGCGCATCGGTCAGCTACCTGGAAGGGTGTACCGCGCCGAAGCGAGACGAGAACCAGTTGCACGCCGCGGTGGTCGAACTGGTGGCTTTGGACAACGCCAGCATCAAGTACTCAACGGTCCAGAACTGGTATGCCGGTGACGCGGAGGGCAAAGGCGGGATCTATAACTTCGTCACCAAGCGCGGCAAGTGTGTGGGGGCCAATTCGAAGATCTCGTGGACGCAGGTCGAGACCGGTTCCGCCATCACCTGGAAGTATCCCAGCGTGATTCTGCAGGGAGATAACTCTGTCGGAGAGTTCTATTCGGTTGCGGTAGTGAACGGAAGGCAACAGGCCGATACCGGCACCAAGATGATTCACCTGGGGAAGAATACCCGCAGCACGATTGTCTCGAAGGGCATCTCCGCCGGCCAGGGCCAGAACAGCTACCGCGGCTTGGTGAAGGTCCTGCCGAAGGCAGCGGGCGCCCGCAACTACACCCAGTGCGACTCGATGCTCATCGGGAACCGTTGCGGCGCACACACCTTCCCGTACATCGATGTCCAGAACTCTACTGCGTCAGTCGAGCACGAAGCTTCGACCTCGAAGATCGGGGAGGATCAGATCTTTTATCTGAAGCAGCGTGGCCTGAACACCGAAAATGCCATTTCAATGATCGTAAACGGCTTCTGCAAGGAAGTCTTCAAGGAGCTTCCCATGGAGTTCGCGGTGGAAGCGCAGAAGCTGCTAGGGGTGAGTCTGGAAGGAAGCGTGGGTTGAGCAGTCTAGACTAACGAGGAGATTCGAGAGTGCTGGAGATCAAGGGCCTGCGGGCCAGTGCAGGAGACAAGGAAATCCTCAGGGGCATCGATCTCACGGTCAATGCCGGAGAAATACATGCCGTCATGGGGCCGAACGGATCGGGCAAGAGCACGTTGGCCCAGGTGCTCGCCGGCCACCCCGCCTATCAGGTGACCCACGGTGAGGTGCTTTACGAGGGTAACGACCTGCTCGAGATGGATCCCGAGATACGCGCCCAAGCCGGAGTCTTCCTGGCGTTCCAGTATCCGGTTGAGATCCCCGGAATCAGCAACGCCTACTTCCTGCGGGCCGCCTACAACGAGATCCGCAAGTCCAAGGGGCTCGAGGAAGTCGATTCGATGGATTTCCTGGACCTGCTCGAGGAGAAGCTGCGTCTGGTGGAGTGGGGCCCCGAAATCATGAGCCGGGCGGTGAACTCGGGCTTCTCCGGCGGCGAGAAGAAGCGTAATGAAATCCTGCAGATGGCTGTTCTCGAGCCGAAACTCGCGATTCTCGACGAAACAGACTCCGGACTCGACATCGACGCGTTGCGCATCGTGGCCAGCGGGGTCAACGCGCTGCGCCGCCCTGATAATGCCACGATCATAGTCACCCATTATCAGCGGCTACTCAACTACATAGTGCCGGACCAGGTCCACGTGCTGTCAGCCGGCAGGATCGTGAAGTCGGGAGGGAAGGATCTCGCCCTTGAACTCGAGGCTAAGGGATACGAGTGGCTGGAGCAGGAGGTTGGGGCGGCCTCGTGAGCGAATTATACCTGCAGGAGTTCGGAGCCATGGCGGGCACAGCTACCGTGGAAGGGCCCGAGTGGCTCGAGCCGATACGCCGACGCGCCATCGAGAGGTTCGCCGCAACCGGCTTTCCTGCCAGTCGAGACGAAGAGTGGCGATTCACTCCGATCGCCCCGATTGCGCAGGGCACCTGGCGCCAGGCCGATGGTTCCGGCCATCGGGTCACTCGTGAGCAGTTAACGCCTTACATCTTCGGGCACCCCGAGTGGACGACTCTGGTGTTTGTGGACGGTACATACGCCGATGCACTCAGCTCTGCGGGTGCACTAGGAAGTGGTGTTCGGGTAGGAAGCTTGTTCGATACGGTGACCGACAGCGTGCTCGAGAAGCACCTCGCTCGTCTGGCGCCGGTAGAGGCGAGCGCATTCACCGCTCTTAGCACGGCATTCATGCGGGATGGCGGGCTGGTCTACGTGCCGGCCAACACCGATCTGGTGCGTCCGGTGCATCTCGTCTTCGTATCGACCGCGAAGGCCGGCGGAAGCGTCACCCATCCCCGCAACCTGATCGTCGTGGGAGCCGGGTCCAGAGCCTCCATAATCGAGAGCTACGTGACTCTCGCCGAAGGGACCAGCTACTGGACCAACGCGGTCACCGAGGTGTTGGCAGGTGCCAACTCCTGGATCGAGCATACCCGCATTCAGCGTGAGAGCGAGCGGGCGTATCACATCGGACTCACCCATGTAGAGCAGGAGCGCGACAGTCACTATCGTTCGTTCTCCCTGGCCATGGGCGGTGCTTTGGCCCGGCATAACCTCACCGCCCGACTCAACGGTGAGAACGTCGAGACGCTCATGTACGGCCTGTACCTGACCCGCGGCGACCAAGTGGTGGATAATCACACGGCCATCCATCACGATCAGCCGAACTGCCGAAGCTGGGAGGTCTACAAGGGAGTGCTCGACGGGCGCTCGCGCGCCGTCTTCAACGGAAAGGTGTTCGTCAAGCCGGAGGCCCAGAAGACCGACGCGAAGCAGACCAACCGCAATCTGCTACTCAGCGATGTCGCCAAGGTAAACACCAAGCCGCAGCTCGAGATTTTCGCCGACGACGTGAAGTG